>Ga0302230_10000845_pt1 | contig 22402 bp, 26 predicted proteins | sample II_Palsa_N2_1_FD_193523 | JGI IMG/M metagenome (GOLD analysis project Ga0302230, IMG submission 193523) | Peat permafrost microbial communities from Stordalen Mire near Abisko, Sweden - II_Palsa_N2_1 | ecosystem: Environmental > Terrestrial > Soil > Palsa > Peat permafrost | place: Sweden... | reverse complement strand
TATATTATTGTCGATATTAAAAAATGGCGCAAATGGAGCTATATTTTTATGGTGCTGGGCAGTAACGCGTTGCTGGCTTTCATCCTGTCGAATGTGATTATTGACTTACTAAATATCATAACCATCCACTCATCATTCAGCCCAACAAAACTTGATCTGCATGCCTGGGGAAACCAGTTAGCCTTGTGTACGGGATTATCGCCGGTTAATGCTTCGCTGCTTTACGCGATAGTGCTGGTGTTACTAAATACGCTCATCATTCTGCCGCTTTATAGAAAAAATATATTGGTTAGGGCTTAATTTTCAGAATAGCTTTAGCGTAGGAAAAAAACAACTTTATTATTCATCAATTCGAAATACAAACATCCATATGTCAGCATCAAAAAACGATCAAAAAAATTCAGACAGGAGGAATTTTTTAAAATCAGCCGGTTTAACAGCAGCGGGATTAGCCGCAGCACCCGCACTTGTTTCATTTAAAAGCACTGCGGAACAAATAGCAGCAAATATCAGCGAACGTACTTTTCCTGAAGGCTTCTTATGGGGGACTGCAACCGCGGCCTACCAGGTTGAGGGAGCGGCAAACGAGGATGGTCGCGGTACAACCATATGGGATACTTTTTCACACATCCCCGGCAAGGTTAAGAATAATGATACCGGCGATGTTGCCTGCGATATGTACCACCGTTACCTATCCGACATTAAGTTGATGAAGGATATGAATGTAAAAATATTCCGTTTCTCGGTTGCGTGGTCGCGTATTTTTCCGGATGGTACCGGTACACCAAATCAAAAAGGGATAGATTTTTATAAACGATTGACTGACGATTTGCTGGCAAACGATATACAGCCTTTTGCAACTTTATACCATTGGGACTTGCCACAAGCCCTGCACGATAAATACAAAGGCTGGGAATCGCGCGAGACAGCAAAGGCCTTTGGTGACTATGCGGGCTTTATTTCCAAACAACTGGGAGACAGGGTTAAGCATTATTTTACTCTTAATGAAATGAGCACCTTTGTTGAGCTGGGTTATGGCAATGGTATATTTGCACCCGGCTTACAATTACCGCAAGCCGGCCTTAACCAGGTGCGCCACCATGCGGTGTTGGCTCACGGCCTTGCTGTACAGGCTATACGTGCAAATGCGCCTTCGGGGACTAAGATAGGGCTTGCGGAAAACCTTAGTGTACCGGTGCCAATAATTGATACACCGGAAAACATCAAAGCTGCAGAAATTGCTATGCGAGAGGAGAACGCAGGTTACCTTACCGTGGTAATGGAAGGAAAGTACACCGATAAATTCCTGAAAAAGACCGGTGCTGATGCGCCGAAATTTACAGATGAAGATTTGAAGATCATCAGCTCGCCATTAGATTTTGTGGGGATAAATGTATACAACCCGGCGGGTTATGTACAGGCGGCAGATAATGAAGATGGTTATAAAACGCTCCCATTTGCCAAGTCGCAGCCGCGGAGCACTTCGCAATGGCAGGTATTGGGGCCGGAATCACTTTATTGGGCGCCGAAGAATGTGCATAAGTTATGGGGAGCGAAAGAATTATACATTACCGAAAACGGCACCAGCGGAACAGATGAATTAACTGACGACAAACATATTTACGATACCGACAGGGTATCATTTATGCGCAACTACCTTACCCAGCTACAAAAAGCCACCGCCGAAGGCGTACCGGTAAAAGGTTATTTTTATTGGAGCCTGATGGATAATTTTGAATGGACCAGCGGCTATGGTACCCGCTTCGGTTTGTATTATGTAGATTATAAAACACTGGAACGCATCCCAAAGGAAAGCGCCGCATATTTTAAAGTATTGGCAAGGGATAATAAGGTGGTTTAAGGATGATATGTCTCCGCAGGGTCCTCTACGAGAGACCCTGCGGAGACTTTAAGGAATTAATCTTGCCCCTCAAACTTAAATGTGCCCGTCTTCTTATCGAGATAACCGAATTGGCTGTTATTATATGTAATTCCTATTACTTCAAGTCCGGTCATTCGCGCTTTTATAAAATGGAAATACGCAATAAGTGGTCTTTTTACCCTATATTCCTCTAATTTATTATCTACTGCAGGATCAGTCTTCCATAATTGCTTTCCACTTTTATCTATTGCTTTAACATAGATTCTGTCCTTATCAAGAATGAATTTCACACCTGTTACTGAATCGATTAAAGTATCGTTTTTAATGTGACTTGATACAGTATAATGAGCAATATAAGATTGCCCGCGAGATATTGTCGGAAATGAGAATGCAAGTAGGAAAATTACGACTAGGATCGGTTTCATCTTAAGTTATTTATCCTAAGATATTAAAATCATCCTGCAAATCCCAAAAATCAGTTAAATCCTGGTTCAGACTACTCCCACTTAAACGCCTTAACCGCCACCGCGTAAATACCCACGCCCCAAAGCAACAGGTAAAACAACTGGTGACTAACATCCCACAGGTTCGCGCCTTCGAAGGCTACCTGGCGCATGGCATCGTTTAGGAAAGTTAGCGGCAATACCTTACAAATAGGTTGCAACCAGGTTGGAAAAACGGTGATAGAGAAAAATGTACCCGATAATAAAAATTGCGGCAAAGTAACCAGGTTGGCAATTGGCGGCACAGTGCTTTCATTTTTGGCGATGCCGGATACTGTAAACCCGAATCCCATAAATACCACTACTCCAATAAAGGATAGGATAAGCATGTTAATAAAGGTTACAAACCCATGTATGAGCGTAAAGCCGAAAGCAAACCGCCCGATCAGCAATATAAAGGATGCGCCGATCAGCGCGAAGGTGATCCTCGCCAAAGCTTCGCCAACCACAATACTGTACCGCTTAACCGGGGTAGCAAAAAAACGTTTAATAACCAACGTTTGGCGCAGACTCAAAAACACGAATGCCGTACCAAATACACCTGTACTCAGCAGCGAAAAGCCCAACTGTCCCGGTAAAATAAAGTCGATGGTTTTATAGGCACGAACGGTTACGGTAGTTTCCTTTAACTCAGCCAATGCAGGTGGCGTATTTTTCGCCATCGCGGAGTTCATCTTAAATAGAATACCGCTTACTAAGGAATTCAATATTTTTCCTTTTTCCTGCGAAGCGCTGGTATACTGCACATTCACCGTAAAAGGCGGCAATTGCGACTTGCCCTGTACCGGGGCGTAAACAGGCCAGCTGGTAATGTTTTTAGTAATATTCAGGATAGCATCCAAATGCCCTTTAGCCAGATCCTTATTCATCTGCTCGGCTGATTCATTGGTTACCAAATGAATTACACCCGAACTTTGCAGCGCTTTATATATCGGGTTATTTAAGTCGCTGCCTTTAGCCACACCAACGTCAACAGTTATACCGCCCCCGCCAATAAAGCCGAACACCAAAATAAATATCAGCGGAAATAAAAGCGTAAATATCACCGCCGAAGGGCTACGCAATATCGATCGAAAACTGGCCTTGGCAATAGCCAAAGTCGCATTAAAATTACTATATGGTTTACTCATTGGTCATTGGGTCATTAGTCATTGGGTGATTGCCAATTGGCAAATTTACTCCCCCTTCAGGGGGCTGGGGGGCCTACCCTTCTCTCCACTCTTTACCTGTCAAATTAATAAATACATCTTCCAGGTTGGCCAGCTTCACTTCTTTCTTACGTTCAAAGCCGGTGGCAACCAGTTTATCAATAAAATTATCAGGTGTATCAATATCTATAATTCGGCCACCATCAACAAAAGCAACACGGTCGCATAGTATTTCGGCTTCATCCATGTAATGTGTGGTGATCACAACCGTAGTTCCACTATCGCGGATTTCTTTGATCAAATCCCACAAATTACGGCGCGCCTGCGGATCAAGCCCGGTAGTCGGCTCATCCAAAAATATGATACGGGGATCATTTATTAAGGTAGTAGCGATAGAAAACCGTTGTTTTTGTCCGCCCGAAAGTTCTTTGTATTTAGCTTTGGCTTTATCGGTTAAGGCCACTTTTTCTAACATTTCCATAGGCGTTTTGTTAATGCCATATAGACCGGAGAACAGCTCTATTAATTCAGAAAGATTTAAGTTTGGATAATATCCCGCTGCCTGTAATTGCACGCCGATACGTTTTTTGATACTTGCTGCATCCTTCTCAATATCAAAGCCATCAACGATAATAGTACCCGATGTTTTGTCGCGCAGGGTTTCAATAATTTCTAAAGTAGTTGTCTTCCCGGCGCCGTTCGGACCAAGCAGCCCGAAGATCTCGCCCTCGTAAACTTCAAAACTAATATCCTTCACGGCATTAAAATCGCCGTAGTTTTTTACCAGATTATTTACGGTAATAATGGGTTGTTTAGCCATGGCGCAAAAATGCGATAGATTAATGATATAACAATATGTTTTTTAAAGCAATGACAAAAGTTTTACGCTTACCCCCTCCCGGCCTCCCCCTGATATCAGGGGGAGGTGTCGACAAAGGAGACGGAGGGGGTATTATACGCTTGTAGAAACACACCCCTGTCGTCACATTATCCCAACGCGCCCCCTCTCAAGAGGGGAATTAAAAAAATCTCCCCTCCCGGGGGAGATTTAGAGGGGTTTTAATACCAGTTAAGCAAAACCGCTGCCGCAAAACGAAACAGGTTTATTTGCAGATAATTGTAAAAGGTAGTAATCCGTTCCATTGCCTTATTATTTTACCAGGTGCCCCATTGTAACCAGCATCGAGTGCAAAGCTTCCGCAGCATGCAACGCGAAATTTATTAAATGAATAGTGAGTAGCTTTTCCATAGTGTTTATTGTTTATGACTCAAAAATGCACATACAACGCACTCACCGTTAGCGCTAATTGGGGAGGCTTGAAAAACTGTCGGTGAATGGCGGAAATTTGGCGATGAATGTTTTGTTAGTATCAAGTAGCTAGTATCAAGTATCAAGATGTTCGATACCTAACGTATGGGATGCTGAAACAAGTTCAGCATGACCGGCTTTTTTAAATTTGTTCATACCTTTATAAAAACGAACTACCACCAACCATGAAAAAGCTCCTCATATACATCACCTGCATCATAACCCTAAGTGCCTGCCATACCAAAAGCACCCAACCTGTTACCGATTCCGCAGCCGTTTATACCGTACCCGACGACCAAGCCATCACCAAAGCCGTACACGACACCTACGCATCCCTAACCTTTAAAAAAGGCGACACACCGAATTATGATAGTATCAAAACCCACTTTATACCGCAGGCACAGTTAATCAGTTGCAGGTCGGATACTGCACGGGTGACTACTATTAACCAGTTTGTTTATCTCTTCCGCTCATTTGTGGAGGCCGATACGGTTTATGCTTACAGTGAAAAGGAGATTTTCGGTAAAACCGAGCAATTCGGTAAAATAGCTGAACGTATCAGCACCTATAAAGCAGTCGCCAACAGCAAAAAGAAAGATATTGCCGAAACGGGTGTAAACAGCTTCCAACTCATCAAAACACCAACCGGTTGGAAGGTATCGAGCATTATCTGGGATGTAGAAAAGAAAGGATTGAAAGTGCCGGGGTATTATTTAGGGAAGTAAAAACAGTATGGTTTACCTTTCTCTGGTATCGCTGCGCTAAGCGTCACTTTTTTCGGTTGTTTGTTTTCAAATGCTCTCAAGAGGGCTCCGCCGTTCTTTTTGGCCGTCAAAAAGAAAGTAACCAAAGAAAAACTCCCGGCTACGCCTGCCTCTGTTAATGTTAGTGCTTGTAGTTGGGTCTGTGCTATCCGAGCCAGACGATGCCGGCTTTGTCAGTGACGTTTGGGCAGCGCTTTTACTGCCTTGCTGAAAGCTTACTTACTTGATAGAAGCATTTTTCTTACTTGGGGATTTACAGCATTCGGGTCAAGCTTATCTGTAATGGCCATGTACTTTCTAGCACTATCCTTTTGCATAAAATAAGAATATGCAGACGTTAGTTGACCATAATATTGGGGATTATTAGGATCAAGCCTGATTGCATTTTTAAGTGCATCAATTGCAGCGTCTAAATATTTCTTATCATTTGTTTGCCCAAAAACGTTTCCATAGCTGGTTGAAGCATCTTGCCATACTCGCGCATTGTTTGGGTTTAATTTTAATGATCTTTCAAAAAATGGTAATGATTCTTTAAATTTCCCCTGCATGCCTAAGTTATCGCCAAATCCCCAATAAATTTCTGAGTTTAAACTATCCAAAAGCCACGCCTGGTTAAACCGCATCATCGATGTATCTAAATGATTCGAACGTAAATACTGCCAACCACGCATTACCATATGTTCTGCTGCGGCTTTACGAGTAGATGATTTTTCACACAAAGCAATAAATTCATTATCATCTTCAATCTGCCCCTTACATTTTTTCGCATGGCCGTACATAGGCAGCTTATTTATGCCTTCAGGACAATCTTGCGATTGCGCGCAGCTACAGGCTAATAGAGAAATTAAGCAACAAAGGATTAAAGAGAATTTCATTATGATTTGGTTTTTATAAAGAAACAAAAAAATGTCATAACAAAAAAAGTCAGGATTAAATCCGAATCGTCATCCCGAACTTGTTTCGGGATCTCTCAGAACGAGTCAACTCCATGATGGCTACTTAGCAAGTGGGATGCTGAAACAAGTTCAGCATGACGATACCAAGCGCGCAAAGGCTCGACGGAAAACCGGGCCGGGTGTTAGCCTTGTGTGCAGAAGTTTTTTTCCGTCTTGAATTTTTGCTTCTTTTGTTTCAAGACAAAAGAAGTAGCCCCCGCGGCAATGAGCGGGCGAGAATAATTTATTTAAACGAATATATCTCTGCTGAGGAACGAAGCACCTGTAAATCGGGGATTGCCACGCTCCGTTACAGCAATGACGCTTGGATAGAAACAAAAAAAGGTCAGGATTAAATCCTGACCTTTCCTATTATAGGAATGAATTCCTTAATTCATCAACTTAATAAAATCATCAAACAAATACCTGCTATCGTGCGGACCTGGAGATGATTCCGGGTGGTATTGTACCGAGAATGCTTTTTTATCTTTTACCCTGATACCTTCAATCGACTGGTCGTTTAAGTTCAAGTGGGTGATCTCTACTTTGTCTGATGCCCTTACCGCTTCAGGTACTACCCCAAAACCGTGGTTTTGTGAGGTAACCTCGCAATGGTTGATTATGATATTTTTTACCGGGTGATTTAATCCGCGGTGACCGTTAAACATTTTTTGGGTTGGGATGTCATTAGCCAAAGCCAATAACTGGTGACCTAAACATATTCCGAACATTGGTTTACCTGCCGCCAATATTTCTTTCACGGTATCAATCGCGTAAGGCATAGCCGATGGATCGCCAGGGCCGTTAGAGATGAAGTAACCTGACGGTGCAAAATCTTTTTCCATTTCTTCGAATGTTGTTTTTGCCGGATAAACTTTGGCAAACACATCGCGGTCGTCAAAATTACGCAGGATATTTTTTTTAACACCTAGGTCAAGCACCGCAACACGGTATTTAGCGTTCTCGTCGCCAAAAGTATAGCTTTCGGTAGTTGAAACTTGTGAAGATAGCTCCAAACCATCCATTGATGGCACAAGGTCTAACTTAGCTTTTAACTCCTCAATATCAGTGATTTCCGAAGATATGATCGCGTTCATCGCTCCCTTATCACGTATGTGGCGAACCAGCTGGCGGGTATCAATATCGCTGATACCAACGATGTTCTGCTGTTGGAAATAATCCTGTATGCTCTCGTTAGCTTGTTTACGGCTGTAGTTAATGTTGTAGTTCTTACAAACCAAACCGGCAATCTGTATCTGTCCCGATTCAACTTCAGCATCAGCAATACCGTAATTACCGATATGCGCGTTAGTAGCCACCATAATCTGACCAAAATACGATGGGTCAGTAAAAATTTCCTGGTAGCCGGTCATGCCGGTATTAAAGCATATTTCGCCGGTAGTAGTACCAATTTTTCCGGCAGCTTTGCCATAAAACACAGTTCCGTCAGCCAGTAATAATACCGCCGGTAGTTGGGTGAAGTAAGTCATTTGTTAAAAAAATAGAATGATTAATGGGTTGGTTAGCCCTTCGACTAAGCTCAGGATGACAAGCCCCTTTTAAGGATGCAGAAATGAAGTAAGAAACTTCTTTTTTCACGCTGCAAAAGTATGATTTTATTTTGGGGTTTAAAAGAGTGATTTTGAATTTTATTGTAATTCAATTCTCAAAGTTTGGAGGATTTGGGCATTGCCTGCGGCCCGGGCTTTCCACTCATACTGCGCGAGGCCTTAGGCGCAAGAGGCCGGTATCCGTTTCAATCCCTAATGCACTTAACCCTCTTTGCGTCGCAGACGAAGAGAGGGTGGTCAAGCGAAGCAAAGACCGGGTGAGTAGAATATGCGAGCGACATTAGCGCGAATGCCTGGCGAATAACCGACTCACCTCGAATGCGCTGCACTGTTCGGCCCTCTCTTCGGCAAGCCGGAAAGAGGGCTAAAAAATTTGACAATAGCTCAAGTGTAATTATATGTGTTCCCAAAACTCTAAAAAACATGCAATTTCCCATCAAAAAACAGTAAAAAATCATCAAAAAGAAGTGTTTTTCAATCGTTTTTTGGGCTAAAATGAGTGTTTTTTGTCCGGAAATCGCTTCAAAAACAATCTAAAAACCGGTTTTTTACTACTATTTTGGGCGTTTTTGGGGCGAAAAGTATACCAAATGTACCAGGTGTTTCACTAGTTTCATGAAACAGAAACGCCGAAAATAAATTCCAAATTGAAAATCCGAAATAATTCCCACCTTTGCTTCTCATAAACAAACACCATGTCTGTACACAAAGAAGTTAAGCGCATCACCACGCATATATTACAGGAGATGAGAAACAGCGGCGAAAAAATTGCCATGCTTACCGCTTATGATTATTCGATGGCTACTATTGTTGATGATGCCGGTATGGATATCATCCTCGTTGGTGATTCAGCCTCCAATGTAATGGCCGGACACGAAACCACCCTACCCATCACGCTCGATCAAATGATCTATCATGCTTCATCAGTTGTCCGTGCGGTAAAACGCGCTTTGGTAATAGTCGATTTACCTTTCGGCACTTACCAGGGAAATTCAAAAGAAGCATTAAACTCCGCCATCCGCATCATGAAAGAATCCGGCGCGCATGGTGTAAAAATAGAAGGCGGTGTTGAAATAGCCGAATCAGTTAGTCGCATTTTAACTGCGGGTATACCTGTAATGGGCCATTTAGGCTTAACACCCCAATCTATCTATAAATTCGGCACCTATACTGTGCGTGCCAAGCACGAAGAAGAAGCCAAAAAACTTAAAGAAGATGCTTTAAAACTACAGGAACTTGGCTGTTTCGGAATAGTATTAGAAAAAATCCCCGCTAAACTTGCTGCCGAAGTAACCGATATGATCAGCATCCCGACCATCGGCATAGGCGCAGGCCAGGCCTGTAGCGGTCAGGTTTTAGTAATTCATGATATGCTGGGTATCAACAAAGGTTTCAAACCCCGTTTCCTTCGCCAGTATGCTGATTTATATGAGATAATGAACGGCGCTATCAAAAATTACGTAAGCGACGTGAAAGCCAAAAGCTTTCCAAACGAAAAAGAGCAATATTAATTAATTTAGTTGATAGGTTATAGTTCATGCATAGTAGCTGCATCACAAAGCGTTTAACTATGAGCCATAAACTATGAACCATGAACCACCACGAATGGCCAGACCCGAATTTAAATATACCAATTACGATATTACCGACGATGATGTGCTGTATGAGGACAATCACCTCATTGCCATCAACAAGCGCGCGGGCGATATTGTACAGGTTGATGATACCGGCGATGAGTCATTAGATGATAAGGTAAAAAAGTACATCGCCAAAAAATACAACAAACCCAATGGCGCGTTTTTGGGTGTAGTACATAGATTGGACAGGCCGGTAAGCGGCGTAATACTTTTCGCCAAAACCAGCAAGGCACTGGAGCGCATCAACCAGATGTTCAAGAGCCGCGAAATGCATAAAACTTATTATGCAGTGGTACGCAACAGGCCAAACCCCATTGCAGGTAACCTGGTACATTATCTCATCAAAAACCCACAAAAAAACGTAACCAAAGCACACGATCGCGAAGTAACCGGCAGCCAGCGCTCCGAACTAAATTATAAACTAGTTGGCGAGCTAAACGGCTACTATTTAATAGAGGTTGACCCAATCACTGGCCGTCCGCACCAAATACGGGTACAGTTATCTACCCTCGGCTGCCCTATAGTTGGCGATAATAAATATGGCTACCCGCGCGGCAGTTTACGCAAAAGCATTTGCCTGCATGCTCGTCGCCTGCAGTTCATCCACCCCATAAAAAAAGAACCAATTCTGATTACTGCGCCAGTACCACGGGATGGTTTTTGGGAGAAGTTTGAAGGAATGATGGGGTAATATATTTCTCATAAATACCATTGCGAACTTTACCGTCATTGCGAGGAGTGAAACGACGTGGCAATCTCCAATATACAGAGGAAATTGCAAATTGCATAAGCAAAGTCGGGGATTGCCGCGCTATCGCTCGCAATGACGCTTATAGATTTTTAACTTTTTCCCAAATCCGTTCATCTACCAAAACACCATCAGCTAAACTTTTCTCGCGTGTCTTCATCGTATTTTCTCCTGGAAATGAAATAGATTTCCCCTCATGCTCCGATCTGCTGCTTTTAGTGTAACTGATTATTTCCTCGATAATATTAGCTGTATAATTATTATTCTGCGGTTTTATGCATATAAACACTTGCGACACACCACTCTCCGTTTCATTTTGGGTGATGTTAGCGGTAGAGTTCCCCTGGCTCAGTATACTCGCAAGCAAATCAAGAACCAGCGATAACCCGGACCCTTTCCAAAACCCAACCGGTAATAATCTTTTTGATTCCAAAATAGCGGCAGCATCCGTACTTAAATTCCCAGCGGTGTCGTAACCTCCCGGCAATGGTAAAACCTCCCCATTCATTTTGTATTGCTGCAACTTGCCTACCGAGTATTGTGAAACAGCCATATCCAACACCACATTTCCCTCAGCACGTGGTATCGCTATAACCAACGGATTATTCCCTAAACGTGGGTCTATCCCACCCCAAGGTGGTAAATTAGCAATGGTGTTGGTAAAGCAAATACCAATAAACCCTGCATCCGCGGCTTGCCAGCCGTATGTTCCGGCACGCATCCAATGGTTGGTGTTTTTTATCGCTACACATCCAATTCCGTTTGTTTTTGCCAACTCAATAGCGCGGTTCATGCAAAAGCGGGCATTTAATATACCCGGACCTAAATTACCATCCCATTGTTCTATCGCGCCAAAACCACCTGCTTTTGTTGCTTCGGCATCAGGTTTAACTAATCCCTGTTTTACAAAATCAACAAACACGGGGAAACGGTTTAAGCCGTGCGTATATACGCCATCCCTGCTATTCTCGGCAAAAACTGTCGCGCATTGTTCGGCTTTATCTTCGGTAAAATTAAGGTTGAGTAATATCCTTTTAAATTCGGATTGGAGTTCTGCAAAAGGTATGCGCATATTGTTGTAGACTTTTAATATAAACGCAAAGCTACCTATCCTGTTTATCTCATAATCATCAATCGTGTAATAATTGCGGCATAAAACAGTTATAATTACCCATATGCAATTACAATAGCTGCATTTTTTTACTTTTGCTGATAGATTCAATGAAAAACAAAAAAATACTCTTCTCCTTAACAATAGCAGTTCTGGTAATAGCTGCCCTTGTAATTAACTCCTGCAAAAAGGACAACCAAAATTCGGTTGAAATACTGCTGACCAGAGGAAAATGGCAGTTAGCCTCGGTAATGGTTTATAATTTTGTAGGCAGCAGCCAGGTTGGCACTACTGATACCTTGAATACCAACTGCGATAGCACTCAAATATTTACATTTAATAGCAACAACACCTGCGGCTATACTAACTTTGAATGCATACCGCAAAAAACTTCGGGTTCGTGGACATTATCAAGTGACCAGCTTACTTTAATATCGAACATGTTTTGTGCAGATACGCTAGTAGGTGGCCTGCCTGATCCTAAAACGGTACAACCTTTCATCAATACCAAAATCATTAATCTTGGCCAGTACTCTCTGATATTGCAAACAGGCGATGTTAACACATTTTATACATCAACAACCAAACGCAGGATAGTGCAATATGGCTTTGTGCATCAAGTCGCAAATTCTCAGTAACTATATTAACTTTCAATTCAATTAAAAAACAACCTATTTAACATAGCTTATTAATCCGAAAATTTTATATTTGGATGGATATAAAAATTGATCTGCCATTTTGAAAAAAAGAATAGCCATTTTTGCTTCAGGTTCCGGATCAAATGCTCAAAAGATCATGGAACACTTTAAGCGTAACTCCGAAGCGGAAGTTGTGCTTATCCTCACTAATAATCCACAGGCCTACGTATTACAGCGTGCTGATAACTTCGAGGTACCCTCACACATCTTTACCCGCGATGAATTTTATAAATCCGACGATGTAATTAAGCTGCTTAAAAATCTGCAGGTAGATTTGATCGTGTTGGCGGGTTTTCTTTGGCTGGTTCCGGTATCTTTATTAAAAGCATTCCCTAATAAAATAATCAACCTGCACCCCGCCTTGTTACCCAAATATGGCGGCGCAGGCATGTACGGCGATCACGTGCATAAAGCCGTTTTAGCCAATCACGAAGAAGAATCAGGCATCACCATCCATTTTGTTGATGAAAATTTTGATGAAGGTGAGATCATTCACCAATCCCGTTTCAAAATTGAACCCGGCGATAACCTGGAGATGATCAAATTTAAAGGCCAGCAGCTAGAGCACCAGCATTTCCCAAAAGTAGTTGAGAATTTGTTGAAGAAGATGAAGAGTTGAGGTTAGTGATAACTACTTAAAAAAGTAGAGATCCATGAATAATCTCAAATACAATTAATTCGTCGTTATTGATTTTAAATACGATTACCCAATCGTTAAAATGGCTGCAAGAGTAACCAAACATCGCAAGTATGTGGTGAGCGCATAAAGCATATTGTACATTGGGCATTGCTAATCTTTCGACTGCAGATTTAAATTTAAGAGCAAATCTGTTACCACTTCCTTTGGTGTTTTTTGACTCTACAAAGTCAGCAATTGAATCAATAACATTCAAAGCTTTAGGCGTAATGCTAATTTTCAAGAAATTACTTTTGATTTAAATATTTAGCGAATGCCTTTTCAAGGCTTATTGGAGTGGCATCTGTTTCTTTTGACAGATAATCCATTAATTCTTCATCAGTTGCTTTTCTACCTATCCCTTTCACCATCGAATCAATGTTTAATTCTTGAAAATTTTGCGCAGTGGCACTTAAGCCCAACTCTTCAGCAAACTGTAAAAGCAAATGCGTTTTTTCTTCAGAATTTGATTTTATGATCAACGTTGTCATAATATAAAGTTAGTACATTTTTTTATAACTAAAAAGTGTTGTTACTATTACAGTTACCATACAAAAACATTACCTTTGCGGCTCAAAAATTTATTGCAAATGAGCCAATCTGTTCAAATAAAAAACGCCTTAATTTCTGTTTATTACAAAGACAATCTTGAGCCGCTTATTTATGAGTTAAACCGCCTGGGTGTGAAGATATATTCTACCGGCGGAACTGAAACTTTTATACGTAGCCTTGGGGTTGATGTAATTGCTGTTGAGGACCTTACCTCGTACCCTTCAATACTTGGCGGTCGTGTAAAAACGCTGCATCCTAAAGTATTTGGTGGTATTTTGGCACGCAGAAATTTTGAAAGCGATGAGCAGCAATTAGCACAATACGAGATCCCCGAAATAGATTTGGTTATTGTTGATCTTTACCCGTTTGAAGAAACCGTAAAATCTGGCGCAGGCCAGGATGATGTAATCGAAAAGATCGACATCGGCGGCATCTCGCTTATCCGCGCAGCAGCAAAGAATTTTAAAGACGTTGTTATACTGGCTTCTAAAGATGATTATACCGAACTGGAAGGCATGTTAAAAAGCCAGGAAGGTACTACCACTTTTGATCAGCGCCGTACATTTGCACAAAAAGCATTTAACATATCATCAAATTACGATACCGCCATCTTCCAGTACTTTAACCAGGAAGAACCAATGCCGGTTTTCAAACAAAGTATCCAAACCAGTCAAACTTTACGTTACGGCGAAAACCCGCATCAAAAGGGTGTTTTCTATGGTAACCTGGACGCGATGTTTACCAAACTGCATGGCAAGGAATTATCATACAACAACCTGGTTGATGTTGATGCAGCAGTAGCTTTAATCGACGAGTTTACCGAGCCAACCATCGCCATTTTAAAACATACCAACGCTTGCGGTATTGCGTCACGCAACTTTATTAAAGAGGCTTGGATCGATGCTTTAGCATGTGACCCGGTTTCTGCCTTTGGTGGGGTGATCATCGCTAATGACGAGATCAATGCGGAAACAGCTACCGAGATTAGCAAAATATTTTACGAGGTATTAATCGCCCCTGCTTATACTGATGAAGCAGTTCAAATCCTACAATCAAAAAAGAACCGCATTATTCTTGTTCGCCAAACAGTTGAATTGCCAACCAAGCAATTTAAAACCTTATTAAACGGCGTTATCGAGCAGGATAAGGATTCAGTTGTTGAAGGTCCGGCTCAAATGACATCGGTTACCAATAAAAAAGCAACCGAGCATGAATTGAAAGATTTATACTTCGCTAATAAAGTGGTTAAACATACCAAATCAAACACTATCGTATTCGCTAAAAACAATCAGTTGATGTCGAGCGGTGTGGGTCAAACTTCAAGGGTTGATTCATTAAAACAAGCCATCATCAAAGCTGAAAGTTTTGGATTTGATTTAAAAGGCGCGGTAATGGCATCTGATGCATTTTTCCCGTTCCCTGATTGTGCCGAAATTGCTGCCGAGGCAGGAATTACAGCTATATTACAACCAGGCGGATCAATCAAGGATCAGGACTCTATTGATATGTGCAACCAAAAAGGCATCGCTATGGTTACTACCGGCGTACGCCATTTTAAACATTAATAAAACAATACTTAATTACACGATTTAATACGAATTATTAAAAATCGGAGTTATATTTAACAATTCACTTTTAACTGAATCGTGCTTTAATTCAAAAAATACAAATGGGTTTATTTAATTTTTTCACGCAAGAAATTGCCATTGACTTAGGTACCGCAAATACCCTCATTATACATAATGATAAAGTTGTTGTTGACGAGCCTTCTATCGTGGCTTTCGACCGCACAACCAACAAAGTGATCGCAATCGGTCGCCAGGCTATGCAAATGGAAGGCAAAACGCACGATAATATTCGTACCGTTCGCCCGCTTAAAGACGGTGTAATTGCCGACTTTAACGCTGCTGAGCACATGATACGCGGGATGATAAAAATGATTAACCCTGGCAAAGGATGGTTCTTCCCTTCATTGCGTATGGTGATCTGTATCCCCTCAGGCATTACCGAGGTAGAGAAACGTGCCGTACGTGACAGTGCTGAAATTGCAGGCGCTAAAGAAGTTTACTTAATACACGAACCAATGGCTGCTGCCGTAGGTATCGGTATTGACGTAGAAGAGCCGATGGGTAACATGATCATCGATATTGGTGGTGGTACTACCGAGATCGCTGTTATCGCATTATCAGGTATCGTTTGTGATCAGTCTATCCGTGTTGCGGGCGATAACTTCGACTCGGATATCGTTCAATACATCCGTCGCCAGCACAACATCATGATTGGTGACCGTACTGCTGAGAAAATCAAAATTGAAGTTGGTGCCGCTTTGCCTGAGCTGGCAGATCCACCGGCTGATTTTGCCGTACAAGGTCGTGACTTAATGACCGGCGTACCAAAACAAATCATGGTGTCTTATACCGAGATCGCGCATTGTTTAGATAAATCTATCTCTAAAATTGAGGAAGCTATCCTGAAAGCGTTAGAGATCACTCCACCGGAATTATCTGCTGATATTTACCAAACAGGTATCTATTTAACAGGCGGTGGCGCATTATTACGTGGTTTAGATAAACGTGTGGCATCAAAAACAAAACTACCTGTACACGTTGCCGAAGATCCGCTTCGTGCTGTGGTACGTGGTACCGGTACAGCGCTAAAAAATATTGGTAATTTTAAATTCTTAATGCAATAGGTTAGAGATTGGAGACTTGAAATTAGAGATTAGTTCTTTTTCAAAGATTATTTAATCACTGATATTTAGATATGAATTCTTTTACTGATTTGGAAGTTTGGAAAAAATCAAGAATTCTACGCAATAACATATTTAATTTAGTTAAAGCATTTCCAACTGAAGAAAAATATCGTTTGACCGACCAGATAATTCGTTCCTCCAGATCAGTAGGTAATAATATTGCTGAAGGGCATGGCAGATTTCATTATGCCGATGCTGCGAAATTTTTATTAAACGCGCGAGGATCAGCTACAGAAACGATAGATCATCTTATTATTGCTTTAGATAATAATTGGATTAACAACGATGTATTTGAATCATTTAAATATGATTGCGAAGAGTGTATGAAAATGATTAACGGATATATTAATTTTTTAAGAAAGCAAGCTGGTATTGATAATCCCGCTAAATAACTGAAGTTAACTAATCTCTAATAACCAATTAACTAATCTCTAACAAGTGCGTAATCTATTGATATTCATTACTAAGTACAACGCATTCTTCTTATTCCTTATTTTCGAGATCAGTTCGATAATTATTTACGTTAAATACAATTCTTTCCAAAAAGCATCGGTAATAAATAGCTCTAACGAGGTTACAGGCAGATTATACACGCAGATAAATGGCCTTTACGATTACCTTTCGCTGAAAGAGGTAAACGATAGTCTTGCACGCGAAAACGCACGTTTACGTAATCAACAAAAATCTTCTTTTTATATAGATACCATTGCCCGGCATAAAATAAACGATACCGTTTTTAAAACTCAATACGAATACATCGATGCCAAGGTGATCAACAATTCAACCAACCACAGCTACAACTACATTACCATTAACCGTGGCAGTAAGGATGGTATAGCGGTAGGTATGGGTGTTATATCTGGTGCGGGCATTGTGGGTAAAGTGGTTAATGTTACCGAGCATTTGGCTAACGTACAATCCATGCTGAATAAGGACACCCGTTTCAGCGTAATGCTGGCAAAAAACAGAGAGATTGGGTATATTAGGTGGGGCGACGACCTTAACCCTACCAAGGGCATGTTAATGGACGTAACAAATAACGCGCAACCCAAACTTGGCGAAATGGTAGTAACATCCGGTTACTCATTGTTTCCACAAGGCATACCCGTTGGCCGGATCACTAATTTACACCCTAAGGGTGGTGGCATATCATTAAACATGGAAGTAACCTTTTCTGTTGATTTTACTAAACTGCAATATGTTGATGTAGTGGATTATAAATTCGCGAAAGAACAAGAGGGATTGGAGGCTCTGCAGAAAAAGGATGATTAGGACAATTATAATTAACGTACTACGCTTTATAGTACTGGTGTTTATACAAGTGTTTTTATTGAAAAATATTACGTTGTATAACCTATCAACACCGTACCTATACATTTTATTTATTTTACTGTTACCTTTTGAAACGCCTAACATTTTACTGTTTCCGCTGGCATTTTTAATGGGTTTAACAATTGATGCTTTTTATGATACCCCCGGCCTGCATGCCGCGGCCTGTGTAATACTAGCATTAGTGCGGGTAATGTTTATAAACATCACCGTACAAAAAGAAGGCTTTGACAACGAACCTGAACCTACACTTAGCATCATGGGTTTCAGGTGGTTTTTTACTTACATATTGGTGCTAACCTTATTCCATCATTTCTTCCTTTTCAACCTGGAGGTTTTTAACTTATCTGATATTCAATTTACCCTTAGTCGCATAGTGCTGAGTACATTATTTACCGTATTTTTGATATTGATTTCGGGGTTGTTATTTTACAGGAGAAAAGAGCGTAAATGAATAGTTTCTTTGTGCGGCGATACATCATCGCAGGTATTTTTACCACCATTATTTTACTGCTTGTCGCCAAATTATTTTACATCCAAATAATTGACGATCACTATCGCCTTTACGCTACCAAAAACGTACTACGCCCCGTAAAACAATACCCCGCCCGCGGCCCGATCCTCGACCGTAACGGAAAAATACTGGTACAAAACGAAGCTTTTTACGATATCATGGTCACCCCAAAAGAGGTTAAACCCTTTGATACTTTAGAGTTTTGCAAATTGTTAGGGATAAGCAAAGACGAATTTGAGGATCGTTTTAAAAAAGCTATCAAGTATTCGCCAAGCTTGCCGTCTATTTTTGAGAAACAACTCTCTGCCGAAACTTACGCCTCGCTGCAGGAAAGATTATCTGAGTTCACGGGATTTTTCTCAACCACACGTTACCTGCGCACCTATCCCGATTCAACCGCTGCACAATTCTTAGGTTATATCGGTGAAGTAACCGACCGTGACATCAAACGTTCTAACGGTCGTTACCAACCGGGCGATTATATTGGAGTTAGTGGTGTTGAAAAAGCCTACGAAGATGTTTTACGCGGGCAAGTGGGTGTAAAATATACCGTGGTAAATTCGCATGGTAAAATGATGGGCAGTTATGAAAATGGCGCCTTTGATACCGTTGCCCGCCCCGGCGAACGGTTAAAATCATCGCTTGATCTTCGCATACAAAAACTAGGCGAGGAGTTAATGAAAGGCAAAGTAGGCAGCATCGTAGCCATCGAACCATCAACCGGCGAAATACTGGCATTTGTAAGCAGTCCAACCTATGATCCCAATTTATTAGTAGGCCGCGATCGTGGTAACAATGCCGCCAAAATGTATAAAGATCCTTACGACCCTTTGTTGATCAGGCCTATACAAGCTTACTATCCTCCGGGTTCATCATTTAAACCGTTAAGTGCATTAATTGCTTTACAGCAAGGCATCATCACCCCGCAAATGACTTACAATTGCCCGGGTGTATATTGGGCAGGTAACCACCCCGTAAAGTGCCTGGAGGTACATGGAACAGTTAACCTGAGCGGTGCCGTTGCTGGCTCGTGTAACGGCTACTTCTCCTTAGTATTTCAAAAGATCATTGATTTAAACGGCTATAAAAAAGTTGATACCACTTTCTCTCAATGGAGAACTAACGTTGCTAAATTTGGTTTAGGGTCGCGCCTTGGGCTTGATATGCCGAATGAAGGAAAAGGATTCTTGCCTACCGCGCAGCATTACGATAAAATATATCATTATGGCGCATGGCGTTCAAGTACCGTGGTATCGCTTGCTATTGGCCAGGGTGAATTACTGGCAACGCCACTACAGCTCGCCAATATCGAATGTATCATTGCAAATCATGGGTATTATTATACCCCGCATTTAATAAAGTCCATTGGCGATAAAGAAGTTAATACTGCGGAATTCCAGGCAAAACATTATGCTGGTATCGATTCCTTGTATTTTGAACCGTTGATAGATGGCATGCAGGCCGTGGTTGACCATGGTACAGCAGCGGCATCAAAAATACCGGGTATAGTGATGTGCGGCAAAACAGGTACAGCACAAAATCATGGGGAAGATCACTCTATCTTCGTTGCTTTCGCTCCACGCATACATCCTAAAATAGCCATCGCGGTAATTGTTGAAAACGGTGGTCAGGGTGCGCATTGGGCTGCTCCTATAGCAAGCTACATGGTTGAAAAGTATTTAACCGATACCATCAGGAGGCCGATGGATGAGTTTAACCGCATTAAAAATGCTAACCTCATGCCTGATCTGGCCAACTATTACTCATCAAGCAGAAGATCAATGTTAAGGGATAGTATTAAAAAAGCTAAGGCTGATAGTTTGCGTAAACTTCCCGCTAAAAAAAGCGTATCAACCAAAAGCAAAAAAATTAATACAATCGCTTATTTAGCACCCCAAACCGGCAAAAGGAGTAATAATGAATAATCCGCAACGCAGCCTTTTTTTTAATGTCGACTGGATAGCGGTAATTATATACTTATGCCTGTGTACCATAGGCTGGTTCAACATACATTCAGCAGCTTTTGACCCCAGATACCCCAGCGCATTCGATATGCATACGGATTATGGCAAACAGTTGGTGTTTATCATCGTAGCCATTTCATTGGCCATTATAATCTTGCTACTTGAGAGCCGTTTTCTCGTCGCCCTGGCACCCGCCATTTATGGAATAACTACCTTATTACTCATACTGGTATTGGTCGTAGGGCGAAATGTTGGCGGCAACCAGGCCTGGATTTCGCTTGGTGGTGGCTTCAGGCTACAACCATCAGAAATGGCTAAGTTTAGTACCTGTTTGTTGCTGGCGCGATATTTAAGCGGCACAAACGTTAAAATAACTGAGCTTAAATCATTCCTCATCGCCGCGGGGATCATTCTTTTCCCAATGGCTCTGATTATGCTTCAGCCTGATGCTGGTTCAACATTGGTATTTAGCGCATTGATATTGGTTTTATACCGCGAGGGCCTCTCCCCTTACTTTTTAATATTAGAAGGGCTGTTTATCACACTATTTGTTTTAACAATAAAGGTTGACAATCACTTGTACGTTATTGGACCATTGGTTGCTATTGCTCTTATTATAATGCTAATGTTTAAGCGAAATAAGAAAGTTGTTTCAGCGGTCTTTCTGGGTTTATGCATGTGTATTGCCTTTATATTTAGCGTAAACTTTCTTTACAACCATGTTTTAAAGCCGCATCAAAAAGTACGTATTGATATTGTTTTAGGTATAACTTCCGACTTAAAAGGTAAGGGGTACAACGTAAATCAATCCAAAATTGCGATTGGCTCGGGCAAGTTATGGGGACAGGGTTATATGCACGGCACCCAAACCACATACCACTTTGTGCCGGAGCAAAGTACCGACTTTATTTTTTGTACTGTAGGCGAAGAGTGGGGATTTGCAGGCGCGGTTACTGTATTGGCTTTATACCTCTTTTTAGTGCTCCGGATCATCCGTATTGCCGAGCGGCAACGATCAACCTTTACACGCGTTTATGCTTATGGGGTGGCGTCGGTCATTTTCTTCCACGTGGTAATTAACGTGGGCATGACGATAGGGATAGTGCCATCAATCGGCATCCCGCTACCATTCATCAGCTACGGTGGTTCATCACTAGTAAGTTTTACATTGCTGCTGTTCGTACTAATCAAACTCGATTCAAACCGGATGGGTATTATTTACGCGTAACGGCGTTTTAATAAAGCATAAAACTTCTCGCTGGTTTCCTGCTTAGTATCCCAATGGTTTTTGGCTACATAGTTATTCTTCAAAAACTGCTCTGCCTCGGCAAAACTGGTAAAGCGATTTAATATCTCAATAGCTTCACTATAAGCCAGGCTATAGCCATTAAATAAATCCTTAACAAAAAGCAGCTTATCATTTAAGTTAATAGCCTGCTTTAAATCGCTGATGCTTTGCGTATGTAATTGCTCTGCCACGCCCTGTTTAGCAACCATTTGTGCCGAGATACGTTCATTAATAGTCAGCACTTCGGGTTTTGCCTGCTCTTTTTGCGGTTCAACAGTAGGCTTAACCGCAACCGGTTCGGGTTGTTCAATCTTAGGTTGTTCCGGTTCTAATTTCGCTTTTGGTTCCGCTGCGGGTTCGGGATTTGGTACAAACTCAGGTTCTGATTTAATTACCGGACTAGGTGATACGGGTGATACCTCTTTTTCTTCAACCGCATCGTTTATAGCTTCAGTAGTATATGGCTCATCTTCATCCTCTAAATCTGTTTCATCCAAAACAAGCTCATGTCTTATGGTTTCAGGCTCGCTTTGCCCGATGAATGAGTAAGAATCCTCATCAGTTCCAGTTGTCAAATCTATTGATGGCACCGAATTTTCATCCTTACCTGCATTAAACGGATTTTCTTCCGGTTTACTTTTAACTTCTGGGCTCGCTGTACTTACCAAAGGCTCAAAATAGTTTTGTGGAGGTGCAGGTATATCGTTTTTGGGTTCTGTTATTACAGGAACAGGCGTTACCGGGCTAGGCGTGGCAACATTCTGTGCATTCAATTTACTCAGTATCAGCACATGATCAGTCAGGAAATTGGAATTAGCTAAAAACAACTCAAGCTCCAACTCATTTAGCGGGCCTTCTATTGTTTTCAAATATTCGTATTGTTCGTTAAGCTCTGTTATAATCCCGCCTATCTTTTTAAAAACTTCCTGTTGTTTCATGGCTTTTTATATTCAAAATGCTACCCAAAAATAAGATTAAATTCTGATATTAGGCTCTTCTAAAAGTTCAGGATGCAAGTACA
>Ga0302230_10000841_pt1 | contig 22433 bp, 28 predicted proteins | sample II_Palsa_N2_1_FD_193523 | JGI IMG/M metagenome (GOLD analysis project Ga0302230, IMG submission 193523) | Peat permafrost microbial communities from Stordalen Mire near Abisko, Sweden - II_Palsa_N2_1 | ecosystem: Environmental > Terrestrial > Soil > Palsa > Peat permafrost | place: Sweden... | reverse complement strand
CGAGCAAGACCTGATCTTTATCCGCACCCAGAGCGACCTGGATGAGGCCTTTGTGACTGTAAGCTTTTCGTTTCATGTCTGTAATCTAACTTTTTGCAAACAGTACGACCAAAAGACCATCCTGCGCATGTTTATTACCGAGCACTCGAACGCGGCAGCTCTGCCCTCCAAGTCAACCATGGAAAGACGCAGCGTCGCGACCACCTTGTCTGACCAGCCACCGGTCAAGCTCAACTGGATCCAGGGCGAGCTGCTTGGCGCGGGCTCGACCGGACAAGTGTACCTGGGGCTCAACGTTGACACTGGTCGCCTCATGGCCGTCAAGCAGGTGGCCCACGAGCGCAGCGAGGACGACTCGGTCAACATCAAAGGCGTATGTTTTTGGCTTTTTGGAAAGTTTTAATAATTTGGGTGTTTGCAGCGAGTGCTGGCGTTGATGAAAGAGATGGAGGTCCTGCGAAGCTTGCACCACGCCAACATTGTGCAGTACATTGGCATGGAGCACGAGGGCAATTTTACAAATGTGTTTCTCGAGTACGATCCTTAATTCTTTGGTCTTAGTATTTATTGTTTCTTTTTGTTTGTTCTTGGCAGGTACGTCCCCGGCGGCTCGATCCACGCTCTCCTGACCAAGTTTGGTGGGTTTGACGAAAAGCTCATTCGTGTGTACATCCGGCAGGTGCTCTCTGGCCTGCGGTACCTGCACGCCAACGGCCTCATCCACCGCGACATCAAGGGCGCCAACATCCTCGTGGACACGACGGGCGTGGTCAAGCTCGCTGATTTCGGCATGGCCTCCAAGATCCTCGCTGGCGTCAACCACACGACAAACGGAGGCAAGGTCGAGATGGCCGGCACGCCCTACTGGATGGCGCCCGAAGTGATCAAACGCCTCAGCTTTGGCAAGGCCGCCGACATCTGGTCTGTGGGCTGCACAATCATCGAGATGGCCACGGCCAAGCCCCCCTGGAACCACTTTTCTCAGGAGATAGCCGCCATCTTCCACATTGCCAACGCTCGCGAGCCGCCGAAGATCCCCTCGTGGCTCTCCAACACTGCCCAAGAGTTTCTCACCCTGTGCCTCAAGCTGTAACAATGTTTTATTTACTCATATTTCTTAGTAATAATAATAATAATAAATATATAGCAACCCTGCGGAGCGACCCGACGTTGAGGTCCTGCTCAAGCACCCGTTCATCAACAACGAGCGCTCGGCCATGGACTCTGGGAGCAAGAGCATCTCCTCGTCGTCATCTGCCGAGAGCGTCGACACGCTCAAGGCCACGTCTGAAAGCAGGAACAACTCGCTCGCACGATCACCTTCGAGCCAAGTCCGCAAGTTGTCGGAAACGCCTGTACCTTCGCCTCCATCGGCCGTCCTGTCGACCCTTCCCGCCTCGCTCCCCATGCCCACGTCCCTTGCCGGCGAGAGCAGGCGCCAGCAGCAGCCCACGGTCATGGTCGCCTCCAAGGCCTCCTCCTCCACGGAGGACCGCCCGCCTGCTCTCTCTGTGATCGTTCCCTCGTCGTCCTCGTCCTCGTCGAGTGTGGTCGCGAGCAACAGTCGCCGTGACAGCAGCGGTGCCCACGGCCGCAAGTCCACCGCGTCGACGCCGACCAAGGCCTCGATTGGCAGCAGCCGCAGCAGCAGCGACATTGCCGACACGCCGCACACCGGTGGCTCGCCCGTGCCCTTCTCGTCCCCGCGCAAGGTCAGCCAGCGGCACTCGACCACGGATCCACACTCGCGCGACGGCAGCTTTGGCAGCGAGAAGCGCAGCGGCCTCGGCGTCACGACCCCGGCCGTGCACGGTCACTTCAAGTCCAACTCGATGCCGCTGGTCGAGTTCCGCACGCCCTCGGCCAACTTTGGCCCCGATGGTGAGTCGCTCATGTCGCTCACGCGCACGACCGAGTCCAACGGACTGCGCACCGAGGAGACGCTCGTGTTTGAGGAGCGGGAACGGGGAGATCTGTCCCCGTCACCATCTCAGCCGCCCCCGCAGGCCCTAGGCGCACAGCCCCCGCTCCATTCGCCCCGCAGCCGCATTGCCCGCCGCTCGTCCAAGAGCATCCTGCTGGCACCGCCCGTCGAGGGGTCCTTCACCGCGTCCAGCGCCCTCGTGAGCCCAACCAACGAAGCCCTACCCGCCACAGGGACAGCCGAGGTCAACAGCCCCGTCAGTGGTGGTGGTGGTGGTGGTGGTGCCGGTCCTGCGGCTGCGGTGCACGCCGTCATGGAGCGAGCCCCCTCGTGGAGTGCCAAGACTACGCGTCCATCGCCGCTCGGCCTCGACAACAGCACCGATTCGGGCGGGCGGAGCAAGCGCAACTCGATCGATGTGTCTGTGCTCGCTGCAGACGGCAACAGCACAGCACCAGCCGGCGGCAACAGCCTCCAGCGCGCCCGCAGTGCCTCTGCACAGCCTCAGACACTGCTGGCCCGACGCCGCAGCATGAAGAACGTGATGTCCCTCGCAGGCGACTCGTCGATGGACAACGGCCTGCTCTCTGTCCTGCCCGTTCCTTCGTCGTCGTCGTCCTCGTCCTCGTCCGATCTGGTCTCACCGCCACGCTCGAAGGGCAGCAGCGGCAGTGGCAGCGCACGGCTCTCCAGCCGACAGCACAAGGGCCTCAACAACTCTGCCGACCTGGGCGACACGGCTGCCGTGCTCATCGCGGCTGCCTCAGGTGACCTCACTGTCATGCGCAAGATCGCCTCGCCCGAGCCCGCGAACGACGGCCAGCACGACAACGGCGCACCCGCCGTGCGCAAGCGCAGCAGCAGCGGCGGTGCCCCTCGTCTTGTCACACACAAGGCCACCAACAGCCGTGACAAGTCTGGCTCATCACCCCTCGAGAGCCCGATCGCCACGACCTTCCCATCGTCCTCGCTGGCCATCAGCGGCCCTTCTCCCCCTGTTGTCTCGTCGTTCTCCTCCTCCGCCGCCGTGAGCCGACCCCGCAGCAGCTCGCGCAGCAACATCGGCAACCGCAACAGCACCGTCCTCTCTCCCATCGACGAGGGTGTCGTCTCGGGCGACGAGCGCAAGCATGCCTCGTCCTTTTCCTCATAAATATTTTTGTAAAAAAAAGAAATTTCAAAAAAAGAAAAGTGACAGAAATGTCGGCAAAACCAAACGGACCGATTTAGCGTTTCGGCGTCGGCTTCGCGGGGTTGTGCCGCGAGGGGCCCTCGTGAGCATGAGCACTTTTTCACGCTCAAACGCGTTATTTTCTCTTCGCCCCCCCCCAACCTGTGGTGTGGGCTCCGTCTCTGTCTGCTCTCCCCCACTCTCCTGGACCTCCTTTGTGGCGCACAGACCGTCAAACGTGTGAACGTGGTCGTGTGGCACTCGAATCCTCTCTCCACGCTTTCCCCTTTTCTTATCTGGAATTGCCGTTGGGGGGGTGTTTAGCCGCTGATAGGTTACTGCCTTTTACCGACAGCGTCTTTCTTCTTCTTGTGCGTGCTCTTCAGCCTTGTTTTTTGCGTTGCGTTTTTTTTTGGTTGGACCATGTGCAACCAACAGTTTAGTGACTCGCCTCCTCGTCCTCCTTACTGTGGCCTAAATCAACTCTCTTTCAACGCAGAGCCTCCCCCTGTCAACACCATGCGTGCCAACGTCCTGCTCGTTCTGCTCGTGGCCGTCCTGGCCGTGTTCTGCGCCACCACTATGGTCAGTGCCCAAGTCACCGTCACCGAGACCCTGTATATCACCGTCGGCGCCAAGAAAACATCCACCCCCACGCCCACCCACCACGCCACGCCCACGACCAAGCCCACCGCCGCCCCCAACACGTACCCTGCCTACGCCAGCGGTGCCTTCTTCCTCGTCCTGTTCATCGTCGGTGTCATTTACATTGTCTTTGAGAGCATCAGGGCCGGCCACAATGGTAATTGAGTGGTGGTGTGTGTGTGTTTTGAGGCAGGACTAACTCATTGGTGTAGCCGCTATCAAGCTCCAACACTCTGTCCACAGCGATGTCCAGAACTGGGCCCTGTCATCACACAAGGTAACACGTGTCGCGATTTCACAATTTCACAAATTCATTTCTAAAAAAAAAATGTTTTTTACAGATCCAACGCAAGTACCTCCTCGAGTCGGAGGAGCTCGAAAAGGTCGCCACCGAGGGAAACATTGTCCTCGACCCCAAGTGATGTGTTTCTTCTCCATAAAATTTCATTTTTCCTCCCAATTTGCAAGTAACGATGCTTTTCTTTTCTTTTCTTTTCTCTCTCTCTCTCTTTTCACACTCTCGATCATCAGTCCTCTCTCCTCTTTACTGCTTTCATCGCCTCTCTTCATCTGCTGCATTAGAAACACAAAAAAGAAAGGGATCGCAGTGTGTACACTATCTACCTTGTAAGATTAAGCTGAAAAACGACGATGAAATAAAAACGACGATGCGTGCACACAGACGAGTGATCTGGTTCGTCCAGCCATAAAAGTTAAAATGCTAAAAAGCTCAAATTTTGTGGTCCCACAAGCCAGTCCAGCGAACAACCTTTCTCCTGTTTGTTGGCTGCCTTGGACCGCGCAAGACTTGGCTACACCAAACAACCTATGGGAGATCGAGAGGGTCATTCGACGTCACTTCCGTGGATGCTCCTGTTTCGGCTCTCATCTCTTCGAGAGAAGAGAATCGCTTTGTTTGGCTCGACCAACTCTTGCAAAAGAGAGGCAAATTAATCGCGACGCACTCCTCATCCTTCGGGACGGGAATCCCTACTTTGAGAATGGGTGCGCCTGTTTCATGCCTTGCCTACAACTCATTTTAATTAAGAAAAAAAATAAAATTGGGGACCCCCCGCTCAAACCATGAAATGTTGATTGTTCGACATTTTTCTCTCTCGACATCGATTTATTTATTTTAACCCCTCGTCACACCCGCTTATTACACACACGCGATTCAAGGGAGTAAAAAAGTAGAAGCTCACTTCTTGTTGGCGGTTGCGGCGGCCTACGAAAAGGACACAATTATTTTTTTTTCAGAACAATTCCAGCCATCGATCGCTGTTACCTTGGGGGCGCCAGCGCGGAAGCGTGGCGGGGGGGCACGGTTGCGGCGGTCAGCAGCCGAGCGGACACGGACGACGTGCGAGTGGATGGCGCACGAGATGCAGTACTGCATCTTGATGTACAGCTTGGGGAGAGCGTAGGTCTCGTAGGCCTGCAAGAGAGGAAAGCATATGTTAGAATACAGCCACCACGATCATAAAACGAAAGCCGACCCAACCAAACCCTACTTCCTCCGACACACAAAACACCAAAAAAAAAAAAACCACCGAGACAGAGTCACGTACAGAGGCCTCCGAAATGTCACGGATGGCAGCCTGCTCGACCATGTTGCGGACGAGGAAGCTGTAGGGCGGGACGGGGAGAGCAAACGAAACGATCAGGCGAGCAGGCGGAGCAACGAACGAACGTGCGCAATCAACACCACCAAAGAAGAGCCAAGGGTTTGTTTCGTTTCGTTGTTATGGCAAGGGGCGCCAGACGTCAACAGATACGAGCCGTCGAGCACAGAGAGGAGAGGGGGGTGCGTGGGAGATCCGATATAAAGTTTAGAGAAGGACGGAGCGAAAAGTCAGTACAGCCACAACCAAGAATCGTAAAATCGTAATTACCGCTTGACGGCCTTGTCCTTGGGGACGCAGCGGGCGCAGTTGGAGCAGCGAACGGGCTTAACGTGGCCACGGCCGTGCTTGGAGCGACCTCCGTTGCGGCGCTTCTGGGTCTGCAGTTTGCAAGAGGACACAAATTTAGCGCGAGTTTGTGTTTGGCCCCGCCCCCAATCCCAATCCCACTCTTCAATCCACCAATCCTGCCTTCAATCCAATCCATTTCACCACACGCCTCCCCACTGCATCCTCCCCGCCCCACGCCGTCGTCCTCGCCCAGCCCCGCGCCCCCGCCGCCATCCCGTTAGCTTCAAGCCTCGTACCATGATTGCGAAGTTAAAAGAGACCGACCATATTTGTCTAGTGACATCATCAGTTCCTACCCCTGAGTGGTATTCGTTAGCTCTTCATGTCCTCGAAGACCAAGGCGCCCGTGGACAACGTCCTCATCCGCGGCACGGAGACGCGCGCACACCCCGATAAGCATGTGGTGCGTCGTCCAGTCCACTCAATAATAGTTAAAATTACCAAACAACAACAACAACAAAAAAAAAAGGTTTACGCCATCGAGGTCGCAACAAAGAGCCGCGTTTGGACTGTCTTCCGCCGCTACAACGAGTTTGTGACGCTGCACGAGACGGTGTGTTCTTGCCATATAGAGTGTGTGCAGCAACTAAGCCAACACCGCAACGACTAGCTCGCCAAAAAGTACGGTGTCAAACTCGGTCTCCCGCCAAAAAGGCCCTTTGGGTCCATGTCGGCACAGGTCGTAGAGTCGCGAAGGCAGCATCTGGAGGACTACCTGAAGGCGCTCGTGCTGGGCCGCGACGAGCGCGTGGCCACGTGCAAGGAGCTGTCGACGTTCCTCGAGTCGGACGCAGAGGCAGTCAGGGTATGTGGGGATGCAGCAGGATGTTTTTATGACGAGTCCCTTGTTGTTTTTTGGGGGGGGGTGGCCGACTAGACCATCAGCACCGAGCCCGTACCCGAGAACTGGCTTGACCAGTACCGCAACATGGAGAATCTGTGCAACTCGGTGTCTGTGCACCTTGCGAGTAAGGCAGGCGACTTTTTTTGCGCTTGTGCTCATTTGCGTGCTACGATAGGTCGCGATAAACAACTGCAACGGGGAGAGGCGGATAACAACGACGAGGGCATCAGCGCCCGTAAAAAGCTCGTCCAACTCAATAGCAAGATCTCTGAGCTGGCTGCTGCGCTCAAGACGGCCGAAGCCGATCCCAACTCGAATGTGTAGCGTTTCTTTTCTTATGGTTATCGAAGAGCACCGACGGTGAAAACAGGTCTGAGAAGGAGCTTGTGCGGCGCTACGACATGGTTAATAAGCTGCGCGCAGACAAGGACCGGTTAGACGGCTGGCTCAAGAAGCCGCAGATCTATGACTCGAACGCCCGGGAGCTGCTCGGGACAGCTGGTGGCGGCGAAGGAGGCGGCAGCAGCAGCTCTTCCAGTGCTGGCGGCGGCAGGGGACGACGTGTATTTGGACAGGAGACTGAGGAAACGCGCCAGCTCGACAACGAAGGGCTTTTGCAGATGCAAAAGCAGAACCTGAGTATGCAGGATTCGGCGCTCGACCAGCTCATGTCGACGCTGGCCCGCCAAAAGGCCATTGCTAGTGAAATCGGCAACGAACTCGGTACGCGGGGCGTCAAAGGCCGTACTGATTCTTATTTTTCTCAGACACCCAAAACAAAATGCTGGACGAGCTCGACGACCATGTCGAGTCGACCCAGGGCAAGATCAAGCGCGCGCACAAGAAGATGCTGACCATCAGCTAATGCATGGCGTCTTTTCTCTTTTCCCTTTCTTGTGTTTTGCAAACAAGTCTCTTTTGCATTTCATTTCATTTCTCTCTTGTAGTCTTTGCACACGGCCTTTGTCCATTAGGAGCACATGTCTTATATCTATCAAGCCCCCCCTGTATTATTTCGCTGCGGGAGGCGAGCCCGCGCTGTCGATGACTGCGTCCGGGTGCGCAGCGTACTCGGTCCACGACCCGTCGTACAGGCTGAGGTTCTTCTCGGGGACGCCGCTCAGCAAGAGACTGAGGTAGATGACGCTGGCAGTGACGCCGCTGCCGCACGACGTGACGACGGGCTTTGTCAGATCCACGTTCGCCCTGGTGAACACCTCGCGGAGCACGCTCGGCTCGAGGAACTCGCCCTTGGCGTTGAGGACTTGTCCCATGGGCACGTTGAGCGCACCGGGCATGTGGCCGCTCGGGATTGGCCGTGGCTCGGGCGCGGTGCCGTCGAAGCGTGCCTTGGGCCGCGCGTCCACGATCTGCGACGAGCTGTACGGGCCTCGCTTGTCGATGATCGCCGTCACGTCCTCGAAATTCCTCACGAGAGCGGGCTTGAACGAGGCCTTGTACGGCGTCTACCGTAACCAAGGAGTGAGCAGGCGAGTTTTGTGTGTGTGTGTACACAGTCGAGCAGTCACGCAGTTACCTTGCCGCGCACTTTGGGCGGGCTGGTCGCGTCGTGGACCTCATAGTTGCGCGCGATCCACGCCGGCAGACCGCCATTGAGCACCGACACCTGCTCGTGCCCAAACACCTTGAACGTCCAGAACACGCGGGCGGCCGAGAGCTGCCCGTGGCTGTCGTACACGATGACGTGGTCCGTGTTTCGCACGCCGTCCGAGCTGAGCTTGTCCGCAAAGTCCTCGGGCGTGGGGAGCATGTGCGGCAGGCTCGTCTTCTTGTCGCACACGTCGTCAATGTCAAAGAACAGCGCATCGGCGATCCGTTTCTCCACCCACTCGTCGCGCCCGTGCTTGCGCTGCGGGAACAGCTTGTTCCACGTCGCGTCGTACACAATCACGCTGCTGCTCTTGAGGCTGGCGTGCAGCCATTCGGGCGACACGATCAGCGGCACTGGTTCAATTTTTTTAGCACACATCCACCGGTTAGAAGGCAGCGTTACCTGTTTTCTTGAGGGCAGACAGAGCCATCACTCCCAAGAAAGAGGCGACGCAAATAAAAAAAAACAAGATGACGCAATCACGCCCACGTGGTCAAACATTAGTTGCACGTCGCTTCTGAAACGGCTGCTGTCGTCTTCAACAAAACAAACCAAGCTCTGAGCGGCGCAGGCGTCTGCCGCTGTGTGTTTGTGCTTCTGCTGCTGGCGCTGCTGCTGGTGCTGCTGCCTGGTGTGTGCTGGTGTGTGCGCCCGTTTCGTGATTAACAGGACTCCGGGGTCGAGATCTCACTCCTTCAGCCCCGTGTTTTTTTTTTTTATCTCACTTCACGAGAGTCACCCACTCCGAGTTGACCTGTTTTCTCCTTTGCAGAGGCAAGTGGCTTCCCGCCAAACTGATCTAGGCCAGAGAAGGAGACGCTAGTACGCAGTCAAGCAGCAGCCAACGACCACCTCGAGCTGTCCCTGCCCCCCTAAATAACTCAACCCCCGCCACCGTCGACCTGCGGTTCCACAGCCCGTACTCGCCGTTGCGCAAATGACCGACAGCAACCCGCTGAACGAGTGGTGGTATGACGCGCCCGTGGCCACTGCCGCACAGCTTAATTCTCCTTTTTCGCTGTTTTTTTTTTTTTGGCACACAAAAAAGGTATGCCATCAAGACGTACGTCGCCCCGTCAGAGGAGCAGCTCAGCGCCATTGCCGGCGAGCCACTGCAGCTGCTGGACGACTCGGACAACGAGTGGTGGTACGCGCTGTCGCCGCGCACGGAACTGGCCGGCTACATCCCCGCGCTATTCATAGAGGTACGATCCCTGCCAGGATAAACGCGCATGTAAAAATCAACAAAACAACAGTCGACCGAGGCCAGGCGCGCACGTCTCAATACGGTCAAGAACAAGCAGGTACCTCTCACGTCGTCACCGATCGAAAAGCAAAGACTAATCGGTGATTTGGATGCAGCTCACACTGTCGACCAAAGAGGACATTGATAAGCCCGGCGGCATGAACGCCGACAAGAGCGAGAAGAAGGAGGCAGCAGCCAAGTCTGGCACGGGCAAGCCCAAGAAGAAGAAGACCACATTTGACACGATCGTCTACTTTGACGATGGCACACAGATGTCGGCCACCCAACGGCCGTCAGCCACGACCAAGCGCAAGAGCTTTTTGAACCTGTTCAAGAAGAACGCCGACGCCGAGGCGGCTGCAAAGGCAGCACAGCCGCAGGCGCCTCGTGATCTTCGTGCAGATCTCGGTGTCCTCCGCATCCACTCGGACATTTGGAACCTGGAAGCGACCTACCGAGGTAACTCTTTGGGTGGTGGTGGCTGCGCTGTCCTAATCCGCAATCCAATAACAAAAACAAAAACAAAAAAAAAACAAAACAAAAAAAACCAACGTAGCCGTCAAGGTCACCAACGAGACCACGGCAGAGGAGGTGCTGCGCTCGGCACTGGAGCGGTTCAACGTCGTGGACGATGGCAAGACAGAGTATGGACTCTACTTGGTCGTGGACGGTGTCGGTATGCATGCATCCCCCGTTGTTGTTTTTTTTTTTCTCATGAATTTGGGATCAAGAAAAACGCATACAACCCCACGAGTTCCCATTTGCCGACTATAACCAGCTATCAGAGAAGGCCAACTCCAAGATTCAATTGAAAAAGCTCTTGCCTTCCAAGGTGAGAGAGAAGCAATCGCAAATGAATTTAAACTTGCAAACAGGAATCGGTGCCGCTCCGCGTGTACGGTGACGAGATGACCTTCAAGACGATCCTGATCGACCGACAGACGACAGTGGGCGAGGCAGTCGTGCTCGTCACTAAAAAGTTCATGACGGGGCAAGACGCCTCATCATACTCGCTGCGCGAAGTCAAGAACGGCGCCGGTAAAGTCCTTTTCTGCTTGCCTCTTGGCGGCAACTAACTGCTTGGGGGCGGCCCTCGTTATTAGAAACCATATTTGAGATTGATAGTCTGCTCTACGACAAGGTGCTCAAGACAAGCGACGGCATTGCCAACACGGTGGACCAAAAGTTCTTCCTCACGCGGCGGGTACGCCCCGTCAACGCCGCGGACGGCAGCACAGAGGCTCGTGTCTACAGCCACGGTCTTGATTTGGACATCGCTTACCGTGACGTGTCCTTACACCCCACCGTCGCAACCACCGAGGTACACCTCGACTCACTGTGAAGAAGATAATTTAAATGAATGAATTTTGCACAGGTGGTCGCACAAGCACTCGAGAGATTCAACTCGAACGAGTCGCCGAGCTTTTACAATCTTGTGCTCGTTGTCACAGGCCAGGAGGACAAAATCCTCGGTGACGACGAGTTCCCCCTCCCCCTGCTCCAGGACGCCGAAAAGAAGAACCCGACGATTGCCCCCAAATTGTACTTGCGCAAGAAGGGGGGCGACACGTCCTCTGCCGCGTCGAAGGCTCCTGCTGTAAATCTCCTTTTTTTTTTTCTGACGAGGATTTAACGTTTGGCTGGATGCAGGCCACCTCGGAGCGTATCGTCATGACCAAGATGCCCATGCGCGTGTACGCCGACTACACCACGGATGGCAGCACAGACTTTAAGACGGTAAAAGCTCTTCCCAACTTTGTTTCTCAAATTTATTTTTTTTTTGCTTTTTGTTTCTGGCTATTACCCCAGATCATGTTGTCAGACGTTGTCACCACCAACCAGGCACTCAAGCTGGCCATTGAAAAGTTCAAGATTCCTTCCTCGGAGCCGTGCTATCTGGCAATGTCGTGCGACGAACAAGGTATCCACCGCACGTTGCGTAAAAACACACTTTTATGAAGAAGAAAAAAATTCTTGTAGGCGTGCGAACACTCGATGACGAAGAACTGCCCCTGCTCGTCCGTAACGAGATGCAGCAGGACGACCTGAACAACATTCGGTGCATCATCCGCAAGGCATGTCAACAACCAAAATAAAAATAAATAAAAACCAACATTTTTTTTTTCTTTTCCTTCAACGCAGGGAACGATCGACCGCTCCAAATTCACCATTCGCGTGCTTGGCCAGCACGTATGGCCGGGTGTCGGGTACAAGTATGTCCCAGTGGAGCTTGAGATGACTGCCAAGGACGTCGTCGAGGCGGCGTGGCCCAAATTCAAGAACACCGAGCCCACCGCCGACCAGCTTACCCTATGTATTGTCACGCCTGGCGGCCAGGACGTGCTTCTGCCCGAGACGTACTTGCTCAAACCCAAGGCACGCTCGACCAAGTTTGCTCTATATCGCACCAGCGACACGGCTTCGTTCCCCGTTTCGACCGACGATGCCACACCCGAGAGCAGGCGCAGCTCCGCAACTGCTGCCGAGATCCCCAGGGCAGCCGCTGCGGCTGGATTGTCAGTCTCTGTGGACAAGACCGTCTCTCACGCTGGTCACGAACCATCGAGCCCAACGTCGGCGTCGTTATTAAAGAACGTGCTGGCCAAGAGCTCGCCTTTAACAAACTCGGTCACGTCGCTTGAGCTGAGCGAGGACGAGTCGGAAGACGGGTACCAAGAGCCAATGTCCAACCCTTTACTGGCAGATCAACACATGGACAACGTGAGCGACCCCGACAAGAAGGAGCACTTGAGCGCAATGTCGGTGACCTTTGCAAGCAGTACGATTTCCATGTTCAACATTGATAATGAATCTCGTTTTTTTTGTTTTTTTTGTTTTTGTTTTGTTTTTTTTAATTAAAAAAAGACACCGAGGCCGAAGGAACCATCTCACCACAGGTCATCCGCGACCGGCCACACTCGATCGTCAACGTGGTCGAGTCTAGCTTTTTGGAAAAGCTCAACAGCTCACTGGGGGGTGCGCCCGGGGCAGCACCCCTTGTCAAACGTAAGTAAACAATAGCAGTTTTCTTTTTTCTTTTCCTCTTCTTTTCTTTTTAAAGTTACATTAGGTCTTCTTGCTCCTTTTTTTAATCATTTCTTGTTTCGACAACAAAACAAAAACAAATTCACAATCATTCTTCCACGTCAAGGCGCTTGTCGACAAAAAAATACAGCTTGTTTGATCGAGGCGACCGATGGAGGGCAGTGGCATCGCTCAGCACACGGACATCGACCTTGTCGACGAGTGTTGTCTTTGGGTCAAAAAGGATCGACAGTTTCCGCTGGATCATTTCGACCAGGTCGGCCGAGAGCGCCCCGGGCGACGACGGAAAGATGGCGAGTTCGACAGCGGAGAGGGCGCCGACCTTTGGCTGGGAGACCCACAGCTGGTAGAGGAACGTGGCCTGTGGAAGCCGAGCGAGGACGGGGTCGACGACGGCCTTGATCTGGTCCCACATGACGTGCTCGTTGCCAAAGGACATGACGGTCGCGGCTGGCACACGGCCCCGGACCTCGATCGTGTCGTGCGCCGGCGAAACGAACCGCACGAGGTCGCCCGTGTCGTAGCGGACGATCGACTGGACGGCGGACCGCAGCAGGTTTGTCACGACGAGGCGACCAAACGTGGACCCATCGTCGGGCACGTGGCTGTCGCTGTCGAGAGAGAGGACCTCGAGGTGGACGCCATCGGGCACGACCCTGTACTGCTCGACATCGTTGTTGTCGTCGTCCTGACCCAGCGCAAACACACCGCACTCGGCCGATCCGTAGATGCCTAGCAAGCGGCACGCCGTCGGGCCGTCGTCGCCGCCGCACACACGTCGAATGGTCGCTCGCTGGACCGAGCTGAGGACCTCTCCGCCGTGGATGACCGTCTGGACCGTTGGGAGGCGCAGGCCGTTGCGCTCGCAGTAGGCCACCAGCTGGACCAGGCGCGATCCCAGGCCCATGAGCATGTTTGCGCCAAAGTAGCGGGTGCACGCGACCACGTCAGCGTCCGATGCAGCCGCGCTCATGGGCAGGTTGGTGGCCCCCGCGCCCACGAGGATCTCGCTCTGGACCTCGAGCGATCGCTGCAGGTTGCCGGTCCCGAACAGGTTGACGCACACCGTCCCCTTTGGCAGCGCCCCGTAGAGACGGTACATGTTGCGCAGCATCGTCCGCATGGCGCTGTTTTCCTCGATGCTGGATGGCGTCGCGGAACAGTGGGCCGGCGTCTTGCCGTTGCCCGTGGACCCGCCCGAGGGGCTCCAGTACACGCCGCCGCGCTGGTAGAACGCACCGCCGTGGTCCACCTTGTCGCCGATCTGCCGCAGCAGCGAGTCCTTGTCGAGGATGGGCCAGTTTGCGAGCCGCGTCCACTTGTCACTGTTGTTCTTGTCGTTGTTGCCGTCCGAGCCCGTGTTCAGGACGCGCAGGAGCAGACGGTCCAGCTCGGGCCGCTGGGCGACGTCGTAGCGGATGCGCCACAGCAGCCTGTCCGTGTCCAGCACGTGCGATCGGGCGTGGACCATGGTCTCGTTGTCGATGAAGAGGAGGGACTGCTCGGGCAGGAGGAACGTGTTGCGCTCGCACTCGGCCTTGAGCTGCAGCTCAAACGCGTCAAAGGCAGACCAGAAGCGGGCGCGATCGGCCTCGTCGGCCAGGTGGTCCACGCTGATGACATCGCGGCGCACACGGGCACGGCACTCGCTCATGAGCACGGGCGCGGCCAACGGCGTTTGAAGCAGCAGCTCACCGGCCGCGTCGTGGAACTGGAACTCGGGCGGGACCCGCCAGTGCACGATCGTGCGTCGCAGCACGACGACGTCATCGGGGTCCATCTGGGCGGTTGCCCTTGCGACGCTTGCAAAGGACGACAACCCTGCGCCCTTGCGATCGCCGCTGACCACGGCCAGCACAAAGCAACGCGGCGGGGGCTGCTCAAAGGAGGCGTCGGTGTGGACGTCAAAGGCCTCTGCGGTCTGCGATCGTGCCAGTGGCGCTGCGGCTGTCGATGCTGATGATGCTGACAGGGAGGATGGCTCAACACGCACCTCCCACACATAGTCCTTGGCCAGGTCGTTGTGCTGCCTGGGCCGCGCACCCATCCCCTTCTCAGCGTCGCCGTTGCCCACCACAAGGGCCTGGAACTGCGCGCGGCAGGGCGGGCGCTTGAGGGACGAGCCGATGCCGACCAGGGCCAGTCCGTGCTCGGCGATGGCTGCGCGCACGGCCAGCGGGTCCACATCGGCCAGGGTCTGCGCAAACAGGCGGGCCGTGGGCGGCACGGGGTCCAGCGGCATGACCGGGAACAGTGCGATCCCGCCACGACTCAGGGCCACGAGCTCGCCCGGGGCAGCGCGGAACACACCCGGCCCGTAGAACTTGCCGTCGAGGGAGAGCAGGGTGCTGACCATGTGCCAGTTGCTGCACTGCTGCTGCTGGGCATCGAGCACGGTGAAGCGGTGCTGCTCAATGTACGGCTGCACAATGTGCGGGTCGGCCAGCTCGTTCCTGGCCGCGTCCGCCACGGCCGCCGCAAAGGCCGCGTCCGATGGGCACTCGTGCTGCATCACGATGCCTGCCCCTTTGCCCAGCAGACACGGCTTGAGCACAGCCGATGCGCAGGGCGACAGGGCCAGCGAGGCCGTGGGCGAGTACTGCGATGCCAGGACGCTCGGCACGATGCAGCCGCGCAGGGTGGCCTGCACAGAGCGGGGCAGGCCGGGCAGGTGCTGCTGTGCGTTGCGCAGGACCATCAGCAGCCGCTTGTCGTGCGCAAACAGGATCGTGCGCAGGTCGTTGAGCGTGCGCCCGCTGGCAGACAGCTCGGCGAGGGCCTTGAGCGTCACGTCGGGCAGTGACAGCAGCTCGGTCTGCGTCAGCTCGAGAATGGCCTGCTGAATCGGGACAGGGCTGCTGGTGGTGCTGTTGACGTAAGTGAGGGCCCCGGTGGCTGGGTCCACGCCCAGATCGCCTGGCCCGCAGTGGATGAACTGGAGCGTGGCGTCGTCGTCGTCGGCGGCGGCGGCGTCTCGCCGCAACACGTGCTCGATGGCGGCCGTGTCATGCAGGCTCTCCGCCAGGTGGATGACAAACACTGGGGGCACACCCTTGTCCTCATTCTGACGGCGCAGGAATCGGCTGCGCAGCGCCTCGAGCAGGCCCAGCGATGCGCCCACGCCGCCGTAGCGCCGCCGTGCGTACAGAGAGGATGGCGTCATCGATCGCTGGTGGATGTGCTGAGCCGCCACGGCCGACGCGACAAAGCCGTTGAGGGGGAACCTGGCATTGATCTCGCACACGAGCATATCGCCCGTGCGCGCGTCGTGCAGCAGGTCGGGGCGGAGGGTTCCGGCGTGCTCGGCCGTGTACGGCACGTGGCGCATCCACTCCATGACACTGGCCACACGGGGGTCTACCGAAAGGGGAAACGTGGCAGGGTCGCGGTACCACTCGTGCACGCTCGCGACCACGCCAGACACAACAGCGTCGTGGATCTCGGCCATGCGCGCGAAGCAGGCGGCGTTCACCACGACGGGCGCGGGCGACGGGCTGCCCAGGGTGGCTGCATAACCCGCGTTTGTTTTTGCTAACCCTGTTTGCAGTTCGTGTCAGACAACTAGGTTTTACATGCGGGTTACTGGTAGGCCGCCGCCTACACTATACCTGTCGACTCGAGCAGAGCCTGCGCAAGCGCACGCTGCTCGGCAAGGGCGTCCGGCAGCTCGTCCGCCGCAAACACGACGGGCGTGGGCACCAGCGACGCCGACATTCGGAGTGGTGCAACACTCAGGGGCAGCTTGAATGGGAAAATAGAGTTCTTTCAGCATTCCACATTCCATTCCTTATTCTAATGAGCAGAAGTCAGCTGGGCAATGAGAGCCTTGAGCTTGTCGTTGGAGCGGAGGCCGTATTGCTTGAGCAAGACGTCGAGCCCTTGCTGCTTGGCCAGCTTGATCACGTTCTCGTTCTGGCCCTTGGCCAGGTTGGTGATGGCCGTGAGGAGGCGGGAGGCGACGTCGTCGTCAATGTTGGAGTTGGACAGCTCCTGTACGACGAGTAAATTATTATTGATCATTGGGGGAGAGAGGAAAAAAAAATTACCTGCAGAACAATCGTGACAATGAGTGCCTTCTTCTCCGACAGTGTGTCGTTGGAGAGAATCGACAGGTTCAGGAGGAGCGTGCTCAGCGATTGGTGCAAGTTCTTGTTGTTGCTCGCGGTCGGGAACGACTCGAGGACCTCTGCAATCTATTGTCCAAAAAATATATAGAAATATACATATTTAAAATTAATACCTGGTTAAACTTGTTGACGATAAAGTCGCGGCCAAGCTTGCTCTTGAACGAGTTGACGAGGATGCGGAACCCAAACATCTGGTTGATCTCACTGCCTGCCACGCCATCAACGAGCTGGCTCGCCTCAAAGATCACATCGAGGAGCTGCTGCTCGCGTTGCTTGCTGGACGCAAAGAATTCAATCGTCGAGGGGTGTAGTACGGTGAGGCGGAACAAGTCGAGGACTGCAGCCAGTATTTCCTTTAAACAGGGTTTTCTTTTAATAGAAAAAAGGTTACCGGGGAAGCGCTTGTCAGCAGGCCAACGGGTGCCCTTGAGGAGGACGTTGAGGTGGGCCTCGGTCACTGTCGTTGCGTGGAACTTTGTCTGCGCAGAGACAACATCCACGAGGGCCGCGAGGGCCTGCAAATCGGCCGCGGTGAAGGCGACCTTTTGAGTGGCCTCGGATTGGGCAAGCTCGCCGTTGAGTTGCTGGATCTTTTGGTGGACCGCGTTCAAGTTGCCCGCATCGAGGTAGACAAAGGCGGAAGCCGACACCGAGCTCGTTGATGACGACGAAGCCGACGATTGGACAGACGAAGTCGTGTAGGCGCCCGAAAACGCAAAGGGGTCCGTGGACGGGGAAGGATTGGCACCCACAGCCGTCCCGGGCATCGGCGCACCGCCGCTGTAACGAGATGCGCCAGTGTAAGGGTCGAAAGCAGCCTGGGAGGCGTGCGACCCAGACATTGGTGCACCGCCACTGTAGCGGGATGCGCCGGTGTAAGGGTCGACAGCAGCCGGGGCGGCCTGCGAGATGGTGGCTCCGCCGGTGTTTTGCGTGATGAACTTGGCCACTTGGTCCAAGAACCCCTGCGACAGCTCCTCGCGGTGAATGAATCGCTGCGCGGCCGTGTAGGGGTTTTCTACAGACGACACAGCCGTTAAACCCTTTTGTGAATAATACCGTCCAGTTGGGTACCATCCGAGTTGTACGGAAGCTGGCGCATGGGTCCACCGTCGCCAATCTCCACGTCAAACACATAGTCGTACTCGACGCCCTCAAAGACCTTTTTGGCATCCTTGCGCACGTTGGTGACCTCGCCAACCTTGATCCACTGCCCTTGTGCTGCGCTCCACTGGAACGCCTCCACGACATTGCTCGTTGCGTTGCGCACCATCTTGACCTCGCCGTCCTTCTTTCCGGGCTGCGCGACAGTCTCGGGTCCCGATATGTGCTTGGGGTCGATGGCCTCTGCGGCGATCGAGTGCGACTTGACGTGCTCATCAAACTGGGCCACATGGTCTGCGTCTCCTGCACGCTCGGGGTTTCGCGTGAAGACACGCACGACGCCGTCGTTGGTGCCAGACACAACGTCGCCGTTGGGAAGGGTTGCGACCGACCACACAGAGTCCGCAGGATGGAGGATTGTTTGGACATTGGTTCCGTCTAGTGTTTGGAAAATGAGTTTTTGTCTTCCCCCATTTTTTTTTTTTTTGGTCTAACCGAGCCAGACGCGCAGTGAACGATCCTCGCCACCAGAAATAATCTCGCCGCTGAAAGGAGAGTAGGCGCACGAGTACACGTAGGCCGTGTGACCGATAAGCTCCTGCACGGGCGTGCCGTCGAGCGTCCACACTTTTAGCGTGCTAGAGAAAGCAGGTGCTGTTTTAGCTTTTATTTTTTTTTTTTTGGACAGCGACCAAGCAGCCCGCACCTGTCGTTCGAGGTCGACACAAAGCCAATGCCCGGGATGAGGGTGATCGATCGGACACAGTCGGTGTGGCCCGTGTACGTGTGCTCGGCCTTTCCGCCACTCCACAGCTTGATGGTCTTGTCCGCTGAACCTGCACGCCATCAAGCTTTAGAGAGGGACATGGCGTGGGCAAACTACCTGTGAGCCACTGGCCGTTCTCAAACGCAGCGACGGCCCACACGGCCTGCTCGTGTCCTTCCAGCGTCTCGAGGCACGCGCCCGACCCCAGATCCCACACGCGCGCCGTCTTGTCCCACGAGCCCGATAGGAGGATGAGCTGGTTGTCGGTCTGCAGCACCGACAGGGCACACACGTTGCCCGTGTGGCCCACCAGCGTCAGCACGGGGTTGGCCGTGTCGGTGGGCGAGTGGGCATAGATGATGTTGTCCTGGCCGCCGCTGATGACCAGCCCTGGTACGTTTGTTTGTGTTACAAAGGTGACTTGGAGGGCGTAGCGTAGATACCGTTGGGATACTGCTGGTTGGGCGAGACCCACGCGACCGAGTTGACAAACGAGCTGTGCGCACTGATCGTCGCCACGAGATCATAGTTCTTGACGCTGCCGTCCTTTTTCTGCCACAGACGCACAGTGGCGTCCCGTGAGGCGCTGATGATCCCGTTGGCTCCGGCGGCGGCAACGGCCTTGACCTGGACGAGGGAGGAGGGTGGTTGGTGTGCAGGCAAACAAAGCGGATTGCGTGTCAGTGCGTTCTTCTTCTTATTGGTTTGGCTGACGTAGGTCACGATGTCGCCACCCTCTCACACCCGTCGTCCCTCCCACATTCAGCACTACCACGACGCCCACGCCCAGCACGCATCCCTCCACCACAACCCCCTTCTGGTACGTACGTCTGCCGTGTGCCCAACGAGCGACGTCGACAAGGTGTACTGCGTCGCCATTCCAGGGGGCAATACTTTCGTAAAATGGCCTCCATAAGTGTAAGGGCTCCGGCCATGCGTTCCGCTAAACCCTCGAGCTGGGAACCCAGATTGCTGAGCGCAAGTACATTGCCAACGGCGTTGATGCCGACATCCGTGCGGACGGGCGGGGTCGTCTGGACGTGCGCGATTTCCGGGTGGAGACGGGGCTCATTTCACAGGTGCGCGCGCAGCGGAAAGCGATTATTCAAACCTGTCGTAGGCAAACGGCTCGGCGCGCGTCGTCCTCGCGTCCACCGATGTGCTCGTGGGCATCAAGGCTGACATCGGCGAGCCGTCTATTGATGCGCCTGCACTAGGACGGATCCAGTGCTCGGTGGACTGGTACCAATAGAGAGAAGACGCATTGCGCATCTGAAGGCTAAATGATTCCTCGTCTCCAGCGCCCCCAGCGCATCCCAAGAGTTTGAAGGACGTGGTGCCGAGGACGTAAACACAGAGATGTCACAACTGCTGCAAAAGGTTCTCTCGCTGCCAGGGGCACTGGACCTCGCGTCGCTGTGCTTGCTCGCGGGCGTGTCGTGCTGGATTCTGTCGATTGACGCTATGGTCCTCGCCGTCGGAGGCGACATTACGGATGCTCTCTTTCTTGCCGTTCGCGCCGCCCTGCACGACCTCAAGTACGCACCTTTGTTTAAATACAATAGATATTGAATGCTCTTTAGACTACCGAACGTCACCGTCAAGCACGCCGAGACCGACAAGCCCGAGCTGGAGGTCGCCGATGATCCGGATGATGTTCGCACCCTCGAGGTGGCAAGCGTGCCCCTAACAGTGACGCTGTGCAAAATCGGCGAGCAGAACTTTGTCGTGGATCCGACTCTGCAAGAAGAGTCTTGTGTGGCAGCGGCCCTGATGGTGGCGGTTAACAAGAAGGGCAACATTTGCCTCATCCAGAAGAACCGGCATAACGCACTCCAGACCGCCCAGGTCACATCCATGATTTCGGTAGTGCGCAAAGTGCGGGACCCCCGTTTGATTCTCTCTCTCTCTCTACTTTTTAGGCCGCTCAAAAAGTTGCCAAGTCCCAAATCGCCAAACTCGACAGCTTACTCGCACTCCAGGACTCGTCAAACGCCCCCAAGCAGGGCTTCCTGTTCGCGTAAATCAGATTATGAGCATAAATCAAAGAACGCTGGTTTCTGGCTACGAAAAACAAAAAGAGATTATTTAGAAACAGTGATCTTGAAGGAACACTGTGGGAGCGCGGGGATGTCTACGGTCACGGTTGCGATGATGCCCAGATTGGCCAGTGCGCCACGGATCACACCGGTCGGGAGGGCAGTGTACAGCCTGGCTCGAGCCAACGTCTCTGCGGAGGTCATCTTGCTCGGTGGCGACATGCGCACAAACCATCGAAAGGCGAGATCTTGCAGGACATACGTGCCCTTTAACAGAGCCTATTAAAAACAAAACAATATTTCACCGCGTTACCTTGTGATTTGTCTTTAGGTTGTCGGCTTGTTTTTTAAACATGAGCGACCACAGGTCGCGGCAGATAAACTTGACGCACTCCATCTGATCGGCGAACCGTGACAGGTTGCTCGCGTGCCTCTCTGTCAGTCGCACGCCCACCTGGTACCCAATCGCCTCGAGCCTGTTGAACACATTCTGGAGGTCTGCGTCTCCCTGACATGAAATTGTATATAAACACAGGACGCAAGCGTGCACCCACACACCTTTTGCTGCTGTAGTTGCTGTTGCTGCTGTGTCTGAGGTGCTGCCGCGGTCGCCTTTGCTGTTGATGTCGTCGTCGATGTCGCAGGGGCAGACGGCTCCGAGACAACGCCGCTCAAAAACAGCGCGACAGCCTCTGCATTCAGCAGCTCGAAGCAAATCTCGTTCATTTGGCGCTCGGTGCCGTCCGCCCCGAGCGCGAGCGACGACGCGAGCGCGTTCTGGAGGTTTGAGTTGGTGGCAGCCATGATTAATCAAGTTGGAGGTCATGTGACGTATGCGGTCTCTTTCTTTAGCGCTCTTAAACCATGGTACGCACGAAACGAAACGGGACCTCGGCATCCCGCTGCGGTCGTTGGACAACGGCAGCTGCGGCGGCGGCGGGGGGGCGCGGGGAGCGGGGAGGGCAGGGCACGGGAAGGCAGCTAGGGATGTGAGAGAGAGAGCGGATTGGGGATTGGGGACTGGTGTGGGATGGATTGGGTTGTGTCGTTTCCCAAATTGGAGGCCGACGTTCCCTGTGTTTAAATTATACCCTTTTTGTGTCCACAGGGCATCGACATTGTTGGCCGCAAGCACAAGTCTGGTACCAACCGTACCAAGCAGGAGTCCAAGAACGTGTACATTGCGCTGCTCGTCAAGCTGTACCGCTTCCTTGCTCGCCGCACCAATTCCGCGTTCAACAAGGTCATCCTCAAGCGCCTGTTTATGAGCAAGGTCAACCGGGCACCGCTCTCGCTCTCGAAGATTGCCAAGCAGCTCAAGGGCAAGGAGGACAAGATCGCCGTCATTGTTGGCACCGTTACCGACGACGTCCGCTTCCTGGTTCGTTTTTCTTTGCAAATAAAAAAAAACTCGAAAAGGACGGCCTCTTGCTAATTTGCTCACGCTGCTTGTATTATTTCTTGTGCAATGACTTGCAGGAGGTCCCCAAGCTCACCATCTGCGCCCTCAAGTTCACCAAGTCGGCACACGCCCGCATCCTCAACGCCGGCGGCAAGGTCCTCACCTTTGACCAGCTCGCCCTCAAGGCACCCAAGGGCTCCAACACTGTCCTCCTCCGTGGCCCCAAGAACGCTCGCGAGTCTGTCAAGCACTTTGGTGCCCCCGGTGTCCCCGGCTCGCACGCCAAGTACGCAAACCGTCACGTCTCCTGTGGAGTGGTGCTGATCTTGTTTTATTATTATTACAGGCCCTACACCCAGTCCAACCACAAGAGCCGCAAGAACGAGGCTGCTCGTGGTCGTCGCAACAGCCGCGGCTGGAAGGTCCGTGCTTAAGCGACTGCCTGTTACTACTATCACTCGTGCTGTACCTCATTGTCGCTTATGAATGGGAAAATAAAAAAAACTGAAAGTAAAGAAACACGAGTTTTTAGGGG
>Ga0302230_10000833_pt1 | contig 22591 bp, 37 predicted proteins | sample II_Palsa_N2_1_FD_193523 | JGI IMG/M metagenome (GOLD analysis project Ga0302230, IMG submission 193523) | Peat permafrost microbial communities from Stordalen Mire near Abisko, Sweden - II_Palsa_N2_1 | ecosystem: Environmental > Terrestrial > Soil > Palsa > Peat permafrost | place: Sweden... | reverse complement strand
CTGAGCCAAGCCAGTGGCGCACCCTGCACGTCAAGGAAATATTTTTGGAAGCAACGACAATGAGTGGTTTGTGACACGCGGAGAAGAAATCGCTCGTCCAGCAAGTGCACATGGGGGGGGGGGGGGAGAATGGAACAAAAGTACGAGAGGGTGCTCTTGAGGCACGTGAGGCAGCAGCAACCACAAGCAAGAGACAGAGGCGTCAGGCCGCGTGGCCGCGGAGCAAACAAGTCGGGCACGAAACACGAAATTGCCTTGGGAGGCACACTACAGTTAATTATGGAGGGTGACAAGGTGAGGCGTTCTGTTCAAGTCCATTCTTCCTGACTTGTGTGTTTATGTGTACGAAAGGGCGCATCGGCGTTGCACGTGGCCGTGTTAGATCGCAAGGTCCACCAGGTAGCGCTTGAATTGGGCCGGGGGAACCTCGAATAAAACCATGCCAACTTTAAGGTCATCGCGATCCTCGAGGCCACGCCCGAGCTCGTCCACGCGCGCGACCTGCGTGGACAGACGCCGCTGCACTGGGCGGCCAAACTGGGCGAGCTCGAGATGGTGCGCCTGCTGTGCCAGTACGGCGCAAGCCTGTCTGCACAGGACGACGGTATCGATGCGGGCGGGGTCAACGACGGCTCGGATCCGCAACCGCGCATCCCGCTGGACGTGGCAAACACAAAGGAGATCGAGATGTATCTGCAGGCCGCGGGAGACGCGCGCAACCGCCCTCTCAAGCTAGAGCTGCCCGACTGGACCGGCGCCTTCTTCCACAGGATGCAAAAGCTCGGCAAGGCGTACACGAGCCTCAGCAAGGAAGCGGCTTTCCTGCAGCGCGCGAGCCCACTCGTCGCCGTTGCGCGCTTCCCTGTGCACGACCGTTCATGGTCGCGACTGGAGCGCTTTGTCGAGGGATCTCTGTCGTCGCTCTGCCTCCTGCAGGCTGCGTACCTCGCCAACCAACACGTCAAGACGTCACGTCTTGCTGCGATGATCATGGCGTTCGAGTCTAGCGTCCACGCCAAAGCCCGCATTGACGCACTGCTCGCCAAGCTCGAGGAAGGACAGAAGGAAGCCGATCAGGAGCGTACGTTGTACCTTTCATCCCCTTATTTACCCTCGTCAAAAAAAACCAGACCAGGACCAAAAGATGAAACTCCTCGTGGTCAAGGACGAGCAACTGCGAAAAGCCGAGACTCGCATCACCGAGCTTGAAAAGCAGCTACAGGAAGCGCGCGATGAACTCGCGGGAACGCAGCAGGAGCGTGATGATGCCCTTGCAACCATCCACCAGCTCCGACAGGACAACACTCGCCTTCAGCGCGTATGCACGCTCTCTTTCTGGCAAACTTGCTTTATCATTATTGTAGAACATTCCGCTGCCAAAACCATCAAGCATGACGCCGACGACATCGTCGTCTTCAAAGAGTGTGGAGGGACAGCTTGCGTCAACGCCAAAGGCCGTCTGCGATCCGCCTGCTGAAGTTGTCGTGGATGATAGCCACCTGCCACGCGAGCTCCAAGTGCTCCGATCCATTCGTCGAGACCGTGGCTACGATGTGAGCATACCCACTGCGCAGATGCAGACAACCCTGGCGACCCTATACAAGTCACTCGACAGCGCGTTGCAAAAACTGTCCGAGGACATTTACTCGTCGTCCTCGCGTTTCATCCTCGAACTTATCCAAAACGCTGACGACAACCACTATCTCCCCGAGCAGTCGCCCTCGTTTGCACTCGAGCTCAACCCGTCTGAGCGTTTCGTTTACTCGTACAACAATGAGATGGGCTTCACCGAGGCCAATGTTCGCTCTATCTGCCAGATTGGTGACAGCACCAAGGTCGATGCTGCCCGCTACATCGGTCGCAAAGGTGTTGGTTTCAAGTCTGTCTTCAAGGTATCACGATGCATGGCTCTTTTTTTTTCCCCTCAAGTTAAGAACCTTTTTTTTTTTTTTTTTTTGCAAATTTTTAGGTGACCGATCGACCCCATGTCTTCTCCAACAACTTCAACTTTCACTTTGACTCCCAAAAGCCACTTGGGTACATTGTTCCCGAGCTTATCGATGTCCTTGAGCGTGTACAATCTGGTATGTAAGCAAACGTGAGAGAAAAAAGGGGGTTAAACATCCCCCGACATCAGATCCGAGTTTTGCAAGCCTGTGCAGCAACAACCTCCACTTCCGATCACTCGTCAAGGGAGATTTGAAGGGAACAGTCTTTTATCTGCCCTTGCGAGGTGAAAAAGAGGTGCAGATGGACGAGCTGGTCGACGATCTGGCGGGAGCAGACCACACGCTCCTGTTCCTTCGAAGACTCGTTACCCTTGACCTGACCATCGACGTGACCGAAAAGACAAAACAGTACCCGTCGCCCGGCAAATGGCGCACCACCACGCGCCTGCTCACGACGTACGTCCTGTTTGTCATTTGATCATTGGTTTTACATGTGGACAAACAGGCGCCACGAAGAAATCGAGCAGGCAATCGAGACGCGCAGGTACCTCGACAGTGTCGAAATCCCTCCGGTCGTCCGCACAAAGTACAAGGTCTTCCGAAAGGCACTGGAGGTGCCTGCCCATTTGGTGGACCGCGGTCGCGACGGCGGGTCCTCTTCCAGCACCGAGATTACGCTCGCATTCCCCTTGACCGATAGCACAGGTGAAGCGCCGCCCTCCCTTTATTTTCATTTGCTAACTTCGAAATGATCAGAGGAGCCGATTCCACTCCAGATGGTCTATGCTTTCCTTCCCGTTCGGTGCGTGGGACTCCACTTTATTGTCCAGGGCGATTTCCAGCTCGTCACGTCTCGGCAAGACGTCCACCGAACCAAGCCATTCAACGCATGGCTGCGAGACCAGATCGCGCAACTCTTTGTCGCATGCATCCGCGAAGACGCCTATGTCCGCTCGCGTCTCAATGTGTTTGTTCCCGACGAGAGCGAGGTTGGCGACCCCTTCTGGCGTGTCCTCGTGGACAAACTGTGGGCCCTCCTGGAGGCAAGTCGGAAGAAGAAAAAAAAAATTACATGGAAACACTCAATTTGCACGAAATAGAGCGAGAACTGCATCCCCTGCGAGTCTGGACGCCTCCTTGCACCAAAGCAAGTCCTTGTCAAGCCTCTGGACTTTGACGATCTCATCACCAACGACGAACTCCTCCAGTGTGTCGGCAAAGGTACATTCAATCGTCCAGGGGGTGTGTGGTTGCTGATCACGTATTGCAGAATTCCTTGCTGGCTCGTTTGATCGAACGCGAGCTCTGACAAAGCTTCGACTCGAGGGTTTCGGACCAAAGGACCTTGTCCAATGCCTGCGCAACCCTGCACTCAAGCTGCAGGATCGCCCGCCAGCTTGGTTTTCAAAGCTCTACGGCGTTTTGCAGCGGTTCGACGCAGATCTGGTCGAGCGCTTCCTCCCCGAGCTGTCGTCTCAGCCCATTTTTGCTTTGCGCACCGACGAGCCCGGCAAGTGGCAAGTTTCATCCAAGGTCGCATGCAAGGGGTCTCTTTTCCTCAATCTCCCTGCAATCCTCGACCAATCCCAGCAGGAGGTTCTCCCTTCGTCGGTGATCAACGTCCTCCATCCCGACTCAATCGTCGCTCCGGGCGCCGACCTGTTCCTGCGCAAATTGGGAGTGGCCGTCCCGACAATACAAACACTTGTAGACATGTTTGTGCTCCATCATTCCTCTGGCCTCGTCCTTCGAATGCCACGCTCGCTCTTTGCTGTTGCCTCGGTACAGCGACTTTTAAAAACTTTTCAATATTTTAAATAAATAAAAAAAAATAATTATTTTTTTGCTCGTACAGCACCTGCGTTTCATATGTCAGCATCTGGAGGATTACTTGCGCCAACCAGGAGCCAATGCGCCAGCCCTCAAGTCTCTTTTGCTTGTTCCCACCACATCAGGCCAACTGAAGCATGCTCACCAAGTCTACTTTGCGTCTTGCCAACCTCTTTGGAACGGTCTCGAGGGCAAGTGCGATGTTCATTATGTCGACGAAAAGGCCGTACTCGAAAAAACGTTGGACATAGGTTTGCCTTTTTATTTTTATTTTTATTTTTATTTTTATTTTTATTTTTATTTGAAGCAAACCTGTTCTAACTCGGAGCTTTAGACAAAGCGCACAAGTTCCTCAAGTTCCTCGGCGTCCAGGATACGCCTCGTTTGACGGTGTCACTCACAGTGCACGACTCTTCGGCGGCGCAAGCTCCCGGTCTTGCATCCAAAAGCAAATCAATGCCAACGCCCGATGTACCCATCCTCCTCCTTTTTTTTTTTTTTTTTTGAAATCATCGAGGTTGACTCTGAACTTTAGGAACTGTACGGCTTGTTTACGGAAAAGGCGGTCGTCACCACCCCCGAAGGGACGTACGAACTGGTTCCCTCGCCAGAGCTGGAAGCCGTCCTGGAGGATGGATCGAGTGCCCGTGTTGGTCTTTTGATCCAGCTCATCGACAGCGCCTGGGAATCGGTTCCTTACGAAAAGTACATTTATTGATTTTATAGTCATGAATTGAAGCATGGTTGTTATTATATAGCTGCCCCAAGCTGTGGACCAAGCTTAAAACGCTGCATGCCCCAACCACCCTTGGCGACACGCGTGCGTTCTCGTCCTGCTACTCACAGCTGCTCAAGTCACGCTTTGGCGACGCACTGCCGTACCTCACCTGGCCCGTGTCCCATCGCGCAGTTATGCTTGCTCTCAATGTCACGATGGACATGTCACCCAGTGTGGCGGTGGAGGTGATAGAGTTGCTCGCTCGCGAAAAGTATTTTTTACTATCCAGTTTTATTATTATATCTGACGAAAACTTGGATTAGGCGCGGCGTGCCGTCGACTTGGCACGCCATCTATAGCTACCTTACAGATGCAGACTCGACCAACTCGCTCACTCCGTTTGTGGGCCGTCTTCGTGCGATTCCAATTTTGTGTGTTGCACGTCCAAGCTTCACTGGCCATCAAGGCGCACCTTCTGACTATTTTGAGCCGCGCGACAAGCTCAGATGGGCCGGCAACAAGGACATTGCGGCTAGCGCAGGTATCACCCTGCTCGCGGACCAAGGTTTTTCACAGTGGCACGACCTCATGCTAAACGTTTTGGGTAAATTCCGTACTTTTGTTGCTTGATTAAACATCTTTTGTCTCTTTTTTATTCCAGATATCCCAAACAACTTGAGTATTCCCGACTATGTTCGCGGCTTTTCGAACCTGACCAAAAACCGGGAGAGTGTGCTTTGTGACGCGTCCTTGGCAGTACGGAAGAGAGGCTCTAATGATGATTTCTCACCGTCTTTTTTCAGACATTGCCAGCCGAGCCTCTGCTCAACGAAAACCGTGACCGCCACTTCCAACAAGACAAGCGATGGGATGCCCTGCTGCAGCACTATGGTAATCTTGAACGCCTCGTGGCAAGCGTCAACGTCTCGTCCGACACGGACTGGATCGGTATGCCCCTGCTCCTCTGGCGCCTGGGCAACTACGTACCGATTTGGTACTACTGGCGGGTGAACGAACCTGTCCCATCCTACCCGGACAATGAAGAGTTGGTCACGATGTTCCAGGAGCTTGAGCCACTCCTCTTGCACCCCGTACTTTGAATTTCGTTTTCCTCGTAAAACTGAAAACAGTTCTCTTTTTTCATTCTCTCTCAGATTTTCACGACAAACTACCCAGGACTGCTCCACCGTCTCGGTTCCGAGCCATTCTCTCACCATGTCAAGAGCAGCTTTGTGCCACAGGAGCGCCACGGTGTGTACCACAACCTGGCCGTGTCCATGCTGTACCGTCGCGCTGTTTCTCTTGCGTACGGCATTACCATGACGGAGGGCAACGACGAGCCGGAAAACATGAACGAGCAGGCTGTTGCTCGAATGTCTGACCTGCTCGAACTCGAGCGCCGAATGATGCAGTTTATCCATGTCTACGATGTCAACAAGGTAAATAGGGAAAAACAAAAAAAAAAATTTTTTTTAAAAAAAACCCTTTGTTACAATAGCTCCTGGTCAATTACTGGGTACAGGGCGAAAGTCCAGAGGACAAGATCGAGTATGAAAAGGAGGAGACGTTCTTTTACCAGCCGTAACTAGTCGGGTATTGTGTAACTGACTAAGCCAAACACTCTCAAACAGGCCGCTGGCGAGTCGATTCCCGCGACTCTTCCTATCGACACAGAAGCGATCCAAGAATCAGCTAGACTTTGAGGCCTTGAACGCGATCACAGGTATTCCCACGGTCAAGCTCGAACGCTTCTTTGGCAGCCAGCACATCAAGGATCTCATGACGGCCGAACTCGCCGAAAGCGCCCTGCGCACCGTGGACGAGCAACGCGAGTGGAAAAATCTCCTGCAGCAAGCAAACGACATTGCTGCAGAGGACCGAGCTGCCGAACAGCGCCGTCGTCCTGGCAACGGTATGAGAGGTAACGGACCCAGGTACGTCTTGTTTTGCATCGTTTGAAAAAAAGAGACTGAATTTTTTGAGGTGTTGCAGACTCTCTCAAATGGACAGCTCGCGCCGACAACAAGTGGAAGGTGGTGGAAGCAGCAGGTTCCGTGGCGACCACCGATCGCAGCAGATGAACGAACGCGTGGGTCACCAGAAGGCGTTTGTCCTGGACCGACTGCGCCAGATGCAGACAAACTCGCTGATCGGTCAGATCGACGAGAACGATCGCGATCTTGCGTCCGCCATCGACTGGGCTGTCCCTGGCGACGAGAAGTTTGTCGGCGGATCCGGCAATGGTGGAAGAAACGATGTTGGGTCCCTGGGCCGTGGTGCTGGTGATGGGAGCGACTTTAATCCGTCCAACAAGCCACGCGAATTGCAAGGCATGCACCGTCCACATGGAGACGAAATGATCCGTACGCACTTTATGGTTTATGTAACGCTTATATTACTTGCTCTGTTGCAGGCGCCAATCGTCCCTTCATCAACGTGAACGACCCAACAAGTACGGCTCTGACGGCAGAAACTCTGGAGGCACAGGAGCGTTCTGGCCCATTGGACCAACTGCAAGCCAGGGAGTTCAGTGATCGGGTTCCTCGCAAAGTCTTTGACGGTACGATGTTTTCGTCGCTCCACCCTGCGTCGTCCGTCCACATGCTCCGCGAACTGCCGCCGGTGAGTCGTGAGCAGCTCGAGGGGATCATGCATGCGCTGGGACACCTCGAGACTGAGCACAAGTGCTCGTACCTTCGCATGGACGATGACGATTGCAGCAGCCAGTTTGACAAGGCGCTCGAGGTTGCAGCACCAAACAACAGCATCTTTTCCATTGCCAAGGAGCAGATGGGCCTTCCAACGATCGTCGGCCGTCGCGAAGTAAGCCATTATTTTTTCAAAAAAATTTTTTTTAAGAAAAAAGTAAAATTTTATTCGCACTCTCCTTCAAAAGGCCATGGACGCCTATGCTCCGGACGACGCTGACGTGGACGAGTACGTCTACACGCAAGCCCTGGATCACCGTGTTGGACAGTTGGCCGAACTGTTCCTTTTCAAGCTCCTCACGCGAACGCTTGGTCCAAACAACTTTGGTCCGATGAACTGGGTGTCGCGTACTCGCGAGCGCTTCTTCGCCGACCTTGGACCGGGTGACAACCGCGCGGGTTACGACTTTCGCTTCACGGACACAACAGGGTGAGCAAGACAATACTATTTTTTTTTTTTTTTTACCCAAGAAAATAATTGATTGAATTCTTTACATCAGATCGATGGGCCCGGCTGGAAGAACGTACTGCGTCGAGGTGAAAGGCCAACTTAGTCACACCAAAAAGACCGTCAATATGAGTGCAAACGAGTGGAAGATTTCCAAGTCACTCGGAGAATCAAAGGTGCGTTCGCAAACTCACTCGGCTTTTAAAAAAGCGGCATTTTCTCTTTTTTTAGGACTCTGTCTACGTGCTCGCCATCATCGCCATCTCGCCCGACCCGCCAATGATGCTTCAATGGCTCGAGAATCCCCATGAGCTCATGAGCCGCGGCTGGCTCGACGTAATCCCGGACGGTTACCGTGTGCGCGTTCGCATCCCCTGGTTGAACGGTCTGGACGGAGCCCAGTTCCCAGTGACCAACCTGTAAAGAAAGATTGAAAGTTTCCCACACAAGAATGCTCGCCAAAAAAAAAGTGTTATTATTTATTAACAACTCCATTTTGGATAAAAGCAGCTCTTTTGTGTCCTTCTACATTTACGCCTTGACGGCGTACTTGCGTTGGGGGAAGTGCTTCTCCTTGAGGAGCTGGCGCTGGGTCTTGCTGTTGCGCTCCTCCTTGGTCAGGGCACGGCGGATGGCGCGGGTCTTCTTGGCACGGAGATCGATGGGCTATTTGCAGGAAAAACATACATAGGTAAGAAGGATTGTGTGTGTCATCACGACCCCAAGTGACAAGCGAAAGAACATCAACGAGTTGAAAGAGACTCGTCGTGTGCTCGTGGGCTGCCATATCCGTCCACCCTTTCCAAATCCGAGCCTTTCGAAAGCGCAATGCGAGCAGAACAGAGCAGCACGACGACGCGATGCCCAGAGCAACAGCAGTCACCTTCCCCCAAACCCCAACACACAACACCCGCACCCGCACCCACGAAAGAGAGGTGGACTTACGAGGTACTTCTTGCCAGCGTAGAACTTCTTGAGCTCGGCGCGCTGGGTCTGGCTGATGACCGTGTTGATGCGCGCAATCGACTTGCGGGTGTGGAGGATGCGCGAAACCTTGGCCTGGTTCGAGCCCGAGGTCTGAGCAACGCGGAGAACAGCGAGCTCCTAAAAATTCGCACACAAAGTTGAACGTGTGGCCCAGACGTGTCCCTGTTTTACCTTCTTCTGCTCGTCGAGCTGGCTGAGGAGCTCCGACTTGGTGTTCTTGCGGAGGAGGGCAGTCTTAAGAGGTGCCTAGTACGAGCCGACGTTAATTTACGGAACCCTCCTTCAATCCACACTCAATCCGCAGTCAATCCTCAATCCCCCAATCCCCCAATCCTCCATCTGTGCCATCACCCCATCCTCGTCCCCCCTCCCCTCCCTTCCCCTCCCCTCCCCTCCCCTCCGACGCCCCCAGCCCACGTAGCCGCAGCCCACCGGGTGCTTGTGTCCCCTTGTCCATCCACATACCATGTCTGTTTTTGAAAGAGGGCATGCACTCGCCAATGATGGCGCAATTTTCTTTTTTCGCCAAACCGCGTCGATGTCTTCTCGAGACCGAGACCGAGACCGCGACCGTGAGCGTGAGCGCGACCGTGACCGTGATAGGAACCGGGACCGGGACCGGGAGCGACACGACCGAGAGGAGCGGGAGGCCCGAGAGCGAGAGCACCGTGAGCAAGACCGCAAGCGGCAGCGGGAGGAACGCGAGCGAGAACGGGGCAGTCGCGGGGGCCGTGACAGGAGCAAGTCGCCGTCGTCCAGACACCGCAACTCGAATGGCAGCGGTGCCAACGCGTACAGGCCTAGCAAGGACCACAGTGTCAGCTTTGCACTCGGTTCTAAAAAGCACGACGGTGATAAGGACGGCGACAACGGCGACGACGACGACGACGACTTCCGCATGCGAGTCGAGGCTCAGCTCTCGGAGGAGGAAGAGGCCGAGCGTCGCTTGCAAGAGAGCCGTCGCAAGCGTGAAGAAATCATGCGCAAACATCTCTCTGCCTCGCCTGCCTCTGCTGCACCTGTGACACCTGTCGTAGCGCCAACTACGCCAGTCAACGACAGTAACGAGGTCAAGGTGCGTAGTTACGCCGTCCCGTTTTTTTTTTAAAAAAAAAAGATTACTAACACCGTGTTCAGACCCCAGGGGGGCAGCAAGTCTCTGCTGCCGACTACGACGATCGCAACGACAAGCTGGAAGAGCAAACCCGCGCGCACCACACTTTGACCGGCGCAGCAGCGGCGGCGGCAGCGGACAAGATCCATTGGGCCGAGGTGAGCGACGACGAGGACGATAGCAACGTTGGTGCTGGTGGTGCGAGTGGTGCGACGGCTGATGATGGGGTTGGAGACGAAGAAATGAATAACGATGACTCGTCCATGTTGGATATTTTTGCTGTTGATTCCAGTAGGGCGGGATCAAGTGCCGGTACGCCCTTACCCGTCTCCACGCTCAAGACGACCGCCGTGCCAACGACTCTGGCGTCAGCAGCGGTCAAACCGAGCCCTCTGCGGCAGGTAACGGTTCCTGATGACGATGACATGTTTGCCCCCGCCAGTGCAGACGACGACATGTTTGCCAAGTATAACGTCAAGAAACAGCTTGAAAAAGTCCAGGTAAGGCAACTATTTTGCGTGGATTTACCTCTCTTTTTTTTTTTTTTTTCTTCTTCCGCAGCCTATCATCGTCGCGCCAGTGGTTGTGGCTGACGAGAACCCGAGCCTGACCGACAACTGGGACGACGAAGAGGGCTACTACCGCTTGCGAGTGGGCGAGCAGCTGGATGGTCGTTACCGGATCACAAGCAACATGGGCCGCGGCGTGTTTAGTACGGTGGTTCGCGCAATTGACGTGCAGGAGGACAATCGTGAGGTTGCGATCAAGATCATCCGTAACAACGACGTCATGTACAAGGCCGGGCAGAAGGAGGCGACGATCCTGCGCAAGCTGAACGAGGCAGACCCGCACGACAAGCGCCATATGATTCGCTTGCTGCGTCAGTTTGACCATCGTAACCACTTGTGTCTGGTATTTGAGTCGCTGAGTATGAACCTACGAGAGGTCGTGGCAAAGTATGGCAAGGACGTCGGTCTCAACATTCGCGCCGTTCGCGTCTATGCCCAGCACCTCTTTGCTGCGCTCTCGCTCATGCGCAAGTGCAACATCCTCCACGCCGACATCAAACCCGACAACGTTTTGGTAACGGGTTTTGATGTAACTCATGTACTTGTTGTTGAACCACCGAAACAGGTCAACGCGCAAAAGAGCAGCGTCAAGCTTGCCGATTTGGGCTCTGCGTCCTTCTCTCATGAGAACGAGATTACGCCTTACCTCGTCAGTCGCTTCTACCGCGCCCCCGAGATTGGTATACTCTGTTCCCGTTTGCGAAGACTTAATTTTGAATGGCATGCTGCTACAGTTCTGGGCCTTCCGTACGACTATGCCATGGACACGTGGTCGGTTGCTTGCACGTTGTACGAACTGTACACGGGGAAGATCCTCTTCCCGGGCCGCCGCAACAACGAGATGTTGCGCTTCTTCCAAGAGGTGAAGGGAAAGTTTCCCAACAAAATGATCCGCAAGGGCACTTTTTCGGGCCAGCATTTTGACGAAAATTACAACTTTCGCTCGATCGAGTTGGACAAAGTGCGCCAAAAGGTGTGCCGTTTACGCCTCGTTTCATGCGTGTAACCAATTTGTTTCTCCTGTGTAGGAGGTGACCAAGATCGTCCAATTCAGCAACCAGCCTCAGCGTGACCTCAAGTCGCAGTTGATTGGGTATGTTTTTTTTCCCCCTTCTCTTCACAAAATTTATTCTCTTCACAAAATTTATTCTATTCTAATATTCGCAATGCCCAGATCCCGCGCAAGTCTCAACGACGAGGACAAGAAGCTCCTGACACACTTTGTGGACCTCCTCGATCAGTGCCTCGCTTTGAACCCGGAGAAGCGCATGTCGGCCAGCGATGCCCTGAAGCATCCGTTCATTCGCGATCCCCAGCCGGCTGTCCCCAGTTCCAAATAGCCAGAATTCTACATAGGATTTTGCACGATTGTTCATGTCCGTTTGACATCAAGTGGTCTGAGACTCTTTGAGTAGTGTGTGTTTGAAAACAACCAGGTCAACATCCCAGGCTGTACGATCAATCACCCCAGGCTGTACGATCAATCACCCCAGGCTGTACGATCAATCACCCCAGGCTGTACGATCAATCACCCCAGGCTGTACGATCAATCACCCCAGGCTGTACGATCAATCACCCCAGGCTGTACGACAGGCTGTACAATCCACATCCCAGGCTACACAACCTTCTCGTGCTGCGTTTCGCCCAGCCTTTCCTTCTTTGCCTTGAGAAACTCCAGCTTCATCTTGTCCAGCGTGGCGTCGTCCGTGTACTTGTGCAGGCACTCGTTGAGGGCCTTGTTCTGCTGCCGGCACGACCATGCGATCGTCACAGTGCGGCCTCTTGCGCACTCGGCAAACTCTGCCGGGCATTTCATTAGCAGGTGCCGTTCCTTTTGTTTTGCAATCATGGCGTACCCTCCAAGAGGCTGTGGCACTTGCCCAGTGCGTCCTTCTTCAGCGCGTCCAGGATTTTCTTCTCTTCGCCGCGAGTAATTTCGACAATCATCATGTGTCCCCAGCAAAATTCAAGTCCTTTCTTCCAGTTTTCGCTCGAAAAAAATTAAGTTTTTTTTTTCAACCCTTAGTCAGTACTCAGTCGCAGGTAGTACATGATAAATAATTATTCGGAAGAGGAGGATGGAGGAGACAGGAGCTTCTCTAGGACTCGGGCGAGCTTGTCGTACTTGCGGGCCTGGGCCAGTTTGTCGGCCTTGAGCCAGTGCCTTTGCCAGATGTCCGATTGCTCAACATTGGCCCAGTAGTCACGCGTGCTGTAGACCATCTGGAAAGCACGTTGATTGGGCCTTGACAGCATCTCGATGTAGCAGACGCGGACGAGGATCTGGAGATCGACTTGGACGGCAGCATAATCCTTGCAGTTGGACGGTAGGTAGTAGGCGGCCCCCTTGAACGATTGGTCGCGACCACCACGACGGGTGGCAAAGCCCCAGTCGATGATCAGTGGTCGCAAATCGTCCTGCAGGAGAATGTTGGGCGTGCGTAGGTCGCGATGGATAAAACCAATGCTCTTGCTATGGCAGGCCTGGACAAGTTTGACAACGGCACCGATAGTGTCTGCTCGCACTGCCGTTTCCGTTTCTACAATATAAATAAGCAAGTAAGTAAGTAAATAAATAAAATATGAATACCGAGATAATAACTCGGGTACTTGGCATCTGCCTTTTGGCGGCTCTTGATGGTGTATTTGCCAACGGGACCGGTCACCAGTGTCTCGGGTCGTCCACCAATCGTTCCCTCAAAAATCGGGAAGCCGGCGTTGCCACCATTGGCCTGGAGCTTCTCGAGTACCTGAACCTCGGCGGCAAACTCGATGGCCGTGGCATTGACATTTTCACAGAAGACTTTGACGGCAACACGTCTCCTTGGGAAATCCAGTCCTTCGCCGAGGTAGACTCGCGACGTTGCGCCTTTCCCGAGGAGTTCTGTAAACCGTAGTTCCGTGCCGACGCCGCTAGATTGGGACGTCAGACGGGGCTGGACCCACCCAAACTGCTCTGGATTCCGGTTTGCTGTCAAGAAAGACAAGACACAGCGCGCAGCCACAAGGCACCGTTGCTCGACGGTCAGGAGTGCAGAGGTGTCGACGGAATAAAAGACATTTGCGTGCAGGACCTGGGCGTAACAAAGCATGTTAACATTTTCACGAGTCAGGAGGTAGCGCAGTCTCAGTACCCTTTTTGCGTCGTAAAAGGCCTCTACAACGACAGCCTGCCAGCCGTTCGTGATAGTGCACAGACACTTGGCGCGCCACGGGTTCGTTTTCAGAATGGCGAATGCATACGCGATCGTCTGCCCAACCAGCAGATTGTAGTTGTGCTCCTCCTCCTTCGATGACGGCTGCAGGCTCTTGTCGGGTGACTTGACCTCGACCAACGTCACCGCGTCCACCTGGCCAATCGAACGCAGTTTGAATCGCAGCTCACCATTCTGCCACGGCTCGCCGTAAAAGTTGGTAACTGCCTCCGTTGTTTTTTTAAATAAATAAAAAAAAAAGAACTCGCAAATAAAATAGAATTGGACGTACACTTGGATGTGCCATGTAGCACAGCAAAGTCTGGTAGCAGGGCCTCCTGCCCAGAGTACCCGCGCTCAGACAAGAATCGGATTTCGCGCGTGTTGTGGACGCGGCCAAACTGGTCCCGACGGCTTGGATCAGAAATGAAATCGTCCACTCTCTGCATAAACGCCTAATTGCACAAAAGCATTGAGGAGCCGATCCCCAAGAGAGAGAGAGAGAGAGAGAGAGCAGTGGGTACCTGTCCGGAGCAGCCAGACTCGCACGCCGCCGTAAACAGGTTTGCCAGCTCATCCGTCAATGGGTCGTTGTCGAGCGGGACGACACTCTGCAGCTCATTGACGGAGTGGACTCTCCCTTGACGGACCAGCCCTTGCCAAAACTGCAGATAGTCGACAGTCGAGTTGTTGGCCGGGGCAGAGAGCGACTGTTCAGTGCCAACGGAGCGGTCAAAGAGCAACTGGCGAAGGTGGCCTTTTTTTTGTGTGTGTGTTTTGGTGTCATTGAGGGGAAGGAACGTCAGCACAACCAATGTATGTGCCCTGCGTACCCGTCAGGTCGGACACGGTGTCGCGGAGGCCCTTGACTGTGTTGTGAAATCAAGGGTGGTCAGCTTTCGTCACCTGGGTACCAGTTCCTTACGTTGCGCGCCTTGGAGCTTGCGGATGTCGTTTGTAAGCTGCTGTTTCCTCTGCGCGTCTGTGGCCTCTGCAAACTCGAGCTTCTTCAGGCGCACGCGCTCTGGCAAGTTTTGTAGCTCGTTGGCAGAGTCATCGCTATCGTCTGTTCTCGTCGTGTAAACATACGGAGATAACACAATAGAGCGCGCGAATACCTTCGGCCAGTTGGTCCGTCTCTGCCGCTGCCTCTGCCGGGCCCGCTGCTGCCGACGTCGCGGGCGACTTGAGCACAAACGGCAGCGAGAGGGCACGCAGAAGGGCTGCAGCCATCGTCTTCCTGTTCTTGACTCGGACGGGACGGGACGGGACCACGCGGAAAAAATCACACTTTTTTTTTTGTTGCGGGGCCTGGAACGAAGTGGACCGAGGCCAGACCAGTCACTTTCCCCTGTCATGAGTAGCTCGAGCAGCGGCGGGCCCAGCAGCCCGCCAAGCCCACGGCAACCTCAACAGCCCGCGGTGTGGGCGTCTCCGCCCAAAGGAGCAACGTTTGCCCCTTTGACGGCACCGCTTTCCCAGTCGAGCCAGCATTCGAGCAGCAGCAGCAAGCTCACCAGCTCCTTCAGGAGCCTGGCCAACGCGCTCTCGTTCAACAAGTCGCCGACTCTCAAGGCTCAGGAAGGACGAGGGTCGGTGTCGCCTCCTCCACCGGTGGCGGTGGCGGTGGCGGCCCCTAACCCCCAAAGCAACAACAACAACAGCAACAACAACAACAATATGCGTGGCAACGTCAGCGACAGCTTTACTGGCAACAAGCCCTCGCCGCTCTTGCGCTCGACGTCGGTGCACTCGGGCCTTGGCGACACGATCGTGCCAGAGCACCCGCTATCGCCCAAGTCTCCAAAGACGACCGCACAGCATTTGTTAAGTCCGAAAGGCCTCGGTGCTATTTTTGGTCGCAAGTCGTCCGTGCCCGACCTGCCGTCCGCCTCCAATTCAGCCAGCTCGTCGCTCTCGTCCGTGGGCGAGTCCTCATCGCCCATGCCGATCCCGTCCCTGTCCTCTGGCGACAGCAAAAATACCAACAGGACATTGTCGGGGTCCGCGCCCTCCTCACCAGTGATGCTCCAGGGATCCCGCCTGCGCTCACCCGTCCTCTCTGGCATGTCGCTGTCGCCAAAACTAAGTAGGTCGAGTCAATTTTTTTTCCAGGACGTTAAATTTTTATTTTTTTGTTTTGTAACAGAGGAGTCCATCACACGCAAGTTTTCACTGCCAGAAGAGTCGTCACAGACAGAGGTCGCCTGCGAGCAGTGCGAGCTGCTGCGTAAAGCTGTCGGCGCAGACGATGCGTTTTGCAGCGAGCGGTGCGTCAAGGCCGCCAACGCAAAGCGGCGCAAGGACAGCAGTGAGACAAATGTCATTTCGGTACGGGCCGTTTTCTTACGCCAGTTTCGGCCTGACAAATACATTTTCTTTTAAATTAAAAATTAAAAATTAAAAAAAAATAGCTGATCAACCCCGAGTTCCAAAAGATTCACAGCAAGGCAAGATGGAACGCGCTCGACTCGATCAAGGACATGATCAACAAGGGGTGTCCGGTGGACCTTGCTGATGGGGTAGGCAACTCACCACTTGGCGTCGCCTGCCAAAACGGCCACTATGACCTTGCCAAATTCCTCCTCGAGCATGGTAATTGCAATCCGTCAAAAGGAAGGATCTAACACTGTCTGTGTGGATACGAACGTAAGGCGCCAAGGTCACCCATCAAAACATCAGCGGAGGCTACCCACTACACTTTGCCGTTGCGAACGACTACGAAGACATTATCAAGTTGCTGCTTGATTACAAAGCCGACACAAATGCGCGCAACTATGACGGTTTCACGCCCGAGGAATGGAAGATCGAGCGTAAGCGCTCGGCGGCTCGATTGCCGTGGAATCCTGCGAATGCAACGTCAGCGGCAACCCCGACATCGCTCTTGAGTTTGCCAAGGGGCATGTCGCAATCAACTTCGCAAGAGTCCATTTCCTCCTCCACCGAGTCACAGTCTGGCAGTGAGCTCTCTGTTCCACATCGTCGCAACAGCGTCAGCTCGTCCGTTGAGAGCGAGGGCACACTCAGCACGAGTTTTGACAGCTCGCACGGCGACATGTTTGCCTCTACCGCAATGGCAGTTTTAAAGCAACACCGCCAGCACCAGCAACGCCAACACAACACCGACTTTATTGTCGAGTCCGAGGGTGGTGAAATTTCACTCGCCGTCCCCGAGCTCGAACTTCCTCCAGCTGCAATGTCAAATTGAACTCGCCCCCAGCAACCTTTAGGATTTAGGATACACGTATCGATAGGACCCTCATCACAAAATTTGTATTTCAACAATGCTATGACAACTCTTCTTCTTCTTTTTTTCCTTTTGAATGTGAATTCTAAACCAATTCTAACCAATCAATTGGTACTTTGCGCGCAGATCATTGCGAAGTCCCTCGTGCAACGAGTTATAAAACTGCGGCCAACTGGCACCGAGCGAGGTCCGGTAGCCGTTCAGAATTTGCGCAAACAGGCTTGCAAGCTCGGGCTTGGGGTTGCTCCAGGACGAGACGGCAATACAAAACGATGGGAGGAACTTTTTTTTTTTCCGGCGGTTAGAAAAAATTTTTTCTTTTTTTTGCACAGGAGTCCTTACGTTCACGATAGCGGCAGGGTTCAGCTGGATGACGTTGCAAATGCCCTTGAATGCTGATGCCTTCTCTGCATTGTCTCGAATTTTGCTCACGACGTCGCACCATGGCAAAAAGAACAGCTGCAAGTGCGGGGCGATCACATCTACCAAACGTAACGTGTGATTGGAAGCAATTTCAATAGCTTTCGGCGTACCAGGACAGACGCAACCAAGACGACCGACAGTAATAGCAATGTTTTCCTGGAGTGTTATGGAAATAGGCGGGAGCTCCGGGCCTCGGCAGAGAATTCGTAGCAAGTTGGCAAAGATATCGTTTGCATACGGTGCAGCTTGTGGTCCAAGCTGCAGAACGACTTCTCCGAGTGCCCACGACGCGTTGTTGCAAACAGATACATGTTCCGGGTTGAGGTTCTGAGAAAGCACCGTTGCACTCAGTAAACAAAAAAAATAAAATAACAACAATAATAGGTCACACCTTGATCAAGATTGGGATAAACTCGGGCAGGAAGCGGTCCATATACGGGAAGCACGAGATCGTGAGGTCACCAAGCAGAGCAAATGCAGACTGTCGCACTTCGGGGACTTCTGGAACAGACGTCTGGAAAAACTATCGGGAGACAAAATTAAGAACATCTATCTTCTTCTTTTTGAAACGAACCAGAAGGCATTGGTGGATCAAGTTGGGGAGGGGAGGGTTGGAGGCGAGAACGAGCGACTCGATGGACGATCCAAGACCCTCGGCGAGACCGCTCAGCATGTCCAACGACACAATCACAAAATCCTTGTCTGGCCTCTCGCGCTGCTCGAGGACCTCCTTTGGGCCATGCTAATATAATCTTGAAGCTCACAAACCACCACCACCCCCAAAAGACCAAACATACCCGACGAAGGTGCTCATACTCTTGTAGCTGCACAAGCGTGTTTGCGATAATCCGAACACTGCGCTCGAACACAGGCGCGGCAAAAGGGAAGAACCCAGGACCCATTGCCATCGCAACACTGCTGAGGGACTCCAGCAGTGGGAAGAGCTCAGGGTTGTCGTCGGCTAGTGCATTCCACTTGCTGATGAGCGGTGGCATGAGAATTTGGATGAGTTTTGGCTACGGGAGGAGGGTCAAAAAAAAAAAAAAAAAAAGGACGTTTGCATAGTTACATTGTTGAGATTCTCGCCGACGGAATCCGCAAGTGTGGCGATGGCATCATAGAGAATGACGAGGTTCTTTTTCTGTTTGTAGTTTGTTAGTCCAAAAGCAACACACGAAAACTCGAGACTGAAAATACCTGGTAGCTCTGGTAGGCCTGCATAAAGCGAACGAGGATGTGCTCGGTATAGGGGATCAAAGAAAGGTTGGCCTCCTCTTCAAGAGTGGCAAAGGCACTACATGCGGCCTCCTGTACGCGCTTGCTTGTGTCGAGGAGTCGATCCAACAACTCGGTGAGGACAGGTTGGAAGAAGCGGTCTTTGTGTCTGACTACCCAGTAGGCGTATCGGCTGATCGTCCAACACGAGATCGCACGTACAAGCGACTGTAAACGGTGGTTAGGTGACAAGCTTGGTAATCGGAACGTACGCGTTGATCACGAAGGTTGCTCACAAGAAAGGGGACAAGCTCGACGAGATGAGCATCCATACCGCTCGCACAGCCTTCGGCTACCGCACCGAGAGCAAGAATTCCACACTCACGCTGAGTCCAGTCCTGGGACATGAGCACCTCCTTGAGGATTGGAAGAAAGTGGGGAAGGATGTCGTTCTGATACATTGTCGCCAGGATATCGAGCGCTGCTGCCGAGCACTGAAAACAAAACACGATACCAGTCAGGACAACATACCCAATAGTATTATTGCTGTTGTACCTTGCGAATATTCCATTCGGCGAAAATGTCACCGTCGTCGTCATCGTAATCGTCGTCGTAGTCGTCGTCGGCATCCTCTCCGTTGGTACCACGAGACATCGGTTGTCTTTGGACCTCATCGCCATGGACGTGCTGTTGCTGATGGGTGCGTGATGAGTGGAACCGAGGGCGGATGTCTTCAGGGCTGTAGGTTTGAAATGTTTAGACATTCCCAGCAGCCAGTTCATACCGATCGGGGACAGAGGTGTCGTCGCGGCTAGACATCAAAGTCTGGAGATCAAGTTCGCTGTACACCATTCGCTTGAGCAGCATAGGGACAAGTCTATTCACAAAAAAAAAAAAATACATTAACGGTGACCCTGCATTCATTTAATTTCATTTGTTTACCTTGGCAAGAACGGCACAAGTGCATCGCGGGCATCGTCGACCTCTGCGACCGTCAGCCAAAACTCACAGGCCTCCAAAGCGACCGAATCTTCGCTATCTTGCGTGCACGCAATCATGTACTCGATAATCGTATCGAGCTGTGGCATAAGCTTGTCCGGATGAGCTTCCAGCAGCATGACCAAAGCCTTTTTTTTTTTTTTTTTGGCGTAGTTTGAGCAAAGACAAAAAGGTTGGCAGGTGCTTTACCTGACAGATAATCCGTCTAACATCGGGCGATTGGTCCACGGCGTGGTCATAGAGCCCCTAACATTCGCAAATGCGTTAGATACAAACGTAATCGCCAATCCGTCCATTACCTGGATAAACGTGTTCAAGTGCTGACGCAGAAAGTCGTGGTTGGGTCTTGCTTGGTAAAACAATGTAACGCACGAGATGGCATACATACGGACACGATCAAACGGTGACCTGCAGACAAAAGAACTTGAACAACAACCCAATCAGGGCTTCAGGGCTTACCCAAAGAACCGAATAAACGTGAGCAACATGACTTGCAATGGGTGCCCAAACAGCTCATTATTGCCGCTGTCCGACGTCACGGTATCCTCGCAAATGTGGTGCAAAGCGCAAAACGCTCCCTGCAACAAGAATGCATAGCAGCCTCACTTTAGCGAAAAAGAGAAGAGAAAAAAAAAAAAACATACCTCCAGGACCTCGTATTGGTTGCTCTCGAGCCGCTGGATCAGGGACGGCAACAGCTCTGGCCAATCATGGAGCTTTCCTCGTGTGACGATCGTTGTGATGATGTTGCTCACGGTCGAGCGGACCAGGGTCATTGGGTCCCCTGCGTACGTAGTGTCCAATGAGTGTTTTTAAAATCCCTGTGCTCGTACCAATGCTGCTCAGGCAGTTTTCCTTGATGTAGGCCTTCACTGCGGGATGGAAGCGCGAGTACGAGCTGGCGACGTTGTTCTTGAGGACGAGGCCGGCCATGGCACGGATGGCCTCCTTTTCGTTGACGAGTTTGGTGAGGATGTAGATCAGGTAGTTGTTGAACTCGGCGTGCTCGTTCAGCTCCGCCAGTCTCTGTTGCACCCACGCCCCCACATATCCCAGAAGAAAAACAGGTCAGCACTGAACCAACACACAGGAAAAGAAGAGCGCACCGTGTTGACATGCCTGTGCAGCGCGTTGTTCTGACTTTCCGTGCTGTTACGCAGCAGCTCGAGGATCTCTTGCAACCCTTGCGCCTGAGGTTGCCACGCCATTTTCTGCAGCGTTCTTTGGGGTGTTTGTGCGTTTGCGTGGTGCGTGGTGCGTGGTGCGTGGTGCGTGTGTAGCTGTTGGCACGTTGACTGGTTCGGCGAGCACGAGGCTATGTCGTCCCTAGACACTGAAAATGGCCGAGTTATGGCGCGCAACGAAATGTCTCTTGAGCACGTCCGAACCCTCTTTGGTATGGCAGTGTCTTTCCCTTTGTTAGCCAACCTCCTTTTGTGCTACGGAAAGCACAAGACCCGTCGTGCGCCTCGCTGGCCGCCGGGATGAGCAATCTGTTCCGGTCTGCGTTTCCCTCGGTCGCGAGCCGCAACCAGGTACGACGTCCTTTTTTTTCTTTTCTTTTTTTCTTTGGAGAGACCGACACTGAAGGTGCTGTTGTTTGGTGTTGTGGTGCAGATCCCGTCTCTGCTGCACGCGCAGTTGCACCAGCTGCAGCCCAACTCGCTTGTTCGCGTCCGCTGTATGGTCCAGGACATGCTCGAGCCAGAGTACTTTATGGGCGCGTACGAGACGGCACAGTCGCACCAGCTCGTCTGCGGCTTCTATCAGGACGCGGCGGCCAGCGAGGTGCGTGTCTTGTACTCTCGTTCTTGGAAAAGATCTAATCGAAAGCAACAAACAGGAGGGCATCGACTTTGATTCGCCGCGCAATGTGACGTCCGAGCGACAAATCTTCTACTGCGTCCCTGTCCCCGGTGAGACCCAGTGGGCGTCCGATGAATACTCGGCCCAATGTGTTGTTGCAACGCCGGCCGCCGCCACCACCAACAGTACTGGCGGCACAAAGCGTCCCCTCAACGATGACGGCGAGGAGACAGACGACGCAGATGCCATGATGGAAGAATCGCAGTCGTCGGCGTCGAGCAAGCGTGTTCGCGCCGGTCAACAGGGTCAGCACGAGGCAAACGTCAGGGTCGTCTTTAGCAGCCAGGGCGATGTAAAGCACCCGCTTTCCAACGACTCACAGCCGCCTTGCGTCGTCAAGGTCTGTGACGCGTCTTGGCTTTTATGACAACTTGTATGCAGGTGTACACGAACGATCACGGAATCAAGCTCAACGAGGTCGTCGAGTTTTTCGGTTTCATCACGTACGACAATGCTCAGCAAGTCACGATGAGTTCTACCGCAGAGACAATCCATGACCAACTGCAGCAGGAGTTCCTATTGGGCCATCCGTCGGCCCAGATTCCGCGCGTGCACTGTATCGGCATCGTCAAGGTTGGTCACAACAACCCACTCCTTCCCAGCGCCAACCCTTGGGTCGATCATCCGCGTAAGAAAAACTTTCTGATTAATTTTTTTTTTTTTAAAAAAAAAAACAACATTATTCTGCAGTGCAAGCCCAATCGGCGCTTGCCATTGCGGTCGCAGCACGTCCGGCTGTCATCCAGTTTATCAGTGCCGCCCTGGGTGGCGACGAGCTGGCGGCCGAGTACGTGCTGATGAATTTGCTCTCGGGCATCTATGCCCGCGTCGACGTGACCCAGCTGGGCCGCTTTATCATAAACTTGTCTGGGAGCCCGCGTGCACCAGCTTCTTCCCCTGCGTCTGCTACAACCCTGTCTACTCTAGCTAGTCCGTTTGCAGAATCTCTGGGCAACGTCATCTCGTCCATCGTGCCCAAAACGTGCCTCGTGCCGCTCTCGCTCAACTTCCTAAACAACAGCCGCCTTCAGCCCAGCCGGGACATCAACTCCAACCGACTGCAAGCAACCTACCTGCAGATTAGCGACGGCACTCATGTCCTTGTCGACGAGACCATCCTCAACGAAGGTAACCTCAACGAGATGGGTGTCCACAACATTCGCGCCGTGAGCCAACTTGTTACTTCCCAAGCGGTCACCTACGACATCCCCTACCAGAGCCTCGATTTTGACGTCAACGCCCCAACGATCATCCTCTCTGAGGGCAAGTCAATGCTTCCCGTAAGAAACGTTTTTTTTTTTTTTTTTTTTTTTTTGTTTTGGGT
>Ga0302230_10000824_pt1 | contig 22734 bp, 36 predicted proteins | sample II_Palsa_N2_1_FD_193523 | JGI IMG/M metagenome (GOLD analysis project Ga0302230, IMG submission 193523) | Peat permafrost microbial communities from Stordalen Mire near Abisko, Sweden - II_Palsa_N2_1 | ecosystem: Environmental > Terrestrial > Soil > Palsa > Peat permafrost | place: Sweden... | reverse complement strand
CCCCGCGCACAGGGCATGGTGGGTTACGGGCCAAACAGCACGCCGGAAAGGCAGCACATACCCTCGTCACGCCGTCGACAGTCACCTTCTCCATGATCCGTCCGGCTGTCAACTCGTCACTCTAGGAGGAGAACTTGGAATTATGGCGAAATTAAAACGGGCTGCCTTGTGCTTGCGCCCTCACACTCGTCACAGCGCCACTCCCCCCCCTCTCTCTCTCTCTCTCTCTCCCTCCCCCTCCCCTGGTGCTCCGTTGTCTGTGTTTCGTGGGATTGCATTTGTCTTGGGCCTCCTCCTCTAACCACTTGCGTTTCTCTCTTTTTTCACAAGCGAGCATCGGAAAGGAAAGAAAGAAAAAAAAAAAAGAACCATGCTCACCTCAGCAGCGCGCCGCTCGGCTCCTTTGGCGCGCACGTTCGCGACCGCCACCACGCCTTCGTACCTGGACAAGTATCTCTCTTGCTGTTTTGTGTGCCTGTTTTCTCAAGTGCGCTTGTTTGCAGGAACGGACGACCCAACGTGGTTCTTGTCGAGGGTGTGCGCACGCCCTTTGTTACCGCTGGCACCGTCTACAAGGAACTGACTCCGTACGACCTCGGCAAGACTGCTCTCAAGAGCCTTATCAACCGCACTGGCCTCGACCCCAAGCTGATTGACCACATTTACTTTGGCAATGTCATCCAGGTATACGTCGCACCTTGCCCCTTCCGTTTACTAAAGCACGTCGTTTAACGCTTCAGGAGGTCAAGACGAGCAACATTGCTCGCGAGGCGGCCCTTGGCGCCGGCATCCCGCTCAGCGTTCCTGCCAACACGGTCACGATGGCGTGCATTTCGTCCAACTTGGCCATCACCTCGGGTGTGGACAAGATTCGTTCGGGCGAGGCCGAGATCATCGTCGCAGGTACTCGCCGTGAAACAAAGAGAAATCTTGCCTACAAAACAAAAAAATTTTTTTTAAAAAAAAAAAGGCGGTGTCGAAATCATGTCCGATGTTCCTATTCGTTTCTCGCGTGCCATCCGCGCTCGCCTGATCGCGTCCCAAAAGGTCAAGTCGATCGGTGGTTACCTCGGCCTCCTTGCTGGCCTCAAGCTCAGTGACCTCGCCCCCGAGCTGCCTGCCATTGCAGAGTTCTCCAGCGGCGAAACCATGGGCTTCTCGGCTGATCGCCTCGCTGCCAACTACGGCGTGTCGCGCCTGGACTCGGACAAGTTTGCCGTCAAATCGCACCAGAACGCGGCGGCTGCTGCCCAAAAGGGTGCGTTTACGTGTCGTGAGCGTGTGCGCGTGTATTTGCTCACCGAGACACCGCACAGGCTACTTTAAGGACATTGTCCCCGTCCTCTACCCCAAGACTGTCGAGGCCGACAACGGCATCCGTGGCGATACCTCGCTTGAGAAGCTCGTAAGGCACACACACCCCTTTTTTTTGTGTGTGTATGTGTATTATACATTTAAACACACAATTATTTCGACCTCAGTCTTCGCTCAAACCCGCCTTCATCAAGCCCCACGGCACCGTCACCGCCGGCAACGCTTCGTACCTGACCGATGGTGCCTCGGCAGCCCTGATCATGTCCGAGAAGAAGGCCCTCGAGCTCGGCTACAAGCCACTTGCCTACCTCCGTGACTATGTCTACGTTGCTCAGGACCCCAAGAACGAGCTTCTCCTCGGTCCCGCCTATGGTGTCGGCAGGATCCTCGACAAGAACAAGCTCACGGCAAACGATATCGCTGTTTGGGAGATCCACGAGGCCTTCGCTGGCCAGGTCCTGGCCAACATCAACGCCCTCAACTCGGACCAGTTTGCCCAAGCAAAGGCTGGCCGCTCGGCCAAGGTACCTTTTTTTTTTTTCCTTCCTTCCAACCAAAAAAAAAAATTTTTTTTTTTTTTTTGCTTCTTTCAGGTTGGCAGCATCCCAATGGAAAAGATCAACGCGTGGGGTGGCTCGCTCTCCATCGGTCATCCTTTCGCCGCCACCGGTGTCCGCCTCGTCACGACCGCTGCCCATCGTCTCCAGCATGACAACCAGCAGTATGCCATCATCACGGCGTGTGCCGCCGGTGGTCTCGCCCACACCAGCATCATCGAGCGTTACCCCACCAAGTAGATATGAGGGAAAATCACGGTAGCCTCTTTTCACTCGTTCGTTGCTTTTTTTGGTTTTCCCCTCTCTTGTTCAATAACCAAAACAAAAAAAAAAAAAGTACATTTACATTTACTGTCAAGGTGAACTTGGGGGGCTAGGCGTGACAGACCGAATAAACATGCTACTGTTCATCAGGTCATTGGCAGCGTCGTGGAAACGGCCATCGTCCGAAGTGGACGTTCGCGCAACAGAACGGAAGTGCGGCGTCGAGAGATCATCAAAGGGACGTTGCTGCTGTTGAGTTGGGGCACCACCACTACTAGGACGGGACAAAAGGAGCGCCAGGCCGGATGGTGTTGTGCGAGCAGTCGAACTCGCAGACTCGATCGCACTAGCCGGCATGTCATCCATCACGTTCATCAGCAGCGAGTCGTTCAGGGGTAAATCAATGCTGAAACCGACATCGCGCTTGTAGCCGTTGCTGCTGCCGCTGCCGCTGCCGCTGCCACTGCTACTGCCATCGCCAGCGGCGCTGGTCACCGTAAAGCCCACGTCCCGCTTGAGAGGGATCAAATCCTTTGCCTTTGTCGGCGTAACCTCGGCCGGTCCCGCCGCTTCTTGGCTCAAAAGTGCCTAAGTTTACACACATGAAGGGGGGGAAAAGAAAAAAAGTTTGCTTTTGTCTTTTGTCGCGGTATACCTGGCTGAGAGCAAGTATGTCCTCCGATTGCTTTCGAAACTTGTCCAGCTCGTCCTCTTCGTCCCAAGCGCCCTGGGTCGCAGTGCCCCCGACTCCCTGCAGGGACGGTGGCATGGACTGGTCGACGTCGATGCTGCTGCGCAAGATCGCGAGATAGTTTTCGATATCACTTCGCTCAAGGAGGCGATCACGGTTGAGGGAATGTGGAGTACCCATGGGCTGCTGCATAAACGTGGGTGGAGATATAGAGGGAGCTCTACCAGTGAAGGATCCGGCCGGTACCGATCCAGGGACAGAGTTTTTGAACGACGACGCTAGCATGTTTAAAAAATCAAAAAAAAAAAAAAAAAAAATTTTTTTTTTTTGGCCCCCTGCCTCCCCCCTCAACCACATACCACGAGATCGAGTGGTCATGACAGGAATCGGTCGACTGGCACTGGTCCCGAATGGATGATCGCTCGACGTGGGCGAAACAAGTGGAAACTCTTCCTTGGTGGAAAGGAGGGATGGCCCAAGATCCTCGTTGCTGGGCGTCCCTTTGAAAGGACGGACGCGTGTGAGCTGAAGCTGTCTGTGGTCTTGCTGCGGGCTATCCATCTGGAAAAAAAATTTTTTTTCGAGTTTTAGTAATTTGATGATCGTTGTTCCCCAGCATTACGTCGACAGGCAACGATGCCGCTTGCATGGCCAGAACAACCGAGGGGCGCCGGTTGAAGGACACGGGTTCCGCAGGCGTCGAGCCTATGGCGATAGCCACACTTCCAGGCGTCGGCGGCGAGGCTGCCACGGTGGTGGTGGTGGTGGCGGTGGTGGCAATCTCACGGACGGGTGTCTTACGGCCCGTGGTTTGATCCACCGTGGGGGTGCCGGGCTCCAACATTGTTGCCGACCCCGGATTCGATTTTAATTTGGCCATACGTTCTCGTCGCGATTGTTCCAGCTGTGCTGTTCGCTGAGTCAGCGAGGACGAGCGAGATCTCGATCCGAGCTGAACAAGAGAATTAGATTGAAAAAATAAGATTGCACGTACGTCATTCCACTCGTTGTCCTCGTTGCTCTGGATGCTGCTGGGCGACTTTGTCGTGCTCCGCGGAGGTGACGGAGATGGTGATTGAAATCGATCGGGTACGACCTGCGCTTGAGCCTCCGCAAACTCGTCGAAATTCGGGTCCTATGTTTGTTTTTGTTTTTTTTTTTTAAAAAAAAAACAAAACATAAATAATTGTTTCTGTACGGGGGATTTGAGCTGTCGCTCGTCCGATGTCCACATCGCCGGCTCGGACGAGTTTCTGAAAGGAAAAAGAATAAAATAAAATAAAATAAAAATTTTTTTTTTGTAAATGAAAAATAACAATGGAGTGTGCCATACGAATTGCTGGACGCAAGGTACGACTCTGATGTGGACAGGCCGTGCTGGATGATGTCATAGTTGCAGTTCTCGCGGTACCTGACCTGCAGATGAAATGTTCTAAACACCAAAAGAGCAGGTTGAGGCATTCGGCCGAGCACACACCGACACACACAAAACAAAAATACCCAAGCATGGTTTCGAGGGTCCCTGGGAACTGAACTGTCGCGACCGTGTCGTTCTCCCACCCATTGAGAGGGCTGTCCAGTCCACATTCGGTGGGCTGGAGGGTGAGATCCTTGGAGACTCGAAAGCCGACGACAAACTTGTGCAGGTGGCTCTGTGGATTCTGCGCGGCGAGGCGGATACGCTTGAGGAGACTGTACGCGGGCAAGAGATGACAGTAGGCCTCGAGCGCGCGTATAAATATGGACGAACGAAGGTACGCGCCCTTGTAGTCGTCGCGGGTGGACGCATGCGGGTTCAGGCTAAGCTTCCACTCTTCCAGCACGATCGTCCGGCGCGTCTGAAAGTAATCGCCCGAGATGAGCAGCTTGTCGCCGCCCGACTTTGCCACAAACGACTCGTTGTCCTTCATCGACGGCAGATGCAACAGCACCTCGATGTGAAGCGGGTGCTTGTACATGGCGGTAGTCTTCCATAGCTTGGTGTTTTCAATCACAATGTTGTAGTCGTACGTAAACAACTGGAACTGTGCACGCAGTCGGAAAAAAAAAAAATAAAAAAAAAAATAAAAATTCTTGTGAAGCGTCATCGTACCCATGTGTTTTTCTCCTTTTGAATGCCCAGACTCTGGGTCGCGGGGTTGGACGCGCGCGTCTGCACGACCACCTGGGGCACCTTTTTGAATAGGTTCCTCACGATGCTGTTGAACTGTTGCTCTGCAGTCTTCTCCGCCGTCATTCGTCTGTGCGCAAAAAAAGGGGAGGCAAAACTAAAGATGGCTTCCGTGTGTCTCGCCCATTTTGCCAGATCATTCTTCGATCCGATGCTCGGCCGCCACGTGTTTGCCCGCCTCGCTCGTGGTGCGCCTGCTGCCGCTGCTGCCGCTGCCGCCGCCACGACCCTGTCGTCAGGAGCGCGCACTCTTCGTCGTTTCGCCGTGACCACCTCGCTGACGACAGACAAGGTGGGTCGCCGCGCCATGTCCACCGACGCTAGCCCGGCAAACCCGCCCATTGCCAAGCCGGCCAAGAAGCACGAGTTCCAGGCGGCGACGCAAAAGTTGCTGCAGATCGTGGCCAACTCGCTCTACTCGGAGAAGGAGGTCTTCTTGCGTGAGCTCGTGTCCAACGCATCGGACGCGCTGGAAAAGGTGCGTTATGCACAGGTGACGGGCACACTCGGCGAGGCGCCCCTCGACATCAAGCTCACAACCAACGAGCTTGATAGGACCCTCACGCTCACCGACTCGGGCATCGGCATGACCGAGGACGAGCTCGTCCAATACCTTGGAACGATCGCGCACTCTGGCTCGAAAGAGTACCTCCAGAACTTGCAAGGCAGTGGACCCAAGGACAACATCATCGGCCAATTCGGCGTGGGCTTCTACTCGGCCTTCATGGTCGCAGACAAGATCACGGTCAAGACTCGCTCGGCCCTTGGCAATACCCCTGGCTACCTCTGGGTGTCTGATGGGTAAGAGGAATTTTTTTTGGTTTTGTTTTCATGTGCTCGGTCTGACAATAATAGAGCTGGGTCGTACGAAATCTCCGAGCTCGGAAACGATGTGCCGTTGGGCACGTCGATCGAGCTCAAGCTAAAGGACGACTGCAAAGACTTTAGCAAAAAGGCGACAATCGAAAGTATTAAATTTTTTTTATTTTTTTTTTCCTTCACTCGGACTTTTTTTTTTAAATCGTTTTTGCAGCCATCATCAAAAAGTATAGCAACTTTGTGGGCTTCCCGATCCTGGTAAATGGCGACCGCGTCAACACGCTCCAGCCGCTGTGGACGATGAACAAGGACAAGGTCACCACGGAACAGCATACTGACTTTTACCGCTACATCTCGCACTCGTCGGACAGTCCCTTGTACACGCTGCACTACTCGACGGACGCGCCGATCAACCTGCGAGCGGTCTTGTATGTACCCGAACGCAACCCCGAGCACCCGTCCATCAACCGCACCGACTTTGGCATCAACCTGTACGCCCGCAAGGTCCTCATCCAGTCCAAGGTCCAGGAGCTCCTTCCAGAGTGGCTGCGCTTCCTCAAGGGTGTCGCCGACTCGGAGGACATCCCGCTCAACTTGTCCCGCGAGATGCTGCAAGACAGCGCCCTCATCCGTCGCATCAAAACCGTCATCACCAATCGCGTCATCCGATGGCTCGACGAGGAGGCCAAGCGCGACGAGGTCAAGTACCAAAAGTTCCTGGTCGAATTTGGCCAGTTTATCCGTGAAGGGCTCTGGCTTGACAAGGACCAGCGGGTACAGAAAAAGAAAAAAAAAAGATTTTGTTTTTCAACTGGTAAACTCGTTCAAAAAAAATATACATAGGACCGAATCGTCAAGCTGCTTCGCTTCCCGACATCCGCCCCTCTCTTCCACAAGGACGAGGACGAAGAGGACGAGGACGAGAAGGAGAGTGGGCAGGACAAAAAAGACAAGAAGGACGATGACAGCGAGGACGATGACAGCGAGGACGACGAGCCCGTCAAGACCCAGATCAACACATCGCTGGCTGGGTACGTTCAGCGCATGAAACCCGAGCAAAAGGCAATCTATTATCTCGTTGCATCATCCCGGGCTACCGGATTGGCGTCGCCATACTACGAGGCGTTCAAGAACAAGGGCTACGAAGTGCTCCTGGTGACGGACGTGCGCGACGAGTTTGTCTTTTCCAGCTGTGTGCAGTACGAGAACAAGCCGTTCATTCGCATCGACAGCGAGGAGGCCGACATCTCCGACGCCAAGAAGGAAACCGGGACCGCCAGCGATGCCTCTCTCAACGATGCCGAGTCACAGGAGATCGTCACCTGGCTCAAGACGACCCTCAAAGGCTCTGTCGGCGACGTCAAGATCTCCAAGCGCCTCGTTTCGCATCCGGCCATCGTCACTGGTCACCAGAGTGCCACCGACACGGCCTTCAGCAAATACGACCCTCAAATCTCCGAACTGTACAAGTCTATGAGGTCGCAGCTCCACGTACGCGCACACACACACACTCTTAAAACCCAAAAAAGGCTGAGTCTTTTTTTGTTTGTTTTTTACAGAAACTCGAGATCAACACTGCTCACCCCATCATCGTTGCACTCTACAGGAGCAGTAAGGACAACAAGGAAACTGCCGAGGTCGCAGCCAAGCAGCTTTTGAGCAACGCCCTCATCGCCGCCGGCCAGGTCGATGACCCTCGCGAGCTCCTCGACCAGCTCAATAAGTTGCTTGAGGTTGCCCTCAAGAAATAGCTTTGTTGTTTTGTGTTTTGTTTTTGTTTTTTTGGGGGGGAAAAATAGTTTTTCTACAAAGTTACTTTTTTTTTTTTTCCTCCTTCTTCACATCCAGGGATGCCAGGTAGGATCCATCTGGCACAGCTGCTGGCTGTTGGTGGCATTGTTGAGCACGTTGACGATGGGCTGGAACACGGGGTAGTGGGTCATGCCAATCTTTTCGGGTGGCTGAACGCATGCCAGCGTGTTGAGACGACCCATGACAAGGTCCACGTTGTGCTGGACTTGGTTTGCAAGCAGTTGCTCAGAGAGCTGGAACCCAGGTTGCTGGCGGGCGGCCGAGACAGCCTGGAACGAGAGAACTTCCTCGCGCATGAAAATGTTCAGCAACTCTGGCAGCTGGAGGTCCTGGTCCACAAGGGCCCGTGCGATCACCATCAGGGACGCGGTAAACACACCTTCGACGCCGATTTTGGTCATAAAGTGCTAAGATTTAAAAAAATATATATTTTTTAAAAAAACAATTCCCATTTTCCAACTGTTTTTTTTTCTTTTGCTTACCTGAATGTTTGGTGTGAGCCTCATCGAAACCGCCTCATTGTTGTCCAGCTCGCATCGGAGCGTGAAGGACGGCTGCAGTTCGCCAGCCAAGACACTGCCAGTGTTGAGGGCAATGTTGATCTTGTGTGCCATGCGCTGACCGATGAAGAACGAAAACGTCATGAGCGATGCGGCAGCGTACTGCAACGTAAACTGCTTGCGGCACATCCACAGATCCGTGAACGAGACGTACGTCCGCGTCATAAACTTGCTCAGGATGTCGGACGGCACCTTGGACTGCAAGACCTCCTGGAAAACCTCGAGGCGGTGTGCCATCATGTCGAGCTTGTTTTGGCGTTGAGGGAACTGGCGAAGACGATTCTGGAAGTAGATGATGGGCTCGTCCGGCGACATTCCCGTACGCGAGCAGTGGTCCTCGTAGATGTCCTCGAGCGAAGTAAACGACGGCTCGTCTTGGATGATGCGCACGTGTGGCGACAGGGGGACCATTGAGGGCGTGTTGAACGTGAGGCCACGCTTGCGAGTCTCCTTGCGGCGGTCCAGCACATCGTTGAGCAAGCGGAAAAGCTGAAGGACTCGCTCCTCTGTGCGAGCCTGGCGAGTACTCCAGTGCTGCACGATGAACGCATACAGTCGCCCGTTACTGCCGCGAATCGTAACACGGCGATACGACGTGCCGTGCTATCGACCCCATCCACACACAAAAAAAAATTCAGTTTTTTTTATTTTTTTGAAATACATACCTTTCGGACGATCTGCACAATCGGCAGGAACCGATCGATCTTGATAAAATCATGGTTGTTGAGGACCTCGCGATTCCAAATGTACTGGCCGGGAATCTCGACATCTATGTAGGAAACGAAAACGTTATCGCGACACGTTTGCGTATTGCTTGTTACCTTCGTAGCGGGCACGGTGGAACTCGGCGAGGTGTTTGCTGCAGTTTTCGAGGTTCACTTGGCTCGCGAGCTTGTCGATGATGGACTGGAGGCGATCTCGCCACTTGCGCAGGTTGTCGATCACTTGCAGGAACGTGGGATTGTTTGTGATAAAGTCGCGGTCAAAGGCCTCCTTAAACTTGTTGCTGGCAGGGTTGGCGTTGAGGAACGACATGGAGATCTTGCGCAAGTTCATCTCAAGGGTCTGCGGAAGACGGTCGTCGGCGCCGGCGCTCTGGTCGGTAATGCGAAGGATGCCCTGTTGGTAGCACTCGCCCAGGAGCGTTTGGACAATGCGGAAGAGCTCCTCGTCCGTCTGGGGCTTGAACTTGGCAATCATCTCCTCGATCATGGACTCGAGCGAGAGCACCAACAGCGGGTGATGCGACTTGAGTTTGGACATCAGTTCGGTGACCATGTTGAGCGGTGCGTTTTCGGGTGTCGGAGGGACGTGCGTTGTGACCGTGGCTGGCTGTTGCACAGGTGCCGGAGCGGTTGTAGTTGCAGGTGCGGGTGCGGGTAAAGTCGTAGACGACGAGGCGGTCGCGGGCGTTGGTGTCTCGCCACCCGTCACGGCTGACGTAGAGGGGGTCGGCGCGTTGCCTGCACCGTCCACGTCCATGGATGGTTGTTGCTGTTGCTGCTGTTGCTGCTGCTGGGCCGCAGCTGCAGCCGCTGCTGCCGCTGCTGCCGCTTGCTGTTGAGCTTGTTGCTGGGCCTGCTGTTGGGTTTGCTGACGGGCCTGCATCTTTTCACGCAACTCGAGCAGCGTGGTGCGCAGAGCGCAATAGAGGGCCTGGGCATGCTTGTCGACGATGCTACAATAATGCATTGGATAAGAAAATTTTTTTTTCTTCCGGGCACGTACACTTGCAGGACGCTGTAAACTTGGTTGATTTCAGGACGCGAAAGTGCATTGAGCAGCTGCGGGATGTACGTGATCCAGTACCAGGTCGGTACAGCCTCCCAGTGCTCGTCAAAGGACTGGGCCAGTGCTCCTTCGCGCTGGGCGTCCTGCGCGAGCAGGTTGAGCACACGTGCAAGCAGCCGTTTGGAGCGGTCCGCGCGCTCAGTTTGACAGGCATGCAGGTAACAGACCATCGCACGCATGCCCAGCTTAACCTCGTTCGGTGAATCCTTGAGGAGCTGGTCATTGAAGTTGCCCCAAACAGCCCAGGCTTTGCCGAGAGTATGATCAATCTGGAGCGCTTGGCTGTACGCTTCCTGGGCATGGCTAATCATCGACTGGCGCGACTGGTCGTTTAGCATGGCGATGCGCTCCATAAACATGCCTATGATATTTTTTTCGTTTCATTTGGACCAAAGAGAGAACAAAAAAAAGACAAAAAAAAAAAAAATTAACACACCTTTCAAGCAGAAGAACTCGGCCTTTTGCTTCTCGTTAAAATAGGCAAGGTTGGTGCTGTTGATCACATCCAGGCCGATGGAGAGCTCGGCACCCGGTTGCAGATAGCTTGTGTGTTAATTTTTGCATTGTAAGAATGAAAAGAAAAAACTTCAAGAGTACCACTTGGCCTGTTCGCGAAGTTTGAAAAACGCGTCCTGGATCTCGATGTTTGGCAGCGTGTAAATCTTTGCCAAGGACATGAGACAGACGTCCAACAGCTGGTGTTTGCGCGCGACGTGACTGAAGCGATTGATGGTCCAAGCCTGCGTTGCGTTTAAGAAAAACAAAACACAAGATTAGACAGACGTTGCAGAAAAACGTGTTTTTTTTAACCAACCGTCTCGTGGTAGCCTAGGTACGCGTGAACCGCGGCAGAGGGATCGGCCATGGGGACGCGCAACTGGAAGACAGTGTTGATCGCAGTGAAAACGTGCTGGCGCCACGTGAGCAAGTCAGTCCAGACATTGATAGGGTCCCACTTGTTTGGAAGACGCTCGCGCCAGGTAGACAGGGTGCCCTTGAGATCCTGAACCATCTGCGGAACACCAGGGTTCGGGTGGCTGGATGTTGGTGGCGGCAGGATAGCCTGGTACATGGTGATGGACTCTTGGAGCTCGACAAACTGTTGGAACGTTTGCAAGAGGCTGAGGTGCGGCTGAGATACAATCTCCGGCAGTGACGCCCACGCAATCATCGCCCACTGAGTGCCACGCTCGATGACACGAACGACGGCCTCGGCAATCTTGGTCGCATTGTCCGTGCTCTGCTGCAGGTTTTGCAAGAGCACCATCGCCTCATAGATGCGAAGCCTGGGATCGTGCAAGTCCGTCTGTGTCATCAGGATCGTCTGCAAGAGTTGCGACTCGGTCGGCCAATCGCCAAGCTTCCAGCAGCTACATGGAAAAAGATACTGAGTAAAACAGCATACATACTTTTTATGCTGCACTTACCACTCGAGTTGCAGGTCACGATCACTCTGTTGCTTGCCGTAATCCGACAAGACGTCCCACTGCTGCAGATTTTTTGCACATCTAGGGATTAAAAATTTCTTGTTCATTAAAAAAAAAAAAATGCTGTTTTATTTTTTCCTTACTTGATCGAATGCTCCTGCCAAAGGTTGTACTCGGCTTCGGTATAGTGGATGGAACCTGTGCGCGCCTTGTTTTGCACGACAAGGAAGAGCTCTTGTGCCTTGGACCAGTTGCCGATTTGTTCATAGGAAAGGGCCGCATTTGTGTCGCCAAAGCTGGCTTTGCGGCGCCAGAGTCCGCAAAAGTAGTCGTCCTCCGAGAGCATGTTGTAAAGATCGCCCAGTGCCACCCAGCTACTCTCAGTCGTCTGCTCGTCATCCATGGACAGCATGGCCAGGTCCATTTCAGAGCGGGGGCGCGAAATGATCGTGTGCAGGTACTCGATCGCAGTATGCCAGCCGCAGTACGATTTACTGACGTACTTGACCAGGGCCGGGGGCAGGCGCATGGGCGGCGAGCAGTGTGTGATACCTTCCAGAATCACCTGGATCACGTTGGGTCGCTGAGTCGACTGGGCCGTGAGGAAGCTCTCGTTCTTGAGGATGTCGATCGACGCCTTGGTCAGATCGTGCCTTTGTTCGGGAGACAGGATATCCCAGACACGCGGGAAAAGCTCGACCCACAGGCGGTGTGATATGGTTCGACTGCCCACGCACAAGCGCCGCAACGGATCCACAATCGACTCGACGGAAACGGTGCACATCGACCGTAAGAACGCCTGGTGAGTGGTCACGAGCTTCTCGAGTTCGGCCGGCAGCTGGACGGCCCCAGCTTGTGGCAGGACTGCGCCGACCTCAAAGGACAACACCGGGCGTGTCTGCACACCGTCCAAGGGGATCATCAGCGGTCGCTGCTTGACGGCCACCGCGAGGAATGCGTCGAGGATCTGTTCGAGCCAGAACGAGTTGCTGGATAGAAACATAGGTTTTAAAAATAAAAAATACAATAAAGTCAGTACCTGACGGAGAAACTCTGCCACTGCTGGACACCCATCAGATGGAAAAGGCGGCGGAAGAGCGTCGTCTCCATCGACTGGTGGAAAATCTCGAAAAATTCGCGCCGGAGAGCAGAATTCTTCCAGCGTAGGCCAAAGAGGAACGCCGGCTCGAGTTTCGACGTTAGTTCGGTGCCACACAGCGAGGGATTGAGGTAGATGTCTCGGACGATCGTCAAGAATGCCTCTGTCAGCTTGTCGTCGTCCTTGCGGTCGTACGTCATGAGCTTGACTAGAAGCATCGTTTTGTCCTTGAGGGACGGCAACGCCGCCACGCCGTCTGCGAGGAGGGAAAAAAAAAAATTGCCATTACGATTTGCTCCAAAAAAAAAAATTAAATTAAAAAAGCATACGTTGTTGGGACATCCACTCGCTGACCATTTGCGTAATGAGACGAATGAGTTCGATCTGGTTATTAAGATAAAATGTTTTTTTAGCTACTCGATAAAAGAAACTGGACCAGTTCGCACCTCAGACTTTTGGTCCACAAGCATGAGCACAGAGGTCAGGAACGACTTGCGCTGATCGCCCATGACGGCCAGGCGGCCTTGCAGAAGGCTAAACAGGACCGGAAGAAGTTTGATCGGAGTATCTTCAGGCGATTGCGACAGCTGCGAGGCCGCCACCGTCGATCCTCCCGGCGGCGCGGTCGGGCCACCAGTGGCGTGCGGGTGACCCGGTGCATTAGCGCTTGGCTGTGTGCGCAAGGTCGTGTAATCCGACGCAAGTTTCTGAGGTGTGGGTGTTGGAGGGGGGCAAGGGGGAAGAAAGAATGAGAACAAGAAAAAATTGAGGGAAGCAACCGTACCCCGACGAGCTTGACAAGGTCAGGGATGAATCGATCGATGCTCGTGGTGTTGGAGCCACCAGACGAGGGCGATGCGGCTCGAGCCATGGCGGAAATGTGGCTAAGCGCGGAGGAGAGCTGCTTGCCATTTTGAATGCGATCAAATATGCCACTGTCGATAACGGAGCGGAAGTGGGCCGCCTCGGACTGGAAGGTCTTTGCCTCGGATGTGGCCGCGGAGCCTTGCAACGCACCCTGCTCGACAATGGGGATCGTTCGATAGATGGGCACCATCACAGCTGCAACAGCCTCGATCAGGGCAGGCTTGTCACTGAAGATCCACTTTTCGAGGAAGCGCTGGACCTGTCCAAAGATTGCCACAAAGGAGCTCGTGGGACGCAGCTCGAGAACAATCTGTAGCACTTTGAGGGCCGCGCACATCATGTCAAAGTCCTTGTTGATATCCTGCTGAAGGAAGAGCTGCAAAAAAAGGGGTCAAATGATTTTTTAATGTTTTTCAAATTTTTTTTATTTATTGTTTTTAAACAAATCGTACTTTCTCCAGGTAGCTGAGCTTCACGGTCATCTCGGGGAAGAGATCGGACTGGCAGTACTCTTGCAAAAGTTCGATGCAGCGGAAGGCCAGGCCTTTCTTCTCCAGTGGCTCGTTCAGAGAGCAGGCCAGGCGAATCAAGAAGTTGACGATGGTGTCGGCCAGATGAGGCGAAGGACGGTATTGGTCCCCAGTGGCCTGGCCAGGCGTGTTGGGTGTGGTCGGGGTTGGAGTAGCAGGGGTAAAACCAGGTGATGTTCCCATGTCACCCTTGACTCGCTTTGGTGAAACATCTTCGGTGCCCGCGCGCTGGAAACAAACAAAAAAAAAATGTTAGTTGGCGTTTTCTTTTTCTGAGGTCGGTACCCGCTTGCCCGTGTCCACGTCCATGTCTGCCGCGGCAATTGCCGCAATTCGGCGTTTCTCCCACTTGAGGACCAATTCCGCCAAGTCGACAGCAAGTTTTCGGTTCTCTGGGGCAGAACTGAGTGTGAACCCAATGCGCAAAACCGAGTTGATCTTTTTGTTGTTGTTTTTTTAAAATAAAAATAATAAAATAAACGTAGGGCAACGTACGATCTGAGGTACAAAGTACTCGCGATACTCGTAAAACACATCGGGGTGGCGTACGAGCAGCTGCCAGATGAGGACTAGCTGGGGCAGAGCATTTCCATCTTCAGAGACGATTCGCTTGGTGCGACGGATCCACTCTGGCATCTTGCCTTTCTCGGAAGGGAAGCGTTTGGCCAAGACAGGAGTAAGAATATCGAGAGCCTGGCGCACGAGGACACGAGGTTCGTTCTGGTGAGCCTTCAGGAGAGCCTGATAGACCGCAAACACGAGCGAGATTGGACAGTCGTACGCCTCGATAAATCGTGTCATCAAGACGTATGCCGCATGCTTGGTCGTTGCATCTTCGACCTATTTTTTTTTTTTTTTTTTTTTTTAAAAAAAGGTTGTAGACTTATGTGCGTATGTTTACCTTTCGATGGTTCTCGGCCATGATCAGAACTTCTTTGCGATGGTCAAACCACAGTTTTGGTTCGTGCCGGATCATCAACGTGACAAACTGGATCAACTCGACCCGAAGAGGCTCGATGAAGCGTCCGGTGATTTGCAAAAAGTCCTGAAATTCTTTTTTAAAAATATCTTTTACTTGCACTTTTACTTACTGGATGGGTGATCACAGCCGAATGAATCTCCTGCACAATCTCCTTGTCGAGGATCTGGTCGAGTTCCTTGTGGCGGCTTGCGATAACAAGCATGGGCACGATGAGCAAATGGAGCTCTTGCACACGATGAGTTTGTTTGTAGATCGTTTCCTGAGCACCAGACTAAGCGAGCGATCAAAATGTTTTCCAAAAGTACCTCCAGCTTAAAGTTGGCCAAGAACTTTCGCAGGATCCTCTTCTTGACATCGGGCTTGGATTGGATCGCAATCTCCTGGAAGAGGTAGCGCTTGAGGAACGAGTAATCCAACAGGACAGGATAAGCAAACGCGGCGACCATGTCAAAGAGCATGTCGGTCTCTTCGGGACTTGCTCGGCAGTACTTGACAAAGCTGGTTTATTATCGTTGTTTTCAGTGTGGAAAAAAAGAATTTTTTTTTTTTTTTGATTGGAGAAAAACTTGTTTCTGCTTACCATTCCAGGAGATACTTGGGCGTTCGATTGTTCACATACGAGGGCAATTCTTCAGAGCCCATGAGTGCAAGGATCTTCTGCCACAGTTGCACCATGGCAACGACCATCTCGCGGTTCTCGATGAGCCACGAGGCAGAGTTTTGAGCGTTGCAGATTGCCCTTACGATTGCAACCGCCTGCCAACAAACAGAATTAAAAAAACGTTTTTTTTTCCCTTTTTGCTTGTAATCAATCAGCAAGGTACGTGGTGGGGAGCATCCGGAGCGACATTCGAAAAGCCCAATTGGATCAGATCTTGCGGGCGGCGCATGACCTCTTGACGAAGCATGTTCGACGAAGGCATTGCCAAAACCGAGACAAAGATGCGCACAAGCTGCTGTTGTCGCTGCTGCTGCTGTTGCTGCTGCTGCTGCTGCTGCTGAGGGGTGAGCTCTTGCAGTTGCTGCTCCGTGAGCTCGGGCAGCGACAAACAGCCGTAGAAATAGTCGACAGACTCTTGTGGGTAGTGATTGTAGAACTTTGCAATCGGTGCGCGGAATGGCGACGAGACAAACTTGCGCATCGACCTAGATAGTAATAGGACGGTGATAAAGAAAAACATGAGCGCATGCTGAAAATTTGCGGACTACCCTTCCAAGCGCATAACCACGAGGGAGAGCTCGTCGAGGAACTTGACTGCGGTCTGTGGGAGCAGGTGAAACGCCTCGAGAATTGCAACACAGATTTGGATTGCTGGAGAAATTCATCAGTGGTGACGTTACTTTTTTTTATTTGGATGGTGGTACCATCTTTGGTCGGATCGACCGGCTGAGGGGCGCGCACGCTAATACTATCTGTCCATCGTTTGAGGTGGTCCAGGAGCTGCACATTTTTAAAAGAAAAAAAAATTTTTTTTTCTTTCGTTAGTGCTTTCACACAAGAAAAAAGAAAGCGAACCCGATCGCCCAAGGCAACATTGAAGCAGTGGGTCAAGAGCTCGAGCAAGCGAGCGAGTGAGTGCAGGCTTGCAATGTCGAGGCGGCGATGATCGGCAAGGTGTAGCAAAACCGGTCGCAGAGATGACTGGAGAAGTTCTTTGGGCAGCTTGTGCTGGGCTGTCAAAAAAAGGTTTGTCGATGAACAAACGTAAAATAGAAGCCACACTCATACCTATGACCTTTTGCAACCCTGCCTTGCCCGCCTCAATGACATCAGGTGTTGTCGACGACAAGGCCTTGAAAAACACGCTGATGATGCGGTTGGTGATGATATCGGGCAACGCAGGCCCTGCAGGTGGCACGGAGGCTGGAGCAGCTTGTTGTGGAGGTTGTCCCGTCGCTGTTGGCAGAGGCTGTGGGGATCCCTGTTGCTGTGGCGTCGGCGTAGGCGCTCCTTGCTGGTTGGGAGAAGGCTGTTGTTGTGGACCAGCGTGTTGCGACGGGCCAAGTTGCGGTGGCTGCTGCGGCTGCTGCGGCTGCTGCGGCACCTGCTGTGTCTGCTGTTGAGCTCCTTGTTGTTGCTGCTGCTGCTGCTGAAGCTGCTGCTGCTGCTGCAGCTGCTGCTGGCGCTCGGTCTCATGCTGCTTTTGGGCAAAGGCAATAAAGTCGGCGTTCCCAATGGCAGCAGACAGGAACTGAATACACGAAGTTCGGAGTCCTGTCAGTGACGGGGCAGACTTGTACGGAGCCCGCTGGAAAAGCAGTGCGTCATCGGTATCCGCGAGAGTGAGTGCATCGCTCACATGACGATACAGTTGGTTGTCGGCTGTCAGCAGAGGCGGCGTCAGGCTGAGGCAGAACGTAATGGCCTCGATGTGGCCGATCTGGATCGACACGGGCAACGCTCGCAGTGGTTTGCTGTAAATCGGCGAAAGCAGTTTGTCACGCAGTGGCTCGAGAAGATCGTGTACACTCGTGCCCGAGAGCTCGGATAGCTCCTTGAAAGCCTCTTGTGCCGTTTCGCGCACGGTTTGGTTCGAGTTGGACAGCTCTTGCATAAGCAGCTGGAAAAAGGAAAAAAGACGGTATCTTCTTTTAACTAAAAAAAAAATTTTTTTTATTCAGTACCTTGACGAGTTCGTGGAAGAGTTTTTGCTGCTCCTCGATCTGGGCGGTGTCAGTTGAATCGTCACTCGGGAGGTTGCAAGCTTTGAGGATGTGAATCAGCGTCGCCTTGACATCACCAATCGCGACCATGTTCATGTCGGACGACAGATCCTTCAAGATGAACAGGAGCGCCTTGACAAACTGGAATAAAGAGGGATTACTTTTTTAGTTTTTCGATTTAAAAAAAAAAAATTTTTTTTTTGGTACCTTGATTTCGTTGCGGCGAAGCCAAGCGATGCCAAGATCGAGCTTGCTTGTGAGAATAGAGATACCCTGCGAACCACCCAGTTTGTGGAACCAGTCGCGCTCATAGCAGCTGGAGCACAGGCGAACGGCAATCTGGTCAAAGATGGGCAACTTGGACACCAAGACTGGATGGGGGAAAAAAAAACACTATCGTTAGCAAAACAGTTTTCAAAGGAAAAAATAGTTTTTACCTTTGGACGACAGCAAGAGCTCGCATGTCTCATGGAAAAGACGCATCATCGGCTCTGCCAAGACTGACATGCGACGATCCTCGCCAGACACGACCGTTATCTTTTGTTTTGTTTTGTTTTGTTTTGTTTTGTTGTAACCCTTAATAAAATAATATTTTGTTTATTCAGTACCCAGGCATTGATAAACACATCCGTATCAATAAAGACTTGGCGGTTGGATTGGGCAGCTGAAACGAAAAAAAGAAAAAAAAGTCAACAGATAGCCACTGAAACAAACAGTTCCGACTTACTGCGACGAACAGACCCGACGGTACCCTCGCTCACCTTGAGGAAAGCAAAGTGACGGACAAGGCCTTCGAGGAAAGCACGTGCGCTAGGGTCGCCGCCACCAGCAGTAGCGGTGGTGGATTGATCCGATTTGAGGGCAGCCCGTTGCGGCGAGGAAGAGGAGGCCGCGTTTGTTGGGTGAGCAAACGCAACACCATCCATCGAGTTGCTGTCTGCTGCCGTGGCGAGTGGAGCAGCAGCAGGCTTTGCACCAGCTGGCGCCGCAGAGGCAGTCGTGGGGGCCACAACAGCAGACGGATCCGTGAGCGGCGCCGCAGCGAGATAGGCCGCCACCACGAGGACTTCCAGCAAATTCTCTTGCGCAAGCTTGGCCTTACGATGAACCGTCGTCGGTGTTGTCTTTGACGAGATGGGGTCAGTTGAGAGGGAAAACAAGCTTTTGGCTGACATACTTTGTCGGCGGATGGACCACAGGCGAGTTTAAACTTTTGAGCCTTGGCACTGAGACTGGGTGAGATGTCCATGGCACTGGAGGCCAAGTCTGTGCCACCGTTGGCTGTACTTGCCGCGGCGGCGGCGGCAGCAGCAGCGGCAGCAGCGGCGGCAGCAGCAGCGGCATTCGAGTGTACCTGACCACTGTAGCAAAAAAAAAAAAAAAAAAAATTGTAGGTGGTGACGAACGGCCACAAATTTTGGGGTTTGTGTTGTTACATTGGCGTGCCGCTGGCGACCTGATTGGACATCTCGTGGACCTTTTGGGCAATGTCGTGGATCGCGAGGGCGAGATTGTTGGAGCCGGGCTCCATGTCTACGAGGAGAACACAGCAGTTGCGAAGGAAGGTCACGGCGATTTTCTTGCGAGCGGCATCGTTTGAGTTGGCCAAAATATTTCGTGCCTCAAACACCGCCACATCGAGGGGCAGAGTGATGTTGAGTAGGTCGCTGAGGTTTGTGTCGTCGTTGCCCAGGAGGTGGAACGGGATCTCTGTGAGAAGGCCGTACTCTGGGTTTTCTTGAAAGTTGAGCGGCCGAGGATCCTTGAGCATGCGGCGATTGCGACCACCCAGCTTGCCTAGGATTCGGAAGGTAACTTGGCCATGTTGCGAGTTCTGGGGCCGCAAGTGCTGCAAACAAAAAAAAACATTTACTTGAAAGAACAAGTGTGCTAGCGCACCTTCCACAGGGCCTGCATGAGGTCGTTGATGACGGGGGCCATGATGGGGTCGAGAAAGTTGGGTGTGAGGTTGTCGATGCACAGTTCGAGCGTCCGGAGGCCCTGGCTAACAAGATCCGGCCCAGCTTGCAATGCGAGCACAAGTGGTCGCATGAGGAAATGCAAGTGTGGCAGGAGGGCGCTCAGGCGGACGGGCACCGTGAGGCACAATTCCTTTTTAGACAATGTGAGGATTAGCTTTTCTTCCCGCACATGATACCACAAAGAGCTCGCGCAAGCTTGGTCGGTGCGCCTGGCTGAGTAGACGGTTCAGACCATCCAAGAGGACGGGGAGGAGTGGAAGGAATTCCTTGTACAAAAGCTCAAATTTGCCGCCACCAATGCTTCGGAAGAGGCCGCGCAAGAGTAGAAAGTAGTTTTGCGGATCGCGAACCTTGGACGAGAGCCTGAGGGATGACTTGATGATTGTCCCGAGGTGCGGCTGGAGGATGGGCTCGTTCGAAATGGGCTGGTCCGCAAAGAGGACGACAGAGCCAAACACGAGCTTGAACATGCGCAACATGACCGACGAGGCGACCTTGTCTGCCTCGCCCAGCAAGTCCAGGCGATCCATGAGATAGCGCAAGAGAATCTCCGAAAAATACCGCGAGACTGCGGGGTTTGCGAGGAAATGCTAGATAAAGAGCGTTTTAGGATAGTTTTTATCAAGGCCGCCACAACAAACCTGGGGAATCGTGATGATCATCCCATTTTGCAAGATGCGCTCAAAGATGAATGCCACCTGGGAATTGAAGACCTCCTGTGTATATATTTTGTGTGTGTGTGTGTTGCGTGCGTGTTTCAGGTATTATTTAAAAGAAGAATAAAAACAAAGACATGCCTGAAAAGTAGCACTGTCGACGAGGGTAAACACTGTCGCAAACATGTCGATGATCTCCTTCTCGTCCTTGCTGGCTGCGGCCACGCTGGTGGGGGTGGAGCCCTCGTCATGCGAATGCACTGGCATAAACAGATCAAAGCAGACGAGGCCGTCGCGCAACAGGCGCACAAACATCTTTGTCTCCTGGGACGACAGGGTCGCCAACTGGTTGGTTTGAGCACCAGGTTGTTGCTGCTGCTGCTGCTGTTGCTGCTGCTGCTGCTGCTGGTGAAGCCCAATGCCGTGTGCTCCCAGTTGCGGCTGCTGCTGCTGCTGCTGCTGCTGGGGTGGAGGTGCTTGGCCACCTGGCTGCTGCTGGGCCGCTCCGGAATGTGTAATGAGGGCGAGCATGATTGCCTTGAGCCCGTTAACAAGGATTTTGATGAGGCCACGCTGGTCTTTGACGACCTCTGTCTGGGTCTCTGCGACTGCAATAGTTTTGATCGGCTGTGCAGTAAAAACGAAAATTTAGAAGATAATCCCTTCGCCATACAAGGGGAGAATACCTGACAAAAGCTCAGATCCATTTCGCCGTCGACGATGAGATCGTCACCTTCTGCGGGGTAACCGTCCTCGTACGCATTGGTGTCCTTGGACTCGACCAGGCGCTTGTGTAGCGCGAGAAGTGCAGGCATGCCCGCGCGGATGATGCTAAACTTGTTTACGATTGTGTCCAGGACAAATAGGAGGAGGGTTCGCGAATGAACTAGGGATAACATAAATTAAAAAAAAAAGTAACAATAAAAAAGTCTATTACCAGGGTCCTGTGTACGGATGCACTCGATCAGGTTGAGGAGCAACTTGGCCGACATGATTTGGACATTGATGGGAAGGGTCTGGTCGTGGAGATTTCGTACGTAGAGATGGACCGTGCGTGTGATCTGTGCCAGGGAGAGGTCCTTTCGCACGTGGTGCAGCAGATCGGCGAGCATGGAAAAGGCGAGGGGTCGCAGGGTCTGGTGCGAAGTGATGCCGTTTCCGAGGAGGACGCTCTCGTTCAGGAGCATGTCAATCTTGGCGACAAAGAGGGATCGCATGTCGGTCGAGAGGATGTGCCTCGTGGCGACGAGGAGCTCCTTTCGTGTTGCGGCCGCTTCCGAGGGGCAGTTTTGGAAGAGCTGGATGACATACTCGGGCACGTTGTGCTTGTGCGCAGCGATGAGGTTGGGGTGCGTGCGAATAATGTAGGCGAGGAAAGAGACCGTCTTGACTTGCGCGGCGATGAGGTCGCTGTAGCAGGCACGGTCAGTAATCTCGGGGGCCACGTCGGTCGCGAGCGGGTTGTTTTGGTGCATAATCTGCTGAGCACGGGGCTGCAGCTTGAGGGTGTTCATGATCAGGTCAATGAACGGCTGCAGGTTGGTCTCGTTCAGGTGACGGTACAGTTGGAAGAGCAGGACGATGATGATGGGGCACTCTGTCAGGACCTATATTTTTTTTTTTTTTTTTTTTTATAAAAAAAATGTTTTGGGGGGGAGTCGTTTGGCAAAAGGACCTTGAAAGACTTTAGGCTGGGAACGAGCGGTTTGGGGGCGACGACGGGCTGCGGTGGCATATCGAACGCACGCTCCTTCGCCTCTGGGATGTTTTTGAACAGGGTGATGACAATGTCGAGGAAGGGCTCCACTTGGGTCGACAGCGAGAGCACCTGGTTGTCAGGCCCCGTATACGAGCGGTAGTTTTTGTGCATGTCGATGATGATCTTGAGACAGACGATGGCGTTCTCCTCGTTCTCCTTCTCGAGCAACTGCAGAAAAGAAGGCACAGTCAGCCGTCTTTTTTCTCTCTCTCTTCTTCGCTTTTTTTCGATGTACCGACATGACGTGCTGCATGATCGAATGCACGTACGCTCGCAGACTGTCGTTGTTGGGCATACGGTAGATGAGCTCGAGGAGGATGTTGCGCAGCTTTTGCTCCTTATTGTCGGTGAGCTCAAACAGTTGAGGCTTGGTGTTGTCGAGCCAGTCGAGGACGGCCGGCATGACAATGCTGACAAAGAGGTCAGTCCTCCGAGAGGAAAACACACAAAGTGGCTGTTACTTTAGGAACGCGGGGTACTCGGGCGACGCGTTGAATGACTCGAGATCATCCCTGATGTTGCCTGCAAGGATCGTCGCCTTCTCAAAGCCAATCGTGTGGTCCTTGAGCATTGTCGCAAAGCTCAACATGCGGTCGGCTAGGGCCTGCGAGGGCAGAGACCCGCCGCCGCCACCACCACCGCCGCCGCCACCGCTACCGCCGCCACCGCCCTGTGCGGCTGACGACGAGGACGACATACAGCTAAAACTGAAGGGAAATTCTTCAGGTCCTCGCTGCAAAAACTTTCCAACCAATCAAAAAGTAGCATGACGAGTTTGTTTGCTTTCCCC
>Ga0302230_10000817_pt1 | contig 22904 bp, 34 predicted proteins | sample II_Palsa_N2_1_FD_193523 | JGI IMG/M metagenome (GOLD analysis project Ga0302230, IMG submission 193523) | Peat permafrost microbial communities from Stordalen Mire near Abisko, Sweden - II_Palsa_N2_1 | ecosystem: Environmental > Terrestrial > Soil > Palsa > Peat permafrost | place: Sweden... | reverse complement strand
GGCCTGCGATGCCAGCTCGCATGTCCGCCCACGACACTCAACCCAAAGATCCTCCAGGACTCGCTCGCGCACAACGAGGGAGAGCCCACGCCCATGCTCGCCATCAACAATGTACCAAAAAAAAAATTTTTTTTTTTTTGAAAATGAATTGTATTAACCTCTCCATAGCTGCCCCACCACCTCGTCCGCGAGCACGTTGACGCGACAAACCAGCACCTGCCTGACGAGCGGAAGATCCATGTGGCGCTGCTGAACGGCCCTCGATCGGTCATCATGTCGGGTGCGCCGCAGAGTTTATACGGCCTCAACGTGGCCCTGCGCAAGTTCAAGGCACGATTCGGCCACGACCAGACCCGCATGCCCTTTAGCAAGCGCGACATCCGCTTCTCGACCCGCTACCTGCCCGTGTCGGTCCCGTTCCACTCGACTTACCTCGACTCGGTCCCGGCCGCGATCGAGGCCGACATTGTCCGACTTGGCCTCGTGTTCCGGCCAAAGGATCTCCGTATCACCGTCCTTGCCACCGACGACGGGCGCGACATGAAGGAGACCAGCACCGACCTCACTCCGCTCGCCCTCACCATCAACATTGTTGAGCAGATCACCTCCAGAACCGTGCTCTGGGAGAAGGGTAATAAGAAGTATTGTGAAGCTTTTTTAAAACCTCATACCTAGCTACGGCGATCGAGGCCACGCACATCCTCGACTTTGGACCTGGAGGATCGTCGGGCATTGGCGCTCTCACCGGCCGCAACAAGGACGGATCGGGCGTCCAGATTATCCTCGCCGGCGCCCTTTCGTCCCTCTCTCGTTCACTCCTCAACAAGTCGTTCTTGTTCAACTCTGACCCCGGCCTGATCCAGTACGCGCAGAACTGGGCTCAAGAGTACGCGCCCAAGCTCGTTCGAACAGCACACGATGGTCGCATCCTTGTCGACACGCGATGGACTCGGTTCATGGGCAAGCGGCCGCTGATGGTGGCCGGAATGACCCCGAGCTCGGTCCATGAGGACTTTGTTGCCGGTACGATAATACATTTAAATTTATTTTACCAATATTTTTTTATTTTTTTGTACAGCCACCATCAACGCTGGCTACCACGGAGAGCTCGCCGGTGGAGGCCTCTACACTGAAAAGGCAATGCGCGACAAGATCAGCAAGATCATGGACTTGATCGCGCCGGGAGAAGGCATCACACTCAACGCCCTCTTCCTCAACGCCCGTCAGTGGGGTTTCCAGTACCCACTGGTCCAAACCATGCGCAGAGAGGTGCTATTATCATCCTCTGTTTGTTTTATAAAATTTTGATGCTCTAGGGACTCCCGATCGAGGGTCTGTGCGTGGCTGCTGGCGTCCCCAGCCTCGAGAATGCCAACGAAATCATCCGCAACTTGGCCGCTGCAGGCATCAAGCACGTCGCCTTCAAGCCCGGGTCCACCGAGAGCATCCGTCAGGTGATTGCCATTGCCGAGAACAACCCCACGGTGCCCATCATCTTGCAGTGGACGGGCGGTCGTGCGGGTGGACACCACTCGTTTGAGGACTTCCACCAGCCCATCCTCGAGACGTACAGCGCCATCCGCAAGCAGGACAATATCCTGCTCGTCGCCGGCAGTGGATTCGGGGACGCCGAGGGCTCCTTGCCATACCTCACGGGCGACTGGTCCATCACTCGCGACTACCCTTCCATGCCCTTTGACGCGATCCTCCTGGCCTCTCGAATGATGGTGCGGTTTGTTTGTTTTTGTTTTTGTTTTTTCCTCTTGTCCATAACGATCGGAATAACAGGTTGCCAAGGAGGGGAAGGCATCGCCTGGTTCCAAGCGTTTGATCGTTGAGGCGGCCGGCATCGACAACGAGCTTCGATGGGAAGACAGCTACAGCAAGCCCACCGGCGGCATCGTCACGGTCAAGTCTGAGCTCGGAGAGCCCATCCACAAGATTGCGACCCGCGGGGTCCTGCTGTGGAAAGAGTTTGACGACACCATCTTCAGCCTCAGCAAAGACAAGCGCCACACAGTGCTCCTTGAGAAGAAGGACTACATCATCAAACGACTCAACGCCGATGCTCAGAAGGTCTGGTTCGGCGCCAAGGAAGACGGAACACCCTGCGACCTCAAGGACATGACCTACAAGGAGGTGGCAATGCGCCTTCTGCGTCTGTGCTGGTACGATCGTGAGTTCTCTCTCCGAAACAAAAACTAATACAATTTTTTTTTTGACAATTAAAGGATCGACGATCAGGAGCGATGGATCGACAAGTCCTACCGCGCTCTCCTTTGCGAATTCCTCTGGCGAGTCGAGGAGCGCTTCTCCAAGGAAAAGACCTTGCTGGTATTGCATTCCGTCAGCGGTCGTTTTTTAAATTAAAAAAAAATATAAATTTGATACTGTAGACCACCCTTTTGCAATCACCCGACCAGTTTGGCAGCAATCCTGGAACGTTCCTGAGCCGCTTTTTCGATCACTACCATGCCGCCTCTGTTCAACTGCTTTCCACCGAGGATGTACTGTACTTTTTGTCCCTTTGTGGTCAGCGAGGCCGAAAGCCCGTCCCGTTTGTTCCCATCCTCGACGAGGTGCGTGCACACGCGCTGTAATTATTTTTTTTTTTTTTAATAAAAAAAATGGTACCAGCACTTTGAAACGTGGTTCAAGAAGGACTCGCTATGGCAGTCGGAGGATGTGGATGCCCTCATCGACCGTGACCCTCAGCGTGTCTGCATCCTTCAGGGCCCAGTTGCCGCCAAGCACTCGACCGTTGCCGATGAGCCCGTTAAACAGATCCTCGACGACATTCACGAAAAGTACGTTCAAGCCCTCCTGAAGCGCTACTACGATGGCGATGTCAATCGCGTGCCCGTCGTACCCTTTCTCTCCTCGACGTCGACGATGCCCACATCCATTCCGCGTGGCGTTACGGTTTGCGACGGCAAAGGCTACTACGAAATCAGCAACAGTGAGCCCCTCCCATCTGTGGACGACTGGCTCCACTTTTTGTCTGCAACCTCGAAATCGTATACTTTCTAACACGTCCGTCCTGTTTCATTGACCAAACTGAATGTAGGGATTGGCTCGATGCCCTGCTGTCGGCCAAATTTGTCGTCCGCGGCAAGATGTTTGTGGATTCGCCCATGCGCTCCATCCTACGCCCTCGGCCTGGCCAGCGCGCGGTCTTTGTTGCTGCCACCCGAACGCTCTCGATCTATGACAGCAAGGTCATGCGCGGAGCCTGCGTTGCGGATAAGAAGACGGAGGCGCCCGCTGTCGATATTTTCTTCACTCCCGAGACCAAGACGATCACGGTCAACTTGCACGAGCGCAAAGGCTCTGCAGCGATCGCCCTTCCGCTCCTGTTCCGCCTTCAGCCCCAACAAGGATACGCGCTCATCCACGAGCTCATGGATGGACGCAACCGCCGCATCAAGTCATTCTATTGGCGCCTGTGGTTTGACGAGGACTTTGAGTCAAGTGCCCTTTCGGACCCGTCCTTCCCCATCAACAAAGGCGTGTTTTTTTTTTTTTTTTTTTGATAGCAATCCCTGGGATCTTACAACTGTATCTTTCGTTCTTGCAGTCTTCGAGACCGCGTTCAAAGTCAAGCGAAAGGACATCACCGAGTTCTGCCACTCGATCGGCAACCAAGCCGAGATCTACGTTGACTCTGGCCAAGCCAAGCTCAAAGGTAACAACAGTCCGCATACTTTGGTTCTAACACACAACGTTATTTTTGCCGACAGCCCCAATGGACTTTGCGATCGTGGCCGGTTGGAAGGCTGTGATCAAGGGCATCTTCCCCGAGTTTATCAACGGGGACATGCTCAAGCTCGTCCATCTTTCCAACAGCTTCCGCATGCTCACGAACGGCAACTCTGTGATCGAGGAGGGCGACGAGCTCTGCTGCAGCGCAAGGATCAACTCGATCACCAACTCGGAAACCGGGAAAACCGTCGAGGTCAAGGGGATCATCTCGCGCGATGGCATCGACATCCTCGAGGTCATCTCGCAGTTCTTTTACCGGGGCAGGTTTGACCACGACTTTCAGCACACGTTCCGCTACTGCGACGAAGTCCCGATGCAGGTCACCCTCAAGACCGACAAGGACATTGCCGTCCTCAAGTCCAAGCAATGGATCCAGATCGAGTCGTCCGACCGGGCCACCTCGCTTCTCGTGCCAGGTGCCATCCTGACATTCCGTCTGCGTAGCTATGAGCGGTAATTTAGTTGCAGAAAATGTCTTCTAATTTCGTCTGTGCAGGTTTAAAAACACAAAGATCTTTGCCGGCCTCTCAACCAACGGCTCGATCACGATCGAGACACCGACAAAGGAAATCGTTCAAATCGGCCAAGTGGACTTTGAATGTGGCGAGTGCCACGGCAACCCTGTCACCGCGTACCTCGCGCGCGTTGGCGAGCCCGTCGAGCAAGTTGTCCAGTTCCCCAACGAGCGTCCGTCGATCGTGCCCGACCCGTCCGTGGCGGCGTCGGCATTCACCACGCCCTCGACCAACTCTACCTACGCTCAAATTTCCGGCGATCTGAACCCGATCCACGTCAACCCCTACTTTGCCGATCTCGCTGGACTGGTACTCGAGCAACTGGAGTCAATAGAAATAAATATTCTTTCTGTCTGTTTCAATAGCCAACGACAATCACGCATGGCATGTGGACATCGGCAGCAACACGGCGCCTCGTCGAGGTCTTTGCAGCCGACAATCAGCCCCAACGCGTGGTCGCGTACAATGCCACGTTCCTCAGCATGGTGCGCCCCGGCGACCTCCTCCAGACCAAGCTGTACCACATCGGCATGCGGCACGGCAAGAAGATTTTCCGCGTTGAGACGCTCAACGAAAACGACGAGAAGGTCCTCGAAGGCACGGCCGAGGTCGAGCAGCCTGTGACCGCCTACGTCTTTACCGGCCAAGGCTCTCAGGAAAAGGTGACATACTAGTTCTCTTTATCGTTTAATTTAATTCTATTATTGCAGGGAATGGGCATGGATCTGTACGCATCGTCCCCTGTCGCTCGCGCCATTTGGGATCGCGCGAACGAGCACTTTATCAAGTCGTACGGCTTTTCCATCCTGGACATTGTGCGCAACAATCCCAAAGAAGTCACTGTCCACTTTGGCGGTCCCAAGGGAGCCCACATCCGCAGTAACTACTGCTCCATGACGTACGATATTGCGCGTCCCGACGGCTCTGGCGGCATCGACACCCTGCCGCTGTTTCCCTCGATCAGCCACGAATCAAACTCACACACATTCCGCCAGCCCAATGGCCTTCTTAATGCCACCCAGGTGAGCCGAGGGAAATAATCTATTATTTTCTAATAGTTATTTGCATCGCAGTTCACGCAGCCTGCTCTGACGCTGCTCCAGAAGGCCGCGTTCGAGGACATGCTTGCCAAGGGACTGATACAAAAGGACTGCCCGTTTGCCGGCCACTCCCTCGGTGAGTATGCGGCCTTGGCGTCCATCGGCAATGTGCTCCCGATCGAGGCCCTCGTCGACGTCGTCTTCTATCGCGGGATGACGATGCAGTCTGCCGTCCCTCGCGATCCCTCTGGGCGATCAGACTACGGGATGTGCGCCGTAAACCCCTCGCGCGTCGGTCCCACCTTTGGCGAACTGCCGCTCAAGTTTGTCGTTGACGTGATCCAGTCGACATCGGTAACAAAACAAAACAAAACAAAAAAAAAAAAACTATTTTACTTTTGTTAATCGTGTTATTTCAAAAAAAAGGGAGAGCTCCTCGAGATCGTAAACTACAACGTGGAGCACTGGCAGTACGTGGTCAGCGGCAACCTGACCAACCTGGAAACACTCACGTGCGTCCTGAATGAACTGCGTGCGCGAAAGGTCGACTTTGCAAAGCTCCAAGCGTCCACTCCGCTGGCCGAGGTCAAGCGGCAACTCGAGGCAGTCGTGCTGGAGCAGCTGGAGAAGGTCATGCAAACCAAGGCCGAGCTTGAGGCAGCCAAGAAGCCGTTTGAATTAACGCGAGGCGAGGCCACGATCCCCTTGCCCGGCATCGATGTGCCGTTCCACTCCCGCTTCCTCCTCTCTGGCGTCGCGCCCTTCCGCAGCTACCTCACGCACCACATGAGTCCCGCCAACATTGACGTATCCCTCCTCATAAACAAGTACATCCCCAACCTCGTCGCCTCGTCCTTCCGCCTCGATCGCGACTATGTGCAGATGGTCCACGTACGCTTTTTTATTTTTTATTTTTTTATAAATCGTCGGAAGATGCAAATGAATGGTACTTTTTTTTTTTTTTTTTTTTTGGCTAGGAAACCTGCCACTCGCCCAAGCTCGCCAAGATCCTCAAGCGATGGCCCGCGAACGAGGAAGACGCAGAGCGCATGCGATCCAGCTCCCACCTTGCGCCAATCTTCAAGAGCCTGGAAGACAGCGACTCGAGTCTCTTTGAGCCAAACACGGCCGCGAAGCAGCAGCAACTCGGCTATACCCTTTTGATCGAGCTGCTCGCGTACCAGTTTGCCTCTCCTGTGCGCTGGATCGAGACCCAGGATCGCCTGCTCAAGGACAGCCAGGTCGTTCGCTTTGTCGAGATTGGACCGGGACCGACCCTCACCAACATGGCCCAGCGCACGATCAAGTTCAAGTACGAAGCCTATGACGAGGCGATGACCTTTCGCCGCGAACTGCTCTGCTACACTCGCGATCGATCGCTCATCTACTATGAGGATGACCAAGAAGCGGCAAGAGCACCGCCCTCAAAGCAGCCCCTTGCGCCAGCTGCTCCGATGATCGTTCACACCCCTATTACTGTCGCCGCCGCTCTGCCCACCGTCGGATCCGTGGCCCCTGTCGCCGACCAGCCCGTCATGGCCAAGGAAATCCTCCACGTCCTCGTCGCGCAAAAGCTCAAGAAATCGTTGAGCGAGGTGCCCCTAACCAAGTCGATCAAGGACCTTTCGGCCGGAAAATCGACCTTGCAAAACGAGCTCATTGGCGACCTCCAAAAGGAGTTTGGCGAAGTCGCCGTCGAGAAGCCCGAGGAGGCACCCTTGGCCGAGCTCGCGCAATCTCTCCAATCCCAAGGCGGAATCAAGGGCGGTGCCCCGCTGGGCAAGATCACGGCCAACCTCGTCTCCAAGATGCTGGGCAGCAAGCTCCCTGGCGGGTAGGGTTCCCCATCCTCGCTACTTCATTTATTTCTTACCTTTTTTTTTTTTTCCCCCTTTTTTTGGGAATGCAGGTTTGGTCCGGGTCAAGCGCGATCGTATCTCTCGGGCGACTACGGACTCGGCGTGCACAGAACCGAGGGCGTACTTTTACACGCGCTGACGATGGAGCCGTCCGCACGATTTTCAGGCGACAGTGAGGCGCGTGCTTGGCTGGACGCGTGTGTCATTTCGTACTCTGGCTATGTGGGCGTCTCGTTAGCAAAGGGCTCCTCGTCCTCGCGAGCATCGACAGCGATGGATTCTCAATCCACGGTGGCCCAGAGTGCCGCTGCTGTTGGTGGAGGTGCCGCCGCGGCTGTGCCTGTGCCCGATCAGGGGGTGAGCGCTCTCCAGTTTCTGCGTGTTCTCGTCGCTGCCAAAGTCAAGAAGCCTGTGTCTGACATCCCCGCCGCGAGCACCCTCAAGGCCATCTCTGCCGGCAAATCGACCCTGCAAAACGAACTGCTGGGAGAGATCCAGAAAGAGTTTGGTGGCGATGGCTCTGGCCTCGGTGACAACGCGGCCGAACAAGCCCTATCCGATCTCGCTGGCTCCCCCGCTGGCCTCGCCTATGCTCGCCTCGGCCCTGTCTCGCAATCACAAATCAACCGTATTATCTCGTCCAAGATGCCCGGCGGCCTTGGCGCCGGCGGACTGCGCACGCACCTCGCCCAGCGTTGGGGCCTTGGCTCTGGCCGCCAGGACGGCGTGCTCTTGCACGCGATCTCGATGGAGCCCAGCGCACGTGTGACGTCCGAGACAGAGGCCCTGTCCTGGCTCGACGGTGTTGTCAAGGATTACGCCAGCGTCAATTCAGTCCACTTGGGATCGGCTTCCTCGCACCAGCACCACCACGCGCCATCTGCCGCCTCGGGCATGGTGGACTCTGCTGCCGTCACGCGTCTCCAGCTCCGCCAGGACGCCTTTGTTCGTGAGCAGATGGAGCTCTTTGCCTCGTAAGCCAACGATTCATATTTATTTTAAAAAACAAAACCAAAAAACAAAAAAAAATTACTTTTTCAGGTATGTTGGCTACGACCTGATGGAAGGCCATCGCCTCTTTGAAAAGACGGCCGTCGATCACGCGAGCCTGCAAAACGACATGGACCGTCTCGTGGGCGAGCACGGTGCGCCGTACATTGAAGGGATCAGGCCCCAGTTCGATCCCCGCAAAACGCGTCGATACGACTCGTACTGGAACTGGTCGCGTCAAGAGGCAATGATCCTCTTTTACGACATTGTCTTTGGTCGCCTCACAGACAGCAACATTGACCGCAGCATCATGCAGGTAATTGTCGCTTCTTATAAAACATTGGTTGATTTGAATTGTTGCATCGCAGCGTTGCATCGACCTCATGAACCGCTCCGACCTGCCACTCCTCGAGATGTTTGACTACTACATGAACGCTGCCCGGCTCGTGAGCGAGACCAGAGTGTCGCCCAACCCGACGATCCCTGTCGCAAACTACGAAATCGCATTGCAGCTCGGGACGATGCTGGCCGATAACTGCCGCCAGGCCCAGCACATGCTGCCTCGCTTCAAGGACGTGGCCGTGCCGACCGCGCCCAGCACCGAGCTTGGTGCCGATGGGCAAATCAAGTACTCTGAGATCGTTCGACCCGGCGTGCGCAAGCTCGAAAACTATGTCCTCGAGATGCTCCGCGGCGGTCGTGCCTCGGCGTCTGCAGCGGCGGCCCCAGCAGCCAACCTGGAGGTGATCGTGAATGCTCGCAAATCCATCCGTCGGCTGCAGCGTTTGTTGCTCTCGTCTGGGCCCTCACCCGTCCGCATTGGTTTTGGTGGCGATCGCCGCCACCAGACTCGTGTCCGCTTAATGCTCGACGATCTCTACCGCAGCCTCAACATTGGAAACGGCAACAACATCCCTCGCCCACCTGTCCACCCCGCGATCTCTGCAGGTGCTGTCCGTCCCCTTCCCGCTTCTGACCAGATCGTCGGCAAGAACGGAAGCAAGAACGGGACCAAGAACGGGAGCAAGGCGGGCAGCAAGGCGGGCAGCAAGAAGACCTCCCCCGGTGCCTCGCCATCCGCGCAAACCAAGCTGCCGAACCTAAAGGTCCCTGGCGATGCATCCGCTCTGCAGCAGCAAGAGCATCAACAACCGTACCTGTACCTGCGAACAGCCACCGACCACTCTGGGTGGGTGTACGACCGCACCACGACCAACATCTACTTGGATGCTCTCTCGACGATGGCCCGCGACGGCCTCTCGTTTGCCGGCAAGACTGCCCTCTTGACTGGCGCTGGCAAAGGCTCCATCGGAGCCGAGGTGCTGCGTGGCCTGCTGGCCGGCGGCGCGCACGTGATCGTGACCACGTCGTCGTTCTCTCTCAAGACGACCGAGTACTACCGGGGCGTGTACGAGCGCTCGGGTGCACGTGGCGCTGCCCTGATCGTTGTTCCCTTCAACCAGGCGTCAGTCGAGGACACCAAGGCCCTGGTCGACTACATTTACGATCCACGCGGCGGTCTTGGGTGGGACCTCGACTTTATTGTCCCCTTTGCGGCGATGCCCGAGAACGGCCGGGAGATGAGCGACATCGACTCCAAGTCGGAGCTCGCGCACCGTCTCATGCTCACCAACGTGCTCCGCCTTCTCGGCGCGATCAAGACCCAGAAGGAGTCGCGGAACTTTGACACACGCCCCGCCCAGGTCTTGCTGCCCCTCTCGCCCAACCACGGCGTCTTTGGCGGCGACGGCCTCTACGGTGAATCCAAGGCCGGCCTCGAAACCCTCTTCAATCGATGGCACTCGGAGAGCTGGGGCGCGTACATCACCATCGTTGGTTCTGTCATCGGATGGACGCGCGGCACTGGCCTCATGTCGGCCAACAACATTGTCGCAGAGGGCCTCGAAAAGCTCGGCGTCCGCACGTTCTCGACGCAGGAGATGGCCTTCAACCTGCTCGGCCTCATGCACCCGGCGATCGCCCGTTTGGCTCAGTACAGTCCCGTCTGGGCCGACCTCAACGGTGGCCTCGACAAGATTGCAAACGTAAAAAGATCACATCCAGCTATTTATTTGTGAGGGATTTAATATAAAAAAAAAAAATTACTTTTTTTTTTTTGCAGCTCAACCCCGTGCTGAAGGACCTGCGCTCAAGTATCACACAGCTGTCAAACGTGCGCCAAGCCATCGTCCGCGAAGACAACCTGGACGAGGCTGTGCTGCGTGGCCCTGCCAGCCACGCCCTCAAGACTGTCGCCCCGCGCGCCAATATCCAGTACTCGTTCCCCAAGCTCAAGGACTTTAAGTATCTCCAGAGCATCGTCAGCCCGCATCTGCGTGAACTCGTTGACCTTTCCAAGTACCGAAATAAATATTTATTTTAAGTAACCTTTTATAATTCTAGGGTGATTGTTGTGACTGGCTACGGCGAGGTGGGTCCGTGGGGCAACGCGCGTACGCGCTGGGAGATGGAGTCCACCGGCTCGTTTTCCCTGGAGGGCTGTGTCGAGATGGCCTGGATCATGGGCCTGATCAAGCACCACAATGGACCTCTCAAAGGTGCGGATGAAAAATGTTGGCGAGACTAACAAAGTTATTGAAGGCTCTCACTATGCTGGATGGGTCGACATCGAAACCAACGAACCTGTGAAGGACATTGACGTCAAGAGCCGCTACGAAGAACGCATCCTGAAGCACACTGGTGTCCGTCTCATCGGTGCGTAACAGTCATTTATCTGCATACTATTTATTGATTGTGAAATGATGCCCCGGTAGAACCATCGCTGTTTGGAGGCTACGACCCCAACAAGAAGACGTTCCTGCAGCAGGTTGCGATCGACCACGACATGGCCCCGATCGAGGTCTCCAAGGAAGAGGCCGAACACTTCCGTCTGCTCCACGGCGACAAGGTCGAGGTGTACGAAAGAGCTACTGGTTCTGGCCAGTGGCTCGTCAAGCTGAAGAAGGGCGCGTCACTCTACGTTCCCAAGGCCCTTCGCTTTGATCGTCTCGTTGCCGGCCAGGTACTCGATAAAAATTGAATTGAACTATATATATTTTTTTTTCTTTTCTCACGGCACAGATCCCAACCGGATGGGACGCTCGTCGCTACGGCCTGCCCGAGGACATTGTCCGCCAGGTGGACCCGGTGACGCTGTACGTGCTCGTGTCTACCGCCGAGGCGCTTGTCTCTGCCGGCATTAGCGATCCCTACGAGCTGTTCAAGTACGTGCACGTCTCTGAGGTGGGCAACACGTCTGGCGGCGGTGTCGGGGGCATGCGGGCCAACATCGCCATTTACCAGGACCGCTTCGTGGACAAGCCCGTGCAGTCTGACATCCTGCAGGTAGTATTCGTTCAAGCGTCTGTTTTTTTTTTTGTGCTCACCACAGAAACAACTGAACAAAAACAGGAGAGCTTTATCAACACGATGCCCGCGTGGGTCAACATGCTGCTGCTGTCGACGTCGGGCCCGATCAAGACGCCCGTTGGCGCGTGTGCCACCGCCGTCGAGTCGGTCGACATTGGCGTGGAGACGATTCTGTCGGGCAAGGCCAAGGTCGTGATCGTGGGCGGCTACGACGACTTCCAAGAGGAGGGCTCGTACGAGTTTGCCAAGATGAAGGCCACGTCCAGCACGATGGACGAGTTTGCCAAGGGCCGTGAGCCCCGCGAGATGTCGCGCCCCGCTACGACGTCCCGCGCTGGATTCATGGAAGCCCAGGGCGCAGGCATGCAAGTGCTCATGCCCGCCTCGCTCGCGATCGAGATGGGCGTGCCCATCTACGGCATCATTGCGCACACGGCCACGGCCACCGACAAGGAGGGCCGCTCCGTGCCCGCGCCTGGCCAGGGCATCCTCACGACCGCGCGCGAGATCAACACGGCAGCCCAGCTGGGCCAACACGCCCCCGCGGGCTCGATGGCCTCGCCCATTTCTCGCCCCATCACACCAGCCCCCTCCAGCGCTAGCGGCCTCCTCAAGCCTGCCGCACAGCCACCCGGACCAGCAGGCTCGCGTCTGGCCTCGCCCTCGGTCCTCGACCTCAAGTACCGTGCGCGGCAGATGGGCCTCCAACGCAGACGCATCGCCGAGTGGATCGCCTCTGAGCAGCGTTTCCTGGGCGAGGAGGTCGAGTTACTGCGCTCCGAGGTAACAACGTGTAACTTTCATCACGATAATAATTGTATCTGATCTCCCGCAGCTGAGCGAGGAGGAGACCAACGAGCACCTGCAGCGTCGCCAGAACGAGATCGCGATGGAGGCGTCCCGTCAGGAGGCCGCTGCCAAGAGCCTTTGGGGCACTGATTTCTACCGCCAGGACGCGCGGATTGCCCCGCTGCGTGGCGCTCTGGCCGTGTTTGGCCTGACCATTGACGACATTGGCATCGCGTCCTTCCACGGCACGGGCACGCAGGCCAACGACGTGAACGAGAGCGACGTGCTCAACGCACAGATGCTCCATCTGGGCCGTTCGCAGGGCAACCCCTTGCCGGCCGTGATGCAAAAGTACCTGACGGGCCACCCCAAGGGCGCCGCGGCCGCGTGGATGCTCAACGGCGTCCTGCAGTCACTGGACACTGGCCTGGTCCCCGGGAATCGCAACGCCGACAACATTGAGGCCAAACTGCGCGCCTTCGACCATGTTTATTACCCCTCGCAGACGATCCAGACCGACTCGCTCAAAGCGGGGCTGCTCAAGTCGTTTGGCTTTGGCCAGGTCGGCGGCGAGGTCCTTGTGATCCATCCAGACTACGGTATTTTAATGAATTATTTTTTGTTGTACAGATCACCGATAAGCTAATAATTTGGTTTCACCTTCACCGTAGTTCTCGCGTGTCTGGACGAGAACCAGTACAACAGCTACAAGAGCAAGCGGGGCATGCGCCAGGATGCAGCGTACCGCCACCTGCACGATGCCCTTTCCGGCACTGCGCCGATGGTGCGCGTCAAGAGCCGCCCGCCCTACTCTGACGCGTCCCAGAGCAAAGTCTACCTGAACCCTCTCTCGCGAGCGACCTGCGACGCCAAGACGGGCGAGTGGACGATCTCTGGCGAGGCGATCGCTCCGCCCAACCCACTCATGTCGGAAAGCGCGACCGCTGCCGAGCACGAGCAGCTCGCCAAGGCACTCGCAGGTCTGCAACAGCAGCAGCAGCAGCAGAGCACACCGGGTGTCGGCGTAGACATTGAGCTCGTGTCCTCGATCAACATCGACAACGAGACCTTTATCGAGCGCAACTTTACCGCCCGCGAGATCGCGTACTGTCGCTCTGCCCCGGATCCTCGCGCGTCCTTCACCGGTCGCTGGTGTGCCAAGGAAGCCGCGATCAAGGCCGTCTCCAGCTTTGCTGCCACCGCCGCCGCCACCGAGATGGCAGAGTTCAAGCCCCAGGCCGTTTGGACTGGTGGTGCGGGAGGCCCCCTTGCAGACATTGAGATCGTGCCTGCGTCGACGGGTGCCCCTACAGTCATCTTCCACGGACCTGCACGCGACGCCGTCAAGCGCGCAGGTGTGCGCCATGTCACGCTGTCCATCAGCCACTCAGGTTCGTACGCGATGGCGATGGCCTCTGCATCTTTGTAATCAGTGAAATGTAACGCGCCTTGTCGTTCAAGTTTTTCAATTGGAAACGAAATAGTTTTTTTTTTATAAACGCTTTTCCTCTGTTCCTCTGTTTTCTTTGCTTTGCTGCCGTCCGCTCAGTCGTCCTGCTGCTTGACCTCCTCGGTCTTGCGTGCATCGGGCGAGCGCGAGCGGTGGCGTTCACGCTCGCGGGAGCGATCACGGGGCTCGCTGTCACGGTCGCGGTCACGGTCGCTGTCACGTCCACGGTCGCTGTCGCGTCCACCGGTGCAGTCGCGAGCCTTGTGGCCCTCCTTGCCGCAGGTGAAGCAGCGGTCGTCCTCGAAACGGCGTGAGCGCTGGCCACTACTTTGTGAAAACACAATTTTTTTTTTTAATCAATTAGTCTTATGTTTTTATTTCGGGGTTTATATTACCGGCCTGGGGGGTCGGGGCAGGTGCGGGCCCTGATTAATTTGAAGAAGAGAGAGGGGAAAAAAAAAAAAAAGTTAGTAAAACAAAGACAAAAAAGTTACTAATTTACGGAATTACTATTTGCTTTTCCATCCTTTCATTTATTATTTTCTTATCACGCACGCCACACTCTCTTTCAGCCGAGGCCACCGCCGATCTCGCCGTCTCACAAAACTCTCTTTATCGCGGGAGGCGAAGGGGAGGGGGGGGCGCGGGCCGATCGATCGATCGAGCGGTGGGGTTTCTCGTCGCGCCTTTCGACTCGACGAGGCGCCACACGCACACGCACACGGGAAAGCAAGTACACAGGACAGGCACGAGGACCTCGGCACGACGGGGTTGAGGGGGGAGGAAAGGGTTTGGAGGGAAGAGCAGGAGAGGGAAGGCACGCGCGGAAAGCAGGTAAGGGGGAAGGCGCAAAGAGCAAGCCGATAACGACCGAACCGTCTGTTTCCACACGACGAACGAGAGCACGACCACGACCAGGACCAGGCAGCCGGGTCCCACGCACACCACACACGGCTGCCTTCTTCTCACGCGAAGCCCGAACGACCACGAGAATTTTTTTATTTTTTTTTTTACCAGTGGCCCGACTGTCCGCAGTTGAAGCACTTCTCGCCGCTGTCCGGTCCGCTGCGTCCGCCACTGCTTGCGCCGCCGGGAGCACCACCAGCACCACCCCTATTGTGAGCACAAGGCCAAATTTCAAACAAAAAGAAATCGACGTGTACCGGTCGCTGAACGAGGGGCGCGAGTGCTCGACACGGAGGCTCTCGCCCTCGAGGCGCACGCCGTCGAGGCCACGGATGGCGTCGTCGGCATCGCGGTCGTCGTCGTACTCGACGAAACCAAAGTTGCCCTTTTTTTTTTAGGCAAAAAAAAAAGGAAAAGGGAAAAAGGGAAAAAAAACAGCAGCCCGTTTACCACATAATAATAAAAAAAAAATAGGTACCTTGAGCTGGATGTCGCGAATGCGGCCGTACTTGCTGAAGAGCTCCTCCACGTCACGTTCGCGGGCGTGGCGCGACACGTTGCCGACGTACAGACGAGCGTTATTGCGACCCATGGTATAGAGTGTGCACTGGATGGAAATGTGGTCGCCATTTCAACCCACGTGGTCCTCGATGCTTGCCGTCGTGCGTTCGGCTCAGCGCTCGGCAGTTGCGCGTGCCGCCTGTGCAAAGCCCGTGCTTGCCCCCGTCTCTATCGCGGGATCGCCCCGCCTCGCGCTCGCGACTGGACGACGCTCGTTCGGGTCGGCGAGCGTCCCCGCACGAAGCGTGTTTGGATGGCTCAAGGACACCTTGGGCATGGGTGGCGGCGACAAGAGCGCCGCTGTCGACAAGGACGCTAAGGAGGGCGAGCCTGCTGAGGACAAGCCAAAACTCGGGGAGCCGGCTGTTTCTTTCCACGGTATTCCCCCGTGCTGCAGCCCCGCGTATTTTTTAACTAGCAAGCAATAGCGTTCTCCAAGCTATATCAGAGTCCCATGAGCGGCCTGGCGAGCAGGGCTATGCTGGGAGCGTTGGGTGGTAATGCGAGCGAGTCGAACGTGGCGAATTACCAGGCCAAATTCTCTGGCCTGTCAAGCAAAATCAATGATGTCCTGACGGATGACGAGCGCAAACGTGCCGATCGACTCTCGAACGAGAGTGTACGTCGTCTCGCTAGCGCCATCCAAGTCCCGGTGAAGGACGTTGAGGAAACCATGCTTTTTTATGGGATGGCTGTGGCTATGCAAGAGGAGATTGCTGACGCAAAAAAGCTGGGCAAGTTTGCCACTCCAAAGACCCCTTCCGAAATGCAATCTTTGATGCAGAGGGCCGCCAGACGTCACCATATGGTATAACGAGGAAACTCGTGGGTGTTTGCTTAAATTGTTCTCTCTTTTAGAAAAAGCACGAACGCATCGTGCAGGAAATTGACGAGACCAAGCTTTTATCGAAATTGCCTCCCAAAACGTCCAAGAGAAGGTAGCACTTAGGTTTTTCTTTTCCAATCATTCACTTGACTGCACCACGCCATCAAAAAAAAAAAAATATTGAGCACCAACTTGAAAAAGAAATTCAAAAAAAAAGACAAGCACAAATTGGATCTGTTTTTTAGCATTCCTCGACGTAATTGCTTGGCAAGAGACCGTAGGCGCCTGTTCGCTCGACGGTGCCCTTCATCCAGCCTTCGGAGACGATGTTACCGTCGACGATGATGTCGCCTTCGATGAACGAAACCTCGTCGCTGTCGGTGGCCTCGTATGCAAACTGCGCGCGGTACGTGGGACCGCTGGGGGCGGCGGCGGCAACTGGTGCCGGTGGGGGGGCGGCAGCAGCGGCCTTTGGGGCAGAGTACGAGACAGGTTCAGAGGGTTGCGACTGTGAAACGAATCGACTTAATTGAGATTATATTTTATAATAATGAAGACAATACGTAGGAAGAGGTCTCCTCCTCAACAGCGGCGGCCTGCTTGTACTTGGCACCGAGCTGTGCATGGTCGCACGTTTAGTAAAGAACTCGGCCGCGCCAAAAAAAAACAAAAAAAAAAAAGCGCGTACCGCGGACTGGGCGCGCGCCTGGATGATCTCGGGGGTCTCAGCAACCTCGGTGTACTGGCCCTTGGACTTTTCGTAGTCGGCATGGTAGGAGACGATCGACTGGTTCTTGGTCTGGTTGGCCAGACGGATGGTCTCGGGCGTGTCGACAACCGAGGTGGGCTTGAACTGGGGGTAGTGGGCGTTGCAGTAGGGCTTCTTCTGGAATCCACGGTAGTTCTTCATGTTGAGCTGCATGTTGCTGATGATGCGCATAAAGCAGGATTAGACCGCAGAGAGACGCTCCAAACAGCAAACTTACCAGACTTGGCACACGAAGCAGCCCTTGTGCCATGTCTGTGACAAATAATAAAATATTTTTTTTAAAAAAAAAAATTTTAATGAGCGTTTCGCCTTTCAAAACAGCAAACCTGGTCAAGGCACTGGAACTTCTCGACCGGGAAGACGACCTTGCTGTTGTACGTTTGTGTAAGGCAAGTCAGCACAAATGGACTGTGTGAAAAAAACAAAAGCAAATAATTGTCTAGGACAAACCTGCACTTGGGGCACGACTGGTTCATTTCTTTGGAGGGTCTGAGGTGAAACCTGTCATGGCACCGCGTTCAGCAACGCAGCGTTTGTTGTGTTGTGTCGTGTGCTTGGAACAAAGTAGGGAGAAGAACGAGAAAAAAAAAAAAGAGACCTGGAACAAAAATAGCACAGTCGCACTTGGACGAGCGGTTCTCCTTTCACACTTGCCTGAGCCAGCAGATCCACAAGGGCGAGAGATCCCGACCCGCAAACGTGCTGCTGCAGTGCAGCCGTAACGTCCAGCCTTCGAGCTGGGGTCGTATGTAAAACACAAAACAAAAGAGGGGGGCGAAAAAAAAATACACCTCCACAATTGGACGGAGCGGACTGTCTGTTCAGCAAACCAAACAACAAGCCGGTCAGCCGTCCGCGACGCGCAAACAGGCGGTCAGCCCTTGCGCACGCGGTCGCCCGAGGGCACCCGGTGAGGCCTCAACTAACCCCCCCCCAAAAAAAAAATACTCGCGCGTCACCAAAGGCCACCTGCAAGCGCATTGATTGGTGGAAAATTTTGCCTCTTGTTTTTTCCCATGAGCGCGCAGATTCGTGCGGCCGTGGCCGCCCTGGCCAGGCTGAACCAGCATCTGTTTATCATACTGCGCCGGTGGACGAGGTGGGCACGGCGAGGCGGCGACGTTGCTCTGATCACGGGCGTGGCGGCCGCCAGTCGGACATCCAGTTCACAGCAGGTACTGGGTCTTTGGTTCCTTTCCTCTGCTAAACACACCCAGCAGCAGAGCGGAGGGGAGGCAACAGCAGGGCCAGCAGGGGCGCCGTCGCTCTACATCCCTGCACGGCTCAGGGCCAACTCGCTCGTCCTGCCCAGGAAGCGGAAGGTGCTTGTGCTCGACCTGGACGAGACCCTTATCCACTCGTCCACGAAACGGCTCTCCGTGGATTTCGACGTGCGCATCGAGGTCATCATCGACCGGCAGCCGTGCGTGTTTTACGTGTACCGCCGACCTCACTCGGACGTGTTTCTGGCGCAGGTACTTTACAATCCTTCCCCCTTTGGTTGCCTCACCCCACATGGCCAGGTGAGCCGATGGTTTGAGGTTGTAATCTTCACCGCGAGCATGGAAGAGTATGCGTCACCTGTGATCGACTGGCTGGATCCCAAAGGTCATATATCGCGCCGCTTTTATCGCGAGGTACCTGTATCATCTCATCATTTCAGCGTCACTGAAAAATTCGTGGCAGTCGTGTGTGTACCATAAAAACTTTTACTTTAAAAACCTCACGGTGATCGAGTCGGATCTGTCGCAGGTGATGATCGTCGACAACTCGCCTGCTGCGTACTCGGTTGTTCCGGGTATGTTTTTTTTTTTTTTTTTGTATTCATTGTTTTCTGACCCCTTTTCCTTTTCTGCCGCCACAGATAACGCCATCCCTGTAGACAGCTGGTATTCTGACCGCAACGACCAGGCGCTGTTGGATCTCCTGCCCCTTCTGGATGCTCTACGATACGTGGACGATGTTCGCAGCGTCCTTTCCCTTCGCAGTGCATGATGCCCTCAACCAAAAGGCATCTCGTAGAGCCGTAATCAATCAATCATAAACCGCGATTGGTTAAGAGCAGCGGTGACTTCATGCTACCGATGTAACAATAGTGCAACTGGCTGTGGTGCAGTCGACTTGGATTTTCATTGAATGGCTCGTCCAATACCACCACTTAAACGAGGGTACAAAGCATTCCCCGCCCCACCCCCCTAAGAACTTGCTCACACGCGTGCAAACAGTACTACTCGCGAGGTGAACGCGCAATGGGCCGTGCACAACTTTAACGTGCTCCTGCGCCGCGGCCGCGAGCAGAGGGTACCGTACACCGACCACATAACACACGTCTGGCACACCCCGCGTCTCAGCAGGGCATACTACGAGGGCGAGCCACGGCCTGCGCCCCCTTCACCGCCCCCAGTGTTCCTGTCAGCTGTCACGTCGTCCTCCAACACGCCCACCGCGGGGAACAAGCGACAGTACGCCGAGCTAGCTTGCCTTCTTTTTGAGCTGACACGCCCTTGAAACACAGAAGGATGCCCGTTGCAGCACCCAGCGCAGGGCTCTCGCCAGCACAGGCACCAGCGCCCACCTTGGCACCCGCTTCGGCACCCGCAACGTCTGGCGGCCCATCCGCGGCACGTCCGTCGAGTGGCGTCTCGAGCCGCCACTTTGATATCGACATGGACGCACTGGACCCTGCCACGGCCGATATATCAATGTTTTTGACGTCTGCTGTGGTGGACGACATGCCTTCGTCTGGCGTGGAGGATGCGCCTCGACGGCCGTCATCCACGCAGCTGCAACACCAACATCACAAGGCAAACAGCAGCGAATCGACGCGGAAACGAGCGAGAGTCAACTACAGCGAGGACAAGGAGGACGAGGACGACGATGCCGCTGCCGACTCGGACTTGTGCACAGCCTGCCAAGGGCCTGACCTCGGCGACTACAAGCCGGGGTTGCACCTGGTCACTTGTCGCCAGTGCGCGCGGCAGTGGCACCCGGATTGCCTCAATTGGACACCGGCAATGTGTGAGAATGTCGACCAGAGGACCTGGCTCTGCGCAGACTGCAACACGTGTCTCGTGTGTAATTCCAAGGTGGACGATGTAAGCTGCTCGGTGCTTTTTCTCTGCTGGACCTTTTTTTTAAAAAAAATTTATGATTTCAGGATAAGCTTTTGTTTTGCGATCTATGTGACCGTGCGTATCATATCTACTGCGTGAACCCACCGCTTGCCACACTTCCTCCTGCCGATGCCGAGTGGCACTGTCCCCAGTGCACTCGCAAAAAGCGACGTTGAACAATTTCATTGTGCATTTGTAACTAGGCATTCTTTTTTTTTTAAACGACAGACGATATTTGATTCGCAGACATCAGGTTGAACAGGGCCAGCTCTATTTGCCGCCTCTGGTCGCACTTTTGCTTCTGCAGCTGGGCGTCTGATTTTTCGACCGTCGGGTCCATCTGATTTGTTAATTTATTTTTTTTATTATTATTTAAAAAAAAACAGCTTCTTAACAGAGCAATCAAATTACCGGCGTAAAGATAAAAGAATGACGCGGTGGAAACGCAGGAAGGTGATCGGGGACGTACGAGGGCGCGAGCACAATGTCGTCTGCACCGAGGAGCTGAGTGCTAAAGTCGTAATCCTTGGACTGCCTTTGCTGTGCAGACGTCGGGATGCGATTGGTGATAGCTGCTTTGGAGGCTCCTAGAGGTCGTGATCTTGTTGAGTAAAAGACATGAGTGTGCAAGCTAGAACGGCACCTCTCGTCATCTCCATGTGCTCTTGGAGCTCGCTCGTTTTTATCCCGATGTTTCCCAGGACAATCTCCAGGTCGTTAAGAGTTGACTGGGACCTCCCTGCGAGCGTCGCCAGGTCCCTCGATGCCTCCGCGATTTGCTCCACATCTGCGCATGATTCAATAAACATGCTGCGAGCGTGCAAACTTACACCCGTTAAAGAGTAGCCCGAGTGTGTCGGCGGCTGATCTATCCATGCTCGTAAACCCGGCCTGTTTGCACGTCGTCGCCACCACAAACGCCGTCCCCGCGTCCTGCTGCTGTTGCTCCAGCTGGGCCTTCAGCTGCCTGTGCTGCTCGCGGACAGCGCTCTGGTCCTGCTGCTGCTCCGCGAGCTGCTTGAGGCCCGAATAGGCCACCGATGACGCCATCGTCACCATCGGCACGGACACCTGCGCAGTCTGGACAGGCTGCTGCACTTGCACGCCCGACCCGCGCATCAGCACGGTCGTACCGCCCAATCCCGCCAGCATCTTTAAATGGTGTGTTTTACCCATATCGCAAGACCGTTTTTTTTTTTGTTGCCTCGTGGTCCGGTGACGCAAGTTCGCAGAACTGAGCTCATGACGTTTGCTGCCGCCACACTAAGAATTTTTCAGTCCGTGGCGCCAGGCGTCGTGTGTGCTGCGCTCTTTGTGCGGGGAGGGTTTTTTTGGGGGGGAGGGACCCGCCGACCTGCCGTGCCATTGCGCCACCCTGTGCGCCACCACCTTGTTATTTCCGCTCACCCGCTCAGTGTAATAAACCCTCCATTTCCGCTTTAGAGCACACGCGAGAATGAGCTGCAGCGTCGCCCAAGACAGGATAAACAGTGCCTTCTCGGAGGGCGTTGGCATTGTCGACCTAAGGTACCCCCACCCAAAACGCACTTTCGCCCAATTAATTATCTTATCCCACCAAAAAAAAAAAACTACAAACAGTGACCTCGGACTCCACGAGCTGCCCGCAAGGGAACTGGCGTCGCTAGCGATGTTTACGACGTTTGGTGCTGACGGTGTGAGCACCGACGTGAGCCTGTTTGCAGCGCGTAACCAACTGACCACGTTCCCCGCGTGCATCATGGCTCTGAACAAGAACCTGCACGTGCTGTCGCTGCGTGCCAACCGCATTAGCCACATCCCTCGCGAGATTGGACAGCTGACCCAGCTCAAGGAGCTCTCCGTTTCCAACAACAACCTTTCCTATCTGCCGTACGAGATCGAGCGGATGCCAAACCTAAAACTGCTGCAAGCATCCGTCAATCCCTTTGTCCCGCCATCCCGCGAGGACGCCCCGCATCCGGTGCCATCTCTAAGGGAGCTCGCTCTCCGTGCCGTTCACAAGGGTAGCCGGCAGTCAGCACTCGCCAAGAACGTCGAGAACGTCCTTCCGGTCGAGCTTGTCAACGAGCTCAACAACAACGACGCCTGCAGCGTGTGCGACGGCCCCATCTTTTCCGAGTGCCATAAACGCTTTGTAAGAAGGTCCATCCACTCGTCCCAGAACGTCACCGTCCGCTATCTCTTGTGGTAACTTTCTTTGCATGCCTCAATAGGAAGGTTAATTTACGTTTTTAACAGCTCCACAGCATGTGCACGCAAACACGATGCCAGCGAGGCTCTATCCAACGCGCGTCCCGTCACCGAGGCCTCGGTCACAACTGCCCTGCCGGCGTCGGGCGATGTAGCCACCATTAACGCCGTTGCAGCATAGCCTGCGCTATCATGAGCCTAGCATTTAAATATTTGTATTTCCCGGAGCATACCACTATGATGGTATTGATCACCCGTACAACTTGACAGCCAGCCGGAAGGGGAAAAAAAAAAAAAAAAAACCTTGGGATGAGAAAAAAACATAACAGATCAAAGTGAAAGCTATTTTTGTTTCAAGCGCCGCGACTGACGTGCGCTCGCCGTTCGGTCGACTTTCACCCCCACTACCCCGTCGCCGGCAGCAAAGGCATGGCGGCAGCGCCCGAGGCAGCGTCTCAACAGCCGGCCACCCCCGTCGGCGAAGGTAACAAACACGCTCTCCTTAAACCTGTCCCCGTGACTGACAGACTGCAACCACGACATAAATCACCAGACCAACAGCCCAAGCTCAAGGGAAGCAGCGTGCTTGCTCCCGGAGAGGACGCCTCAGCAGTTCTGAACGAGATAGCCAAGCGAAAGGACGTCCTTGAGCTGGAGATTGCGTCCATCAAACAAGAGCTGGAGAACGTGAATGGTCACATCCACTCGCTGGACGAGGCCTCGGCAGGCGGGGCCGCCGGCAGCGGCAGTAACGGCAACGGCAAC
>Ga0302230_10000814_pt1 | contig 22986 bp, 20 predicted proteins | sample II_Palsa_N2_1_FD_193523 | JGI IMG/M metagenome (GOLD analysis project Ga0302230, IMG submission 193523) | Peat permafrost microbial communities from Stordalen Mire near Abisko, Sweden - II_Palsa_N2_1 | ecosystem: Environmental > Terrestrial > Soil > Palsa > Peat permafrost | place: Sweden... | reverse complement strand
AGTTGCTTACAATGAATAGTTTGTATTTGGTAATTAGGTATTGCAAGGTTTCTTCCAGTCGCGGGTACAGCATGCCGCCGCGTTCCTGTAAAATATTGATCTCGTTAAGGGCACATATCGCCTTAAAAGCGTTCCGCTGCTCTTCATTAACTTCGGGCAATAGCTTTTCAAAAATAGCCTTGTAGGTCATGCCGGTGATGGAGCGTATGGTTTGCTGTGTAAAATCCAGGTCGATATAATCCACCTGGTCCTTAGCCGCCTGCCAGGCTATGGCTACGTTAGCGGTGCTATCCCAAAGGGTGCCATCAAGGTCGAAAATTATGCTGTCGTATTTATTTTGGAGGGAAGTGTTCATTGGGGCAAAAATAGGGTTTTATAAGTTTGATTACATTTGTTTTTAACCACTAAGAACACAAAGGTTTCACAAAGAAGGCACAAAGTTTTATTTTGAGATTTTTAACCACAGAGAACCAGGAGGAAAAACACAGAGATGGCACAGAGCTTTAATAGCGATGAGTTGAGTTTTATTTTGGATGCCTTCGCAAGTTTGTTGTATTGAACTTTTGAGTTTGTTTAGTGATGAATCCGATTTAATGGATTATACTGCCTGGCGTAGAATTACAAATTTACGAAGTTTTTGAAACTTCGTAAATTAATGTCCAGCGGCTTTGCGTGTTCATTAAAACTTCACTATGCAGGCTCTGGTTTCTCTGTGAAACCCTCCGTAGACACTGTGGCAAAAAACAAATATTTTGAAATACAAAAAATCAATCGTAATATTGCGATACATTATGGGTTTAACGAAAACTGAAATATTTACCGAAGAGCAAAACAGGCTGGCTACCATGCTGAAAGCTATGGCGCACCCGGCGCGGATAGCTATTTTACAACAGATCATTAATGCCAATGCCTGCATCTGCGGCGACCTGGTTGATGAACTGGGGCTTGCGCAGGCTACCATATCCCAACATTTAAAGGAACTGAAAAACGCCGGATTGATACAAGGCACCATTGAGGGCGTAAGCGTATGTTATTGTATTGAACCGAATGCCTGGGCACTGCTGAGCAGGGAATTGGGCGGCTTCTTTAAATCGTACAAAGATCCGGGTAGCTGTTGTTAAAAAAAAATTGACTTAATCCATCGCAATATTACAATTAATAAGAAAAATATGAACACTACAATCTCAACAATAAACTGGCTGGAATTTAAGCAAACGCTGCTCGATAACCCGGAACTGAACCTGCAATTTAAATATGCCGAAGATACATTTGTAGCTGCGGCCTATCATATCACCGAAATTAAGCAATCGCCCATTGTATCGGTTGATTGTGGCGGGGTGATGAATAGCTGGACGGAGATCATCATTCAGTTATATGAACCCAATGGCGCAAAACAGCTTAAACCTATGAAGGTAAAAAAGGCGCTGGCCATAATAGCCCTGGTGGAGACTAAACTGCCGTTAAACCCGCTTGGAACAGTGAAGATAGAATTTGGAAATTCAGTTTTTGATACGCGGCAGATGCTGCCGAATGAGATGAGCATAGATGGCGACGATCTCATTGTCGATCTGCGTGCCGATAGCGTGCAATGCAAGGCCATTGACCGGGGCGGCAGCTGCGGAGCGCCTGAAAAACCAAAGATCGAATTAAAGAACCTGGCTGTTTCGGCAGAATGTTGCACGCCGGGTGGTGGATGCTGCTAAAATATACCCATGAAAAATATATTAGTACTATGCACCGGCAACAGCTGCCGCAGCCAGATAGCCGAGGGTTATTTAAGCTATTACGCGGGCAATAAGGCCAAAATTCACAGCGCTGGTATCGAAACACATGGCGTTAACCCAAAAGCCATACAAGTAATGGCCGAAGATGGGATTGATATATCCAAACATACCAGCAATAATATTGACGAGTACATGAATATCCCGTTCGACTATGTAATAACCGTTTGCGATAACGCCAAAGAGAACTGCCCCTACTTCCCTACAAAAGCGCAGCGCTTTCACCAAAACTTTCCTGATCCGGCCAAAGCTCCCGGCAACGCAGATGAGGTGATGGCCGAGTTTAGAAAAGTACGCGATATGATAAAGGAATACAGTCAAGATTTTATAGCTCAATACATCTACAACCCCGCATGAGCGCTGCAAATTGTAACCCTGCACAACGCAAACAGTTGGCGTTTTTAGATCGCTACCTTACCCTCTGGATATTTTTGGCAATGGCTATCGGCGTGGCTTTGGGTTACTTCATCCCATCGGCACCGGAATTTATTAATTCCTACTCAAAGGGCACCACCAATATTCCATTAGCCATAGGTTTAATATTGATGCTGTACCCGCCACTGGCCAAAGTGAATTACCAAAGCATGGGTAAGGTATTCAGCAATAAAAAGATACTGGGCGCTTCGCTCCTGCTCAACTGGGTTATAGGGCCTGTTTTAATGTTTGGGCTGGCGCTGCTGTTCCTGCATCATTACCCGCAGTACATGGTGGGCCTTGTACTGATAGGGCTTGCCCGCTGTATTGCCATGGTATTGGTTTGGAACGAACTTGCCGATGGCAGCCGCGAATACGCCGCCGGGCTGGTAGCTATTAACAGCGTTTTCCAGGTGTTGCTGTACAGTGTTTATGCTTATGTGTTCATCACCCTGCTGCTGCCCTTATTCGGCTTTAAAGCGGCCTTGATTAATGTTTCGATAGGTACTATTGCCAAATCAGTCGGCATCTATTTAGGCATTCCGTTTGCTGCGGGCATTATGAGCCGGTACGGCTTAATAAAGTTGAAGGGCATTACCTGGTATCAGCAAAAGTTTATCCCTTTTATATCGCCCATCACCTTAATAGCGCTGCTGTTTACCATTGTGGTAATGTTTAGTTTGAAAGGCAAGCTGATGGTGCAGCTACCATTTGATGTAGTACTTATAGCGGTGCCGCTGGCTATTTACTTTGCCATTATGTTTTTGCTGAGCTTCTTTTTGGGCCGCTATCTCGGTGCCGACTATTCGCAAAACGCCGCCATAGCCTTTACGGCGGCAGGTAACAACTTTGAGCTGGCCATTGCCGTTGCTATTGGTGTTTTCGGTATTAACAGCGGGCAGGCATTTGTGGGCGTAATAGGCCCGCTGGTTGAGGTGCCGGCCTTAATAGCGCTGGTTAATGTGGCGTTTTGGCTGAAGAAAAAAATTTATAAGGTGATGTAACACCGGCTATGGCTATTTAGCCTTAAAATCCTGGTTACTAAAAGGTGGTGCATCGGGTATTTTGATCACATTAAACTCGTGATGAGTAGTTTGGTGGCAACTGTTGCAGGTATTTGTAAGCCCGGTAAAACCCTTATTAAAACGTTCAAGGCTTTTGGCTTCAATAGCATTGTTCAAACTATCCAGCGCGGGATACAACATGGGCAATGATCTTACTTCCGGCCTGTCGGTGCAATATTTCTTAATATCGTCAACAGATTCCTGTATTTCGCCCATTTCAAAAGTGGCAAGCTTCCAGTTGCCATTTTTACCGGCAAACCAAAGTTTGGCATGATGCACCTGTATGGCCAACATAAATTCGCCTAACCCTGGTTTATACGTTTGTGTCAATTGTGTATTTAAACTATCTATCTGCGCCTGCATATTTGCCGAATTGTTACTACACGCGGCAAATAGCAAAACAAGCACAAGGGCAACGTTTGGCAGATAAAAAGCTAAGGGGTATTTTTTCATAGTATAAAGATGAGATATTGCATTGATTAAACAAAAAGGCGAATGAACTGGCGGCCCTTTCGTTTCAAAATACAAATAAACACGCTCCTTTTATTCACACGGTCTTTGCTCCGGCGAGGATTCGTATTCGTTAAATAAACGCAATCTACATAAGAAAGGCTCTGTGATTCTTCGTTTTTTTCTCCGTGCTTTCTGTGGTTTAAAAAAAATATTGCTTTTTCGGGCCTTAACATTAAATTAGATGTTTCATCAATCCTTATGGCATCCTATACCGCTGAACCTGTAAACTGGAACCTTGCTCAAAAAATGACCTTCCGGTTTTTTATGATATTTTTTATCCTGTATATCTTTTTTGAGCCAAACGGGGTGCTTCCGTTTTCGGATACGCTAGCCGCCATTTACCTTAAACCATTTTTTAAGCTCATCCCCTGGCTGGGCGCGCATGTACTGCACCTGGCCAAACCTATCACCATATTTACCAATGGCAGTGGCGATACTACTTATGATTACCTCATTATACTGTTTATAACCGTTATTGCCCTAACCGGCATGGCCATTTGGTCGGTAACCGGGCGAAATACCAAAAATTACAACAAGCTATTTTACTGGCTTTGTGTAATTGTGCGCTTTTATGTGGCTATTACCATGGTTGTTTATGGCAGTGTTAAAATAGTTAAGCTGCAATTTCCCTCGCCATCGCCGGGCCGTTTGCTGGAGCCGGTGGGCAACATGTCGCCCATGGGTTTGGCGTGGACGTATATGGGTTACTCCACCGCTTTCAATTACTTTACCGGTTTGGCGGAGTTTAGCTGCGGCCTGCTGCTGTTCTTCCGCCGTACCACCACGCTGGGCGCTATTATGGGGCTGGTAGTTGCCGGCAATATTATGGCTATTAATTATTGCTTTGATGTTCCGGTAAAACTGCTATCCACCATGCTGGTGCTCATGAGCCTGTTTTTACTCTTCAGGGATTATCATCGTTTGCTTAATTTCTTTTTTAAAAACAGGGAAGCCGCGCCATCCAACCTAACACCGCATCGTTTCAAAACCAAGTGGAAGAACATTGTTCTCGTAACCATTAAATATCTGCTGGTGGCCTACGTAGTTATCGGCGACCTCATCAGCGCCGTACAGGGCGGCGCGCAATATGGAGATAAGGCAAAAAAGCCCCTGTTTTATGGCATTTACAATGTAGTATCCTTCGTACGCAATAAAGATACCCTGCCGCCGCTTATTACAGATACCACCCGCTGGAACAAGTTGCTGATAAGCTATAAAGATGGCGCGCAGATAAAATTTATGAACGATAGCCTAAAGTATTACAGCTTTAAGCCCGATACCACCAATCATGCCTTTGTGGTTAACAGCTATACCGATACGCTGCACAAGTACGTATTATATTATAGCTTTAAAAAAGACACCATGCTTTTAAACGGCGCGTGGAAAAGTGATACGCTGCACATACGCCTGGCGAAGTATGATTTTAAAAACTTCAGGCTGCTTAACCGCGGGTTTCACATGATCAATGAAACGCCTTATAATAAATAGGTTGACGGAATTTTTTGCCACACAAGGTTTTGCAAACATTGCGCGGATAAAGATTGTGCGTTAATATGCGGACCATATTATTCATACGGGGGCTTTTGCCACAAAATATATTTCCGTTTCAAATACCAGGCGGAATCCTAATTTTCCACACTGATTTAAGAGGCGCTACGCTTAACTCTTAAACCAGTGTGGATTTTGTAAGAAGAGGTTTATCATCCAAATCACCAGCTAAGGGTGTTACATGCAACGGGTGTAACGCGATGTAACACATTAATAGTTAACCAATTTTATTTAAAAGAAAGTTATATTAACTATTGATACAAGCCACTTCAATTTCTATTAACCACAGATGCTGAATTTAAAAAGCATAAACAAAAAAAGCGGGTAACCTACCCGCCTTTCTATTCAAAAAAATCAACCTAAACTAAACTATTGTTCTTCATCGGTCAGGCCTAAACGGCTGCTTTCGTAGTGCTTTAATATTTTGGCCTCCACATAAAATATGATCTCTTCGGCAATGTTCTTGGATTGATCGCCTACACGCTCCAGTTTGCGGATAATTGACAGAATGTACAATGCCTCGGGCAAGCTCTCGATATCTTTTTTAATTACTTCGGCTACGGTGATCGGCGCGTTATCGTTAATATCGTCCAACACATCATCGCGCTTAAATATGCTGCGTGCAAGCACGGTGTCTTCTTTTTCAAATGCGCTGCGGGTATCAGTCAAAATATTCACAGCCTCATCGTACATGCGGATCATGGAGGTGCTTTCCATAGCGGCGGCATCAAAGTTAACCGATGAATCCACCACATATTTGGCAATTCCGGCGGCAATATCGCCAATGCGCTCCAGGTTGGTGTTTATCTTTAGCGCGGCCAGCAAAAAGCGCAGGTCGATGGCTACCGGGCAATGCAGGGCAAATACGTTTTCGCAATCACGGTCAATCTTCAGTTCAAAGGCGTTCACCCTTTTCTCTTTAACCAAAACCTCGCGGGCAAGGTCCTTATCAAACAGAACCATGGCATCCTTTGCCTTATTTAACTGCGACTGTACCAATATCCACATATTGATCAGCTCTTTTTTTACCCCGTTTATTTCAATTTCTAATGGTGTCATATAATTTAAAATTAAAAAGTCAAAAGTCAAAAGTGATCTGTTACTAATCTCCGATCACTAACCCCTAATCACTAACTAAAACGCCCTGTTATATAATTCTGTGTACGCTGATCGGCCGGGTTGGTGAACATTTTTTTGGTATCATCAAATTCCACCAGTTCGCCCATGTAAAAGAACGCGGTTCTGTCGCTCACCCTGGCGGCCTGTTGCATATTATGTGTTACAATAATAAGGGTATAATTCGTTTTCAGTTCATGAAATAACGCTTCAACACTCGATGTTGATATAGGATCGAGCGCGGATGTTGGCTCATCAAACAATATCAGTTCGGGTTGCATGGCAATAGCGCGCGCTATACATAAACGCTGCTGCTGCCCGCCCGATAGAAAGGTACCTTTTTTATGCAACGAATCCTTAACTTCCTTCCACAAAGCGGCGCTGGTTAATGATTTTTCAACTATCACATCCTTATCAGCTTTTGATATCTTCAGTCCGTTAAGCAGGTAACCGGCAACCACATTCTCATAAATGCTCAGATTGGGGAAGGGATTAGGGCGCTGAAAAACCATGCCGATCTTTGAGCGTACGTAAATGGCGTTCATGTCATAAACATTTTCGCCATCCAGCAATATTTTGCCTTTGGAGGTAGCATTGGGTATCAGTTCGTGCATACGGTTAATACCGCGTAAAAATGTGGTTTTGCCGCAGCCCGAGGGGCCCATAACCGCTATAACCTCATTTTTATTTATGCTGATATTTACGTCTTTTACAACATGGTTATCACCAAAATAAGAGTTGTAATTCTCAGCTTTTACAATTGTACTTTCCATTTTCTTGTGAGCAGTTTTGTAATTATGTTTAATACTAAAACAAACATTAATAATATAAATGATGCCCCCCAGGCCAGGTTATGCCAATCATCATAAGGGCTGGTGGCATAAGTGAATATAAGGTGGGGCAAGCTTTCCATTGGTTTGGTAACCGAGGTTGACAGGTATGGGTTACCAAAGGCGGTAAACAGCAATGGAGCGGTTTCGCCAATGATACGCGCTATTGACAGCATAATACCCGATAATATACCCGCGAAACCGCAGGGGACTATCACCTTTAAAATTACCCGGTGATAAGGTACACCTAATGATAGGGCCGCTTCTTTAAGCGAGGCAGGCAACAGGCGCAGGGTTTGTTCGGTTGATCGGATTACGATAGGCAGCATCATGATTGATAAGGCCACACTACCCGATAATGCCGAGAAGGTGCCCAGCGGCTTTACTATCCAAAAGTAAACCACAATGCCCACCACAATTGATGGCACACCCTGTAAAATATCAACACATAAACCGCTGTAATAAGCCAGTTTGGTTTTAGGGTTTTCGCTAAGGTAAATGCCGGCCATCATGCCTACCGGTATAGCAATTACCGATGCTATCAGCACCATTATAAAGCTACCGAGCAAAGCATTGCTTATACCGCCGCCGGCTTCGCCAACGGGGGCGGGTACGTTTGTTAAAAAGTGCCAGTTAACCTGCCCGGCGCCCTGTTTTATAATATAAAGCAATATAATTATTAAGGGCAGGGTTATTAAAAAGGCAAAAAATACAATAATCCCCTTAAAAATTACGCTCTTGGTGTTTCTTATTCCTATTCTTGCTTCCATGAGTGATTATTCGTTAGTGAACCGGGTGATTATTCGTTTACCTATCAGGTTAATAATAACCGTTACAAAAAACAGCACCAAACCCAGCTCTATCAATGCCGAAAGGTATTGCGTGTGATCGGCTTCGGTAAACTCGTTGGCTATAACGCTGGCCATGGTGTTACCCGGGCCAAAAATGGCATCTTTAATGGTGTTGGCAACCGCACTGGTATTACCTATCAGCATAGTAACGGCCATGGTTTCGCCCAAAGCCCTGCCTAATGATAGTAGCACACCGGCAAATAAACCCGAACGTGTATATGGCATAATTACGCTGCGTATCACCTCAAACCGGGTAGCGCCCAAAGCGTAGGCACCTTCTTTTAATGGCGATGGCACCATGCGAATAAGCGTAATACCCAACGATGCCGCGTAAGGAATGATCATGACAGCCAATATGAGCGATGAGCTAAAAACACCGATACCATAAGGCGCAACGCCAATTTTCATTTCGAATGTGCGGACGATGGGCACCAGTACAAACAATCCCCAAAAACCATAAATGATGGATGGTACCGCTGCAATCAGTTCGATAGCGTTCTTTAACAGATCTGATAACCAGCCCTTGGGATTGTATTCGCCCAGGTAAATGGCTATGGCGTAGGAAAACGGTACCGAAATAATTAACGCGATGAACGAAGTAAGCAAAGTACCTACCAAAAACGGATAGGCACCATACACGTTACTAACCGGGTCCCATACTTTTCCCCATAAAAAACCTATACCTAATGATTTGATAGATGGTAAGGATTCCAGGATCAGTGTTGCCAGTACGCCGAGTATGATCAGTACCAGCAAAACACTCATCGCTATCAATATCCGCCTGAATATGGTTTCCCATTTTAGCTGACTGTTGGAGAGTTTAAGTCTTTTATTTTCCACAAATTTTGGGTTTTCTTTTACAAACAATTACCAGCTCCCGCTTTTTACAGGAAACTGGTAGTTGTGTTAGAGACAGAAGTTAAGAATCAAGAGTTAAGAGTCAAGAATCAGGAGCCAGATCTGTTCCTATCCTGGCTCTTGATTCTTGGTTCTTGATTATAGGCTCCTGAATCTGTTTACAATATTTCTTTACCGCCGTAAGTAGCTGACTTTAATATCGCTTCAGCAACTTTAGCAGCCGATTTGGAAAGCGGCGCGTAGTTAAGTGCAGCGCAATCAGCTTGCCCCTGGTGAATGTTCCACCACAGCAATTTCACTAATTGGGTAGCCCTGTCTTTTGAACGGCCTCCATAATTTTGTTCCTTGTATATCAGTGCCCAGGTAAAGCTGGCAATAGGGTAACCTTTAGGGTTATCGGTATCGGTAATTGATACTTTTGAATCGGCAGGTATTACCACGTTGCTTGCTAAAGTTGTAGCCGCTATGGTTGGCGTAATAAACTTGCCGCTTTTGTTTTGGATATTGGCAAAAGGCATGTGGTTTTGAGCGGCATAAGCTAACTCAACATAACCAACAGCGCCCGGGGTTTCTTTAACCAAACCTGCAACGCCTTCGCTGCCTTTACCACCTAAACCAGCAGGCCAGTTAACAGCGCTGGCTTTACCAACACGTTTTGCCCAATCAGGGTTTACTTTAGTTAAGTAATCGGTAAATATGAATGAGGTACCGCTACCGTCTGAACGGTGAATAACTACTATAGGCATATCCGGGATATTAATGCCTTTATTGGTGGCTTTAATTTCGGGGCTGTTCCAGTTGGTTATTTTACCCAAATAAATATCGGCCAGATCTTTACCATTAAGGTTTAAAGCTGCTGTAACACCAGGGATATTGTAGGTAACTACAACGGCACCTGCTGTCATAGGGATATGCAGAACCGGAGCGCTCATTTTAGCTGTCTGATCAGCGTTCAATGGGGCATCTGAATCACCAAAATCAACAGTTTTGTTTGTTAACTGCAATATACCACCACCCGAGCCTATTGACTGGTAGTTAACCTTTGAGGCTGTATATTGAGAAAACATTTTGGAGAACAGCGGGTAAACGAATGTGCTGCCTGCGCCTAATAAGGTGTTATCCTGCGCCGAAGCTGCCATTGTTATACATGATGCCGCTAATGCAACAACCGCTAACTTTAAACTTTTAATTACTTTCATGATCTGTTTTTATTACTTATTTGTTTGTTATTATTTACCAAAGGTGTAAAAGAAGGTCATTCTGTAAACCAGGGTATGATTATCAGGCATATAACCTGAAGTAGTTGATGCTAACTGTTCTACATACTGAGTTAACCAGATGTTTGGCATAAAGTGAATGTTTTTTGCTGGAGTGAAATCTAAACCGGCAGTAACAAATTTTTCTTTAACTGTTGGGTCGTAAGAGCCGTAGTTAGTGTTAACAGTATAAGTATTCGCGCTAACAAATTTGGTATCAGGATTGTAGCTGTCGTAACGTGCAAACCAGCCCCATTTGTTTTTAACAATGGCACCTTTAGCCCATAACGACAGGCCTTGCGCGGTTACATTCTGAGCGGTTAATGTAGTTTTGTCGGTAACACCTATTCCAAATTTCTGGGTGTAAGCTTCAACACCTACTGATATTGGTGAACTGTTGTAAGCAACAAAGAGCTTGAACATGTTATGTTCCTGTGTACCTAAAGTACCTGCAGGAATAACTGTAGCAGCTACAGGAGTATTAGATGCTGTTTTTGCATAATCCGCGTATAAATCAACATATAATTTATTGTTCAGGAATTTACCCCACAAATCGCCGTAGAATATTTTAAAGAAACCTGTATTTGGGTTAGGGTTTGTAGCAGTTACACCAGCGGTGGTGCTTGGGTTATAAACTGTAGTTAAGCTTGAAGTAGTGTTATCACCAATCATGAAAACATAACCAAAGTTTTTGGTTTTAGGATCGAATGTTCCCTGTAAAGCTGCGCCAACATCATAAGAGTTGTTTTTGTGGAAATCGGTTATGGTTCTTTCAATTGAACGGTAACCCCAGGTTGTTTCCGATAATGAGGTAGGTCCGTTAGTACCAGGCTCGTTTAACGCGAAACCAGGTGTGCTCATTTCACCAATTATAAAGTCGGTACCGGCCCAAACATCTCTTGTTCTTAAATTAAAGTTTTTGATGTAGAACGACATCTTGCCATCGGCAAGGTTATCACCGCTAACAACACCAGTGGTTACCGGTGCGGCCGAGGTAGAAGTTGAGGTAGTATAAAGCGTTGTATTTTCGTTTGGCTCAGATGCTAACAAAACTTCAGCTTTAAATTTCTTGTTGATCTCATAGTCGTACCCTAAGTACAAACGACGGAACTGGAAAGCGTTGCGGTTGCTTGGTGTTTGGTAGTAGTTGTTTTCTTTACCGAATGTAGATGTTACAGCCGGAGAATGCTGATCGTAGTAAGCATCGCCGAACGCGTAACCCCATAATCTTCTTTGTGGGTGCCATGCAGTATCAATAGGGTCGGCAGGTGTGCTAACAACTGTTGCTGTTACTTTAGCTATTTCAGTTGCTGATGTTGCAGCCGAATCCGGCTTGGTTGTTTTCTTTTTATGCAGTGTTTCTGCAGATGCGTAAGTAGTTTGCGCTTTAACTGTAACGCCTGTAATTAATAACCCTATTATTAAGGCAATACTAAACAGTTTTGTAAACATTTTTTTCATATCGAAATGAGTTGATTTATTTTGCTCCAAAAGTGCGCAGCCAAGGTTACCTTAATATTAAGAATGGATTAACATTTGGTAATGTTATTTAAATATTAAGTACATATAAAAACCACATTATAAGTTGTTATTTTTTAATTATTGATTAAAAATAAGTGGGTCAATAACTTGTTTATCAGTTACTTAATCACAAAATACATACCATGCAATTTCTTCATACAGAATTAACATAGCATAATCTTTACTTAATATGCACTTAATACTACGCCCTTAATTTAGCGTCCTTAATAAAGCAGGTGCATGAGCAGGTTATTCCAGCAGTATTTCTTAAAGGGGGCTCAGTTTTACAATTTGTTTGATTTGGCGGCCAGAAACGCGGTTGAAATGGCCACGCTATTGTCGGAGGTTGTGAATATGGACAGCGCGACCGAAAGGGAGCTCGTTTTTAAACAAATTGACAAGCTGGAGAATGTTGGCGATGATATTACCCACAAAATATACCTCGCGCTTGATAAAGTGATATTTACCCCGCTAAACCGCAAGGATATACATACCCTGGCATCGGCTATTGACGATGTGGCCGATTATATACACGAAGCCAGCGAGCGCATGTTTTTATATGGTATAGTTGATTTTGTAACGCCCATAAAGGAGATAGCCGCCATTGTAGTAAAAGCGAGCATCGAAATTGAAATAGCCGTTAACCTGTTGCGAACACCCAAACAGGGCGATAACATACTCGAATCATGCAAACAGATAAAATTTTACGAGCATCAGTCAGATCAGATCTATTATAACTCACTGGCGCAGCTTTTCGCCAATGAAAAGGATGCCATCAACCTTATTAAATACCGCGAAATACTTTATTCGCTCGAAACCACCACCAACAAATGCAAAAAGGCCACTGAAGTACTGCAGGCTATTTTGGTGAGCAGCTATTGAGGCGGAGATTAGTGATCAGCGATTGGAGATCAGTGATTAGTAAACATTGAAAAAAACTCGTTGCAAACCACTGATCGCACATTGCTAAACTTTACCTTTGCGCACAATGACAATAAAAACTTACGAACAAAAATACCAGTCGCTTACCGAACTATCAGCAGGAGATTTCCAGGCCTTTTTATATGATTGCGACGGCACCCTCGCCGATAATATGGGCGCGCATAAAAAAACCTATGTTCGCGTGGCTGCCGATGAAGGCGTTGCTATTGATGCCAGCCTGATAGATGAGCTGGCCGGTTTCCCGGTGGTGAATGTAGTGGAGGAAATAAATAAGCGCTACAATAGCTCGTTTGACCCGGCAACCTTTGCCGAGCAAAGGGAGCATATCTTCTTTAACGAGTATATTGAACAAACCCAGCCTATTGATTATGTGGTAAATCATTTAAAGGCGCATGTGGGCAAAGTAAAAATAGCGGTGGTATCAGGCGGGGTTAGGCAAACGGTTGAAAAAACGCTAAGTGTATTAGGTATAGCTCATATTCCGGATGTATTGGTTTGCGCCGGAGAAACCGCCCACGGCAAACCCTGGCCCGATCCCTTTTTAGCCGCTGCCGAAAAATTGGGTGTGGCACCCGAGCATTGCCTTGTTTTTGAGGATGGCGATGCCGGCGTAAAAGCCGCCGAAGCCGCCGGGATGCGGTGGATCAGGATAGATAAGGTATAAACCTTTTGTCATCCTTAACGGAGTAAACACTCTAAGATTCTTCAACCGTTACCAATGACAATATTGCTACGCGTAAATGCATGCTGTGAATATCGCTTGTAGAATTTCTCTCTATCGTTCCAAATGACAGTGGGGTTTATTAAGCGCCTTCAAAAAGATTGTCATTGCGAGCGATAGCGTGGCAATCTCGTAGCAATTAATATTCACGAGCATAGCTACGAGTTTGCTTCGTTGTACCTCCTTATAATGACAAATATGTAACCTGTTGATTATCAAAGGTAAAAATGTCATTTTCAATGCGGCTATTTATGCAAAAGTATGGTTACTCAGAATGACAAGGACTCGAACCAAGTGTACTAATGTATAGCCGTTGGCGCCGCAGTAAAATGATAGGTGCCCGATCCTATTTCCATTTCGAGATAACCGTCCTTTGCTACTCCTTCATTTTCAATTTTAATTCCCTGTACCGCACTAACGGGCACGCCACCCTCCTGCACGGTACTGTTTGATGCCGATACGGGTACATCAACGGTAGCTACCGTATTGGCGGGTATTTCCACATCGAGCGAAAATTTGGCACTATCGGTTTGCCAGTGGGCGCTTACTTTGCCGTAAGGGGTTTCATAATCGGCATGGGCATAGGTTAAGATGCCGCCGGGATGAGGTTTTATAATAATATGTTTATAACCGGGGCTGTCTGTTTTAGTATCGATGCCTGCTATAACCCGGTACATCCAATCGCCGATGGCGCCATACGAATAATGGTTAAATGAGTTCATCGAAGCATCTTCAAATGATCCGTCGGGCCTTATACCGTCCCAGCGTTCCCATATAGTAGTGGCACCCATTTTAACCGGGTACAACCACGATGGGTAGCTATCCTGCAGCAATAGATTGTAAGCCACATCGGTATGGCCAAAGCGGCTCAGTACATGGCATATATAAGGTGTGCCCAAAAAGCCGGTGGTTAAATGGTTGCCGTACCTTTTAATGTTAGCTACCAGCCTGTCGGCGGCCTGTTGTCGCAAATTTTCCGGCAGCATATCAAATTGCAGGGCAAGTACATAAGCGGTTTGCGTATCGGAGGATATGAGCCCATTTGGCGTAACATATTCGTCCAGAAACGCCTTTTTAATTTTTTCAAGCAAGGCGGTGTAATAATCTATGTCTTCCTTTTTGCCAAGCACCTGGGCGGTTTTTACAAGTAACGAAGTGGAGTAAGCGTAAAAACACTGCGCTATCAAATATTTGCTGGTAATGGCGGATGATCCGTCGGTATCGTCATTCACGCTGTAAAAAAGCCAGTCGCCAAAATGGCTGCCGGTATTCCACAGGTTATTCTGGCTATGGTGCTGCATATAATCAACCCATGCCTTCATACTTTTGTACTGGTTGCGCAGTATTTCCGTGTCGCCGTAGGCCAGGTACATGTTCCAGGGAACAATAGTACACACATCAGACCAGCCTGTGCTGCCGCCCGGCTCGCTGCCCACCCTTTTTATTACATCGGGTATTACATGCGGAACCGCTCCGCTGCTATACTGGTCGGCAGCAACATCCTTCAGCCATTTAGTAAAAAAGTTATGTACATCCATGTTATACGATGCCGTGCGCGAAAACACCTGCGCGTCGCCTGTCCAGCCCAAACGCTCATCGCGCTGCGGGCAATCGGTGGGTACATCTAAAAAGTTACCCTTTTGCCCCCATTGTATATTGTGCTGCAACTGGTTAATGAGCGGGTTGGAGCAGCTAAAAGTGCCGGTAGGCCGCATATCCGAGTAAAGCGCGATGGCGGTAAAGTCTTCGGGCTTCAACACGCCCGGATAACCTTCCACCTTAACAAAGCGGAAACCCTGCCAGGTAAAATGAGGCTCAAAGGTTTCTTCGCCATCTCCGCTGAGGGTATACGTATCCTGTGATATGGCCGAACGTAAATTGTCGGTGTAAAAATTGCCTGCCTTATCCAGCACTTCGGCGTGCGAAAGTTTAACCACATCGCCGGCCTTGCCGCTTACCTTAAATTTTACCCATCCTACCAGGTTCTGGCCAAAATCTATCACCTGTTCGCCTTTCGCAGTTTTAAAAATGCGTATGGGCTTAAAGGTTTCGTGCTGCTTTACCGATTCATTATAAGTTGCAATGAGGGTATTTTTCGTAAAATCGCGCACGGTAACGCCATACCAGCCCTTATCATCATACCCTGCTAAGGCCCAGCCTGTTTTTTCCTTGCGGTGATCTATAGTTTCGCCATAATATATCTCCGAACTGCGGATAGCGCCGGTTGACGAGCGCCAGCTATCATCCGAAACGATGGTAGCCGTGGAGCCATCGGTATAGGTTATCTGTAACTGAAACAGCAAGGCGATATCTTTACCATACAAATTGGGTGTAGGATCGTAACCCACATGCCCGCGATACCAGCCGCTGCCCAGGGTAGCGCCAATGGCGTTGCTGCCCTGCCGTATTAACGAAGTAACATTATAGGCCTGGTATTGCAGGCGCTTGTTGTAACTCGTCCATCCGGGGGTTAGGTAGGCATCGCCAACACGATGGCCGTTAATTTGCGCCTCGTATAAACCATGAGCGGTGATATAGGCTATGGCGAACTTCACCTTTTTGCCTGATGTAAATTCTTTACGAAAAATGGGGCTGGGTTTTACCAGAGAATCCTCTTTAAAGCCCGGCGTTATCCATTGGGCCTGCCAGTCGGCAGGGCTTAGCATGCCCATCCGCCAGGAAGCTATCGCGCTCCAGCCCGAAGATTTGCCATTATTATCCCAAATCTGTACCTGCCAATAATAAGCCTCCCCGCTTTTTAATGCATCGCCCTGGTAAGGTATGTACACCGACTGACCGGAGCGCACTTTTCCGCTTCTCCAAACTAAATCCTTCTTTTTGTCCAGTTTGGTATTATTGATACTTACCCGTATCTCGTAAGCGGTTTGTAGTACGCCACGCTGCGGTGAAATTAACTGCCAGCTAAAGCGCGGCGCGGCCGCATCGATGCTGATAGGATCAGCCAGGTTCTCGGTTAAAAGGTTTTGCACTTTTACCTGCGCAAAACCTACGGCGCCAAAAAGCAGTGAAAAAACTAATAGGGTAATTTTTTTCATTTTTAAAACAGGTTATGATATAATTGGTGAGGCAACTTAAAAAGATAGTTTTAAATAACTGTCATTAACTGTCTTCTATCAAATGGCTATGATCTTATTATAACTCACAAAATAAACATTAATAAATCGAATTTATTTATGAATAGGGAACTTTAAAATAGTCAAATTAATTTTTAACAACACAGCCATTAATTCTTCCATATTCTCATCGCTTAGCACTTAAAAAATTTCATTATATGGTTTCTTTTACAGAAACTTGTTAAACTAAAACTTTAGCATTTAAACCATTATATTTCAGCAGGGATGAAGAAAATTTACGCAGCATTTGTTTTGGGTTTATTATTGATATTCTTTGCTGCTAATGTATCCGCGCAACATTTATTGATTTCCGATACCCAAAAAAAGGCCTTAGCCGATCTCTCTGCCAAAAAGAACTCCCTATATATCACCGCGCATCAAAAAGCGGTGGCGCTTGCGGCCAGCCATGGCTGGGTTATCCGTAAAAAATTAAAAAAAGGCGGCCTCATTTCCTTGCAGGGTGTAAACAACCTGGGTATGCCCATGTATTTAAAAACCAATGATAACGGCAACATTATATCTGCCGCTACCACCCTCACCAATACGGTACAGCCCGGCGGTTCATTAGGGTTAAACCTGTCCGGATCAAGCAGTTTTCTGGATAATAAGCTGGCTATATGGGACGGCGGGGCCGTATACGCTGCCCACCAGGAGTTTGCCGGTAAAACCATCACCATTAATACTACCGAGGCTATACTCGATCACTCCACCCACGTAGCAGGCACCATGATAGCTAAAGGAGTTTATCCGCCCGCAAAAGGTATGGCATTCAATGCCTCTACCCTGCAATCGTATGATTTTGATAACGATATAAGCACCATGAGCGCCGCTGCGCCTAACTTGCTGATCTCCAACCATTCCTACGGCGATGTAGCCGGCTGGGACCTGGATGATAATGGCAACTGGGACTGGTACGGCTTACCCGGCGATACCGTTGACTATACCTTTGGTATATACGATACGCGCGCCCAATCGTTTGACCAGATAGCCTATAACGCGCCTAATTATTTAATTGTAGAATCGGCAGGTAACGCGCGCGGCTATCCCGGCCCCGATATTGGCGGTACTTATTATGGTTATGCCAGCCGCACCAATCCAGCCCTTGTACTTAAAACCCGTACCGCGGCCAGCAACATCAGCAGCCAGCAGGGTTATATCGGCATAACTACTACCGGCGATGCTAAAAATGTATTAACGGTAGGGGCCGTAGGGCCATTACCCTTCGGGCCGGCAAACAGCAATTCAGTGGCTATAACCTATTTTAGCAGCTACGGCCCTACTAACGATGGCCGCATTAAACCCGATTTATCCGGCATGGGCCTAAATGTGCTATCCTGCAATGTAACCGGCCCGCAAAGCTACCTGGTGCTATCAGGCACCTCCATGTCGTCGCCAAATATATCCGGTTCGCTGTATTTATTGCAGGAATATTATGCTAAAATAAATGCCGGTGCCTTTATGCGTGCCGCTACACTTAAAGGCCTTGCCTGCGCCACCGCCTTTGATGCCGGTAACCCCGGCCCCGATTATATTTACGGCTGGGGCCTGCTTGATATGCAGAAAGCAGCACAGGCCATCACCGATAACGGCAGCAAAAGCCTTATAAAAGAGTTGTCGCTGCAACAGGGCCAAACGCAAACCCAAACGGTGGTAGCATCGGGCGATGGGCCGTTAATGGCTACCATCTCCTGGACGGACCCTGCCGGGGCAGCTACCGATTACGGCGTTGGAAAAGATACCACCATTAAACTGGTGAATGACCTGGACATCCGCGTGAGCGATGGTACCAAAACCTATTATCCCTGGGTACTAAACCCTAATAATCCCAGCGCTGCGGCAACTACCGGCGATAATATAAGAGATAACATAGAGCAGGTTTACCTGGCAGGCGCGGTGCCGGGCAAAACTTATACCATAATCGTTTCAAATAAAGGGACGCTTGTTTCGGGCCCGCAGGCTTACTCGCTGATCGTTACCGGCGCGGGCGGATCAGCTTATTGTACATCGGGCCCGCTTTCGAGTGCCGACTCCAGGATCAATAATGTTACTATTTCAAACATCAACAACACGCCGCCGGCGGGCTGTACCACTTATTCCGATTATACCGGCCTTACCGCCCAACTGGAGCAAGGCAAAACCTACCCGCTATCACTAACCTTAGGTACCTGCGGCAATAACTTTAACAAAGTAGCCAAGGTATTCATCGATTGGAACGGCAATGGCACTTTTAACGACGCCGGCGAATTGGTTGCTACATCGCCGGTAATTAATGCCACAGGTACATATAATGCCTCGGTAACCGTGCCCCCCACAGTAATACCGGGTAATTTTAGCCTGATGCGCGTGGTGTTAACCGAAACCAGCGATACCGCTGCTGTAAAAGCCTGCGGTAGCTACGCAAAAGGCGAAACCCAGGATTACCGGGTTCAGTTTTTGCCCACCACTACCGATGCCGGTGTGGTAGCTATCGCTAACCCCGATACCAGCGGCAATTGCGCGGGTACCACACCAATTACACTCAGTATTAAAAACTTTGGCAGCGCCACCATTTATAGTACGCCGGTTACCGTTACCATAAAAGCGCCTGATAATACCATTACCACCATAAATGAAACTGATACCGATAGCATTCCTCCATTAACCGAAGATACCTTTACCCTAAGCGGAACATTTAACGCCATAGCAGGATCAAGTTATACGATAACAGCTACCACTAACCTGCCCGGCGATATGGTTACAGCAAATAATGCGACAACTGCTACCGTAGCCATTAACCCGGCCCCGGTATTAGGCGCGCTGAACGTTAATTATTGTGATGAAGAGAGCCAATATTTGTTAACCGGCTCCGGCGATGGCGAAGTATTCTGGTATCAAAACGCGGGTGATACGGTGCCGTTGACCTATGGGTCGCCTGCAAATACCGGTGCCGCGCCTGTAAACAATACATTTTATGCCGGTCTTAATGATTTTAGCGGAACAGTTGGCCCACTTAATAAAGATGTATACCCCGGCGGCGGCTACAACCAGTTTGGCCCTTCCATAAATGTGCATGCCAATGTGCCGGTTATTTTAGAGAGCGCGAGGCTATATGTGGGTAACTCCGGCCAGGTAACATTCACAGTTACCAATGCCGATGGCGAAACACTATCAAGCACTACCATTAACGCCATTGCAACCAGCACCCACCCGCAAGCCGGGGCACAAGACGAAGATCCGAACGACCAGGGCAAAGTATATAACCTCAACCTGCTGATCCCCGCCGCCGGGGATTATATTATCAATACCACTTTTGATAATACATCAACCCTGTACCGCAATAACGCGGTTGTGGGCGGCTATCCCTTCAATATTGGCAATGTGTTCAGCATCACCGGCAATACGGTATCAACCGGCACCGATACCACCTACAAAAGCTATTACTATTATTTTTATGATATGCAGGTAAAAAGCGCGGGTTGCGCTTCGGCGGCTAAAACAGCGGTAGCGGTTGTAAGGCCGCTTATTACCCAAAATGGCAGTACTTTAAGTTCAAACTTTGCAGCAGGTAACCAATGGTATGTAAATGGCAACGCCATTAGCGGCGCTATCAATCAAACCTATAACCCTACCGCCAGCGGTACTTATAAATTGCTGGTTACCCTTAGCACCGGCTGTACCGATACATCGGCAACTTATGTTTATGTGGTTGCCCCGGCTAACGGCAGCAATAATGATATTAGCCTGAGTATTTATCCGGTGCCCGCAAGCACGGTGCTCAATGTATTTTTCACTACCAAAACCGCGACAGGTTTAACCACACAATTAATAAACGCCGCCGGAAAAATAGTTTACACCAGCAAACAGAATATAGCGGCAGGCAATATCAATACGGTGATAAATGTAGAGCAGCAACCACCTGGTATATATGTATTAAAGCTGTTGCTGGGCCAAAAGGTATATGCCAATAAAATAATTATTGAACGATAACGGTATTACTACCGGATCATAAAAATACAGGCGGCTTAATTAAAAGTATATTTTACGCCCAGGCCGGGGGCAATGTCAAAAAACGGCCCGGTAGCCAGCTCCAGTCGCGGGTTAAGGTCGAGGCTTACGGCTATAGGCGCTTCGGGTATTTTATACTCCAAGCCTATCACGCCATCGGCACCCAATAACAGGTGGCTACTGTTATAATATTCATCATCGCCACCAAACCGGCTGTAATCGCCTTTTCCCTCGGCACCAATGTGGGCGCCGAAACCATAATAAAACTTCAAACCGGGTGAATTAAAGGCTTCCTGGTTTATTTCGTACAGGCCGGAGAATACTACTCCATGATCCCGGAAACCCAATACACCTTCGTATGATATGGCTTGCGAGGCAAAGTATTTGTAGGATATACCATCCTCATAACCGCCAAATTTAAGGCCTACCTCACTGGTATAATCCTGCGATGCCTGCGCCTCCGAACGTTTGCTGACCAGTAAAAAAGAAACCGAAACAAATAATATTAATAATACTTTTTTCATCAATTGGTAGATTTTTGTAAATAGTAATTAATGCAATAAACGCCCGAAAACCGGTTTTATGGCTTTGCAGATTAAAAAACCGCTCCAGTAAAATTTACTTTACTGATTACCAGTAACAAACATTTGCTCGTCAATTACCGTTACATACCGGCTTTTTAGTAAAACAGCATTCTTTAATTGCAGTTTTAATGATAATTTAGAGCCATATTTTAATCCCCCATGACCTATAAAATTAACATACATAAAAAACTGCTTCTTCCTTTGTGCCTATTGGTTATTTTTTGCTTTTCCACCGGCTGTTTGCGCGGGCAACTTACCAATACCAGTGGCGGCGAATACCGTAATGGCATGGTGGTTTGCGCCTATCCGGATGCATCGCAAGTGGGGCTTGATATATTAAAAAAAGGCGGTAACGCGGTCGACGCGGCCGTAGCGGTACAGTTTGCGCTGGCCGTAACCCTGCCCGAAGCCGGTAATATAGGCGGCGGCGGCTTTATGGTTTACCGCGCTGCAAACGGGCAAACTAATACACTTGATTTCAGGGAGAAAGCGCCCGCGCTGGCAACCACCAACATGTATCTTGATTCGGCAGGTAACCCTGTACCTGATATGAGCCTGTATACCCACAAGGCATCGGGTGTGCCGGGATCTGTCGACGGCATGTTCGAGGCGCATAAAAAATACGGCAAATTGAGCTGGGCCGAACTGGTACAACCCGCTATTGACATTGCTGCCGGTGGTTTTAAAATAACCCAACACCTGGCTAATGATCTGAACCGGAACCAGGTTGTATTTAAAAGATATAATGCTGGCAAAACTTATTTTATAAAAGATAACTGGCAGGGAGGCGACCTGCTGGTACAAACCGACCTGGCCAACACGCTTACGCTTATCCGCGATAAGGGCCGCGATGGCTTTTACGATGGCAAGGTTGCCGATGAACTGGTTGCCGAAATGAAAAACGGCGAAGGTATTATAACAAAGGCTGATCTGCATAACTATCATGCCGTATGGCGCAAGGCTATTACCGGCGACTATAAAGGCTATAAGATCATCACTATGCCGCCGCCATCAAGCGGGGGGATAGCGCTGTTGCAATTGTTAAAATCAGTTGAGCCTTACCCCTTACACAGATGGGGCTATAACCAGGATTCCACCGTGCAAGTGATGGTAGAGGCCGAGCGCCGGGTATATGCCGACCGTTCCAAATACCTGGGCGACCCTGATTTTTTCAAGGTGCCGGTTGATAGTTTACTTAACCCGGTTTATATTACATCGCGTATGAAAAGCCTCAACTGGGATGCTGCCACGCCAAGCACCAGCATACAGCCGGGCACATTTATTGGTTATGAGAGCGACCAAACCACGCATTACGATATTGTCGACCGTGATGGCAACGCGGTATCAATAACCACTACTTTAAACGATTCCTTCGGTTCCAAAATATTTGTTGCCGGCGCGGGCTTTTTGCTGAATAACGAAATGGATGATTTTAGCGAAAAACCAGGCGTACCAAATATGTTCGGGTTGATTGGCGGCAAGGCCAACAGCATACAACCGGGCAAACGCATGCTATCATCCATGACGCCGACTATTATTGAAAAAGACGGCAAATTGTTTATGGTGGTGGGTACGCCTGGTGGTTCAACCATTATCACTTCGGTTTTTCAAACCATACTGAATGTAATAGAGTTTGACCAAAGCATGCAGCAGGCCGTTACCTCCAAACGTTTTCACAGCCAATGGCTGCCAGATAGGGTTGATGTGGAAGCCGGCGCCTTAGATACCGCCACCCGCCAGAAACTGGAAAAGAAAGGCTATAAAATTGCAGACCATGGGCCCATTGGCCGTGTTGATGCCATTTTAAAAACCAAATGGGGCTATTACGAAGGCGGTGCCGACCCACGGGGCGATGATACTAAATTGGGA
>Ga0302230_10000809_pt1 | contig 23047 bp, 34 predicted proteins | sample II_Palsa_N2_1_FD_193523 | JGI IMG/M metagenome (GOLD analysis project Ga0302230, IMG submission 193523) | Peat permafrost microbial communities from Stordalen Mire near Abisko, Sweden - II_Palsa_N2_1 | ecosystem: Environmental > Terrestrial > Soil > Palsa > Peat permafrost | place: Sweden... | reverse complement strand
CCCCCCCCCCCCCCCCCCCCCCCCCCCCCCCCCCCCCCCCCCCAAGGGGGCTAAGTCATTTGTGCAAAGGGACCTCGCGACCAACTGGGATATCGACATTGCCAACGACCTGGAAGAGTACCTGTCTGAAGTGGCCAAGATCACCTACTTTTTCGACAACCAGCGCCACTCGCTCAACTTTGCCGAGGCAGCGCTGTTGATCCAGAACTCGGCCAGCGTGTACAGCCGCAAGGTCGAGTACCTGTACAACCTCGTGCACCAGACGCTGGAACTCATCAGCTCGAAAAAGTACCACTACTGTCGGTGTCTGTACAAACTGACGCCCCCCTAAAAAACACAGGCCCAGCAAGCTGCAGTCGTCCCTTGATGCCGACGGCCGCGACCAGGACGTCTCACAGTTGGACGACGAGGACGAGTTCCTCGCCCTGAACGACATTGAAGAATCCAAGGGCATCGATCTGGTCGAGAACCACCCGCCAAACTACCACTACAACAACAACAACAACAGCCGCCACAGCAACTACCACCACGGCGGCGGCGGCGGCGGCGGTAACCACAAAAGCCAAAGCGAGGGTGGCGCCGGACCCACGCTACCCCAAACGCCGACTGCGTTCCAGCCCAATCTCGATCGTGGCGTCGGTGGCATCGAACTCATCTCCACACGTGGCGATGTCGTTGGCAAGCGCGACGATTTCAAGGTAATAGCACAACACTGGTAATAACTGCAACAAACACGAGCCTTCGGTAGATGAACACGTCGACTGTCCACATCTCGGGCGCGCTCCTGCTGGACGTGTCTGACTTTTTCGGTGTCGACAAAAACCTCCAGCCCGTGGATGAGACGACCCGCCAGCAGCAGAAGTCGGCCCAGTCTCTGGTGGTCACGCCCAGCACTGCCCTGGCCGATCAAATCCTGCGATCGGGCTTTGAGCCTTTGTCGGATCTGCGGGGATCCAGCGAAAGCATCCAGCCCTTGCAGGACGCCGGTGCTGCTGCCGGTAGTTCTGCGGCAGGTGACGCGCCTCCGCACCAGGAGGAGCCCTTCTATGACTATGGTGGCAACCCCGAGGACTATGGTGGTGGTGGTGGTGGAAACGACGACTACAGCGACGATGGTGGCGCAGGCGCGGCTGACGACATTGACAATTCAGACGGGCGCTTTTCACTCGGTAAGATACTTTTTGGGGGTCGCGTGCTAAAAAGGAAAACACCACAGAACCAAATCATCGACGGGCCCAAAAGGCCAACGACCCGTGGAAGATGCTCGATCCCCACGACACGGGCGCTGCATCTGCCCTCAAGCCCTTCCGGAAAGGTGCCAAATAATGGTGGCACCCCGTGTTTCTAAACTGCTTGAGGTTGAGTAGGCAAACCGTACAAGATCCCTCAGACAACAGACGACGCAGCCGGCAATGGGAAGAAAAAGGCAGCCGCGGCCGCAGCCTCAACGACGTCTGTCGATCTCGCCCAGGTGCTCAAGGACCTACACGCCGCACAAAAGCACCAACGATCATTACCAAAGAACCCGCTCAAGGCGCCTTCCTTTCCAGGTACTCCATAGGTTTCTTTCGTTTACTGAAAGTATATTTTATTTTATTTCAGAATTCGACTATATCTTTTTCAAGGAGCAGGCAAGGAGGACGGCAATCGTCGCCGCTAGCAAGCGTCGCAACACGATGCTTTCACACCACAGCAACTGGGATGCCAGCGGCGCACCATTCATGGCCGGCGATGACTCGGACGAGGAGTTCCACGACTATGGCGGCGGACCCGACGACTACGATGTGGACGACGACAATGCCAACACGCAGGGCGGCGACCAGCTGGCGCTCGGAGAGGTTCCCTTTGGTGGCCAAGAGTACCATTACGACGAGGATCCTCGCCCGCACCACCAGCAGTCGGACCTCGATGCCTTCCCCGCTCTCCAGCAGCAACCACAGCACCAGCACAGTCTTCAGCCCGTGGATGAAATTGTGGTTTCCAACGGGTCCTACGAAGATCTGTGCCACCAAAAGATCGTACGTCCTGAATGTGAATTTTTGTGTGTGTGTGTGTGTGTGTGTTTCTCACAAGTTAATATTGTAGGAGGCGTACCTCGCTACGGCACAAAAATACGAGGAGCAGCTCGAGACATCACTTTCCAAGCGAGTGCGCGAGTGGGAGGAGAAGCTGCAACCGTTGCTGGCCCAGCAGGAGAAGCGTCCGTTCTTTGATGTGCACAAGTACGGAGCGCACGTAATCGAGTCCTTCCACGACCGCAAGCTCAAGGAGGGCGACACTATTACGCTCGCCGATGTAGCCTCCGAGACCACGGATAAATACGAAGTCATCCGACTCTTTATGGCCACGCTCCATTTGGTATCCTTTTATTATTATTGTTATTATTAATTTCTAGTTCAATTATTTTGCAACCAGGCAAACAACGACAACATTGAAATCGGCGCGTACAAGAACCAGATGAACATCACCCTCAAGAACACGTCCATCCACGACCTTGCCGTTGCATAAATAAAAAAAAAAAACCCCAAAGAGAACGCCCCCTCCTCCATCCCCGAGTCTATGTGTGTCAATTTTTGTACAACCGAAATTTTGGTCAGCCCAAGAAATTAAAAAAAAACAAGTCGAGAAAAAAATTAAAAAAAAGAGCGAAATGTCCATTTTTGGAAGTGCCACACCCAATGCACGCGCCTTCATATAATTCGATTTGCTGGGTGCGACACCGACAGAAATGATGGTGTTATTTTATAATCGGGCACAAAAAAAAAAACGGCGCGCAGACGGGAATGGACCGTGAACCCGCGCCGCCGTCCCGCCAGCTGTGGTCGCCGGATCCGCCGTCGGGCTCGTCTTCCACTTCCTCGTCGGCATCGACGTTGAGCAGCGCACGTCGAAGGCAACAGGCCTCGCGATACGACCGCCAGCAACAGGGGAAAGGGCAAGGGCAACAAGACGGCGCTAGTCCATCGCAATCGCCATCGCAGTCAAGGCGCAGAGCCCCTGTAGGACAGCAGCCACCGCAGCAGCAGTTCCAAGTGCAGCGCCGTGTCGCCGTGGCCACGCAACAGCACTCTCGGTCTCCACCGCCACAACAGCCACAGCAGCAGCCACAGCAGCAGCAGCAGAACGGCGCATTGGAGGTCCTTGCTGAGCAGGTCGCCCGCACGTTTGCAGCCAATCCCGCCGCACAACGTCACGCTGCCAGGGAACTGATGGATGCCGTGAAGACAGCGGCCCCTGCGTCGCTCATGGTCGAGCCCGTGTTTCTCATCCTGTCTTCAGGGTCGTTCACGTCCACCCAAGCGTACGGAAATCCTCACTTGATTACCCAATTAATTGTCTTGCGCCCGAAAAAAACACAGCTCGATGGAAGCACGCACTTGCATGGCCGAATGCATCGGGGCACTTGCGGCATCGTCCGCCTCGGATGCACCGACCATCCTTAATTGGCTCTTTGAAGGGCTCGACGATACCTATGGCAATGCCGAGCTGCTGCCGCTCTACGTCGTCGTTCTGGAGGAGGTTGTGGCGCACGGACCGAACGTTATCCTGCAGTCCATCAGCAGATACACGGTCGGTTTCATCATTGGCCTGCTCGAAACCCTCGACGACGTGCACTTGCTCGACAGGATTCTCGTCATGATCAAGCACCTTGCGACCAGGGCCGCCGAGGTCGTCCGTTTCTCATTCCACGACATTGTCGACTATCTCCTGAGCTTTTACATGAACTTGGATGCCCTGCAAGAGGGCACGCGAGAAAACATCCTTGGTAATATTGCGAGTGCAAGAATAAAAAAAAAGGGATAACCGTAGGCTGCGCACAGGTACATTCCGACATCTCAAGGAGTTCTGGCTGAAGGACACGACCTTTGCAATCGCGACTCTGGAACGCTTTGTGATCGACCTAGAGTCGCTGGCGTACGAGGATGACCAGGCGTTGTTTACGGCCATCGTCAAGTGCGTTCAATGTTTAATTTATTTATTTATTTGTTTGTTTGTTTCTCTCCTCCTCGCAGTTGTTCAGAGGCGGTTCTGTGGAGCGTATCCTCCTTGCCGCCCGCAATGGGGCTGAAACAACTCTGTCAACGCTTCGTCAGCATCTTACGAACATCATCAGCGCAGACGGCGACTGCCTCGGTCGTCTACAAGGCTCTTGCCACCATCGCCACCGCCTCACCAAGCCTCGCGCCAACAATCCTCGATTATGCCGTCGCTCAAATGGATCGCAGTGCGCAGGCAGTGGACGATTTGCTGAGGGTGCTCGAGAGCTCGATAAAGACTTCCCGCAGCACCATATCGGTTCGATCTGCCCGAACGCTCCTCGCTCCATCGTCTCCGCTGCTGCAGCCGCTGCTCGGTTCTCAGGTCGAGTTGGCCGATCGTGTTCTTGTCCTCCTCGGGTAGGATGGCCCAAAAGTTATTCTTTTGCCATAATCCTTTTCCTTTTGCAGGACGACTGCGACGGTGCACGATCAAGTGTTTCAACTCTGCCTTTCGCACTTGTCCGCAAAAGTCGCGGCTCTGGTTGCAGCAAACTTCCATGACCCCAAGCCAGCGATTGCCTCCCTCGCAGAACAGCAGCTCGAGTCATCGTTTCCCCGCAAAACAAAGCAGGCCAAGGAGCTCCAGATGGGCTCGTCCCTGGTGGCCGTCGCCTTCACCGACACAGTCACGACGGACGCCACACTCGCCTGTCGTGACGTCAAGTTCACGATGAAAGTTCTTCGCCAAATCACTACGCAGCCTTTCACTGGTAAGCAAGTATTTAACACAGGGTCGATTTAAGAAAAAAAATCAAATTGCAGACATGGCATCAACTCAATACGGCGTTCTCGAAGAACTGGCACTGTTTTCGTTGCGAACGGCCTTTTCAGCAACCTTCAACTGCCCACCCATCCTCATGCACGAATTTATTTCCACCGTCAACTTTGTCTGCAATAGGTATCTATCCCTATGTTCTTTTCTATTTCTCCTAAACAAAAACCGCGAGAGAAGAATTACTGCCACGAAATTACGAGTTCCTGCAACCATCTCCGAATGGCTACATGCATTCATCAAAAGTAATTTGAAAAAAAAAAAATTCGGTAAACATTTATCTTTTTGGGGTTAGACACTTGGAAAATGCCCGATGCCCCACTCGACTCGCTGCTTGCCTCTTACGAGTCCGTTACTTATCTGCCCCCATCTGTCCTGTCAGCGGTGGTGACTGCGTCTTTGGATGATCTCGTCCGTCTGAGCAGCCACGACGAGGACGACATCCGGCAAAAAACGATTGTGCTCTTTCCGCACCTTGTTAAAGCGTCGTCGAAGACCTCCACCACCACCGTCCTCTTGACTACCCTCATGACTCGGTAAATAATGAGTGCTGCTGTTCATCTAATAACAACAAACAAACAAACAAACAAACAAACAAACAAACAAAAAACAGCCTCGACGACGTCGCCCATGCCGTTCGTGACGCAGCAAGAAAGTCGCTGCAGCAGTGTTCTGCCGGCCCGATCCTCAGCATCCTGGAGAGCCGTGCCTCTTTCGTCGGCAGTGAGGCCAGAAAACTCGATTTCAACAGCCGCCCGTGCAACGAAGCTTTTCGCGGGTCGTACTTTCGCGCGGTCTTTCAAACGTGGTCGCCTCCCGCTGCCCCGTTAGATCCTTCAGCCCCCATTGTGGACGACGACGTTGGATTGACCGCCTTGTCTTCGTGGCAACTCTTTGACGCCGTCTATGATGCGTGCGGTGGCGATGCCACTGCAGACCGGTCGGTGCGTGGCGGGACGCGGGCGTGGACGCTCTGGCAGGCAGCACAGTTCTGCATCGTCAAGCGACTTCGTACGCACCTCGGTAACGCTATGCAAACATTCGAGGCCATCCAAAAGGCTCTCCAGCTCTATGACCGCAACCTCAACCCGGCCAAGCCTGAGGACCTCCAGAAACCCCTCGATCTCCTCCAGTTTGTTCACGACCTCGAGATTCTGGTGTGTTTTATTTTTTTTGGTTCATTTCAAACTGACCAAAAAAAAAAATAAAAAAAAAAAAAATTCTAGGTGTTCAATGCATTCGATGGGATCGGGTCCCTCCCGGTCGCACCCAAAGACAGCCTCACGTTTTTCCGCACCAACAAGAAAGTCTGCGAGGACTGGTTCCTGCGACTGCGCACTCCTCTGTTCAACTCGGCATGGCAACTGGCGCGTCTCCAGATCCCCGATGCATACAACTATGTCGTGTACCACGGCGAGCTTGTACGTGCCACGACGCCAACGTTGAGTTTTTAGAATTAAATTGAGATAAATATTTCTATTGCAGCGCTTGCGCGATCTGCTTGCCCAGTTTCAGCGTTTGGTGAAGGAGGAGGACTTTGCCAACTTTCGCAAGGAAATCCAGCGCATGACCATAAAAATCGGTGCGGCTGTACATGCTTTTTGTTTTCGCTTTCTTACTTAAACTGTTTGACTCCTTAATAGCCTGGGTGCTCGTGCAATTGCAGGCCGGTGATGACTTGCGTGGCTGGGCTGGGCTCTTCAAAGCAATCGGCTCCAAGAGCGCGTCGACAGCCGCCGCAGCGATGGAGGACGCTGACGACGCAGGGTCTTTTGACTCGGCGCCGTCCGCCTCTCTGTTGCCTCCCGGACCTTCAACGCCCAAATCTTCGGCCGGCAAACCACCTCTTCCGACTACCCCGACCCTCCTGCGAGCATCGCAGCGCCAGAGTCCATTTCTCGCTCAGTTTGAGTCGTTCTGTTCCCTTCAAGTGCCGTGGCTCCTTGCGGCTGCCGATCGTGCGAGCGGGGCGGCGGAAGCGGCCATCAGCAAACTGCAGGCGTTTCTTGTTGATTCCAACATCAGCAAGCTTGAAGACGAGCTTGTGGTCGCCCTGCAGACAATGCTACGCCAGTGGATAGCAGACACCGGTGCGTGGTCACTTTCGCCCGGCGCACTCGAACCGATACGGATCCCTGGCTCGGTTGCACCCATCCCAGGGCAGTCGCTCCTGCATGACGCCTCGTTTACATCCAAGCTCGCCGAATGGGACGCTGGCATCTTTGACAACAAGGAAAGAGCCCCAGCGCCCACGTTTGGGTATTTAAAAAAAAATTTTTTTTTTCTCTTTTGCTAAAACCTCTTAAAAACTAAAGCTCGCTGACCAACCCTACATTGCACGACCAAGGCATTGGCGCTGTCGTTGCCTCGTGGAGCACCGGTGGCGAATGGAAAACTAGTCAAAACCTGATCCTGACCGAGTTGGCGACCGTCGCATCGACTGTGTCTGACCTGTCGGCCGCATCCATGTCGAGGTGGTTCAACTGCGTCCTCCCCCTCTGCGATGACGGTGGCGTCGCTCCGCAGCATGCCTTGTATCCCTCCGTCGACATCAGCGTCATCACAAACCTCGTCCGCTCGGTCAAGCCCGATTCCAAGACTGCTCGCGAGTTTTTGCTGGCCAAGCTCGCGTCTGCTCATGTTTCCTACGGTAACCTTGGGCTCGCGTCTCACCTGTTCGAATCACACCCAGCCGCGCTCTCGTCCCCATCACTTATGATCAAGTTTGGTACCGCTCTGGTAATTATGTGAGCGTTTTCTTTTTACGTCTAAATAGGATCTGTACATATAGGCGCGAGGAGGAGACGAGTGGCTGCGCAAGGCTGCCTCCAGTGCGGACGCATCCTTGAACGACAAGACGACGGCTTTATTGGCGCTCGCAAAAGCCGACTCTGATTTTACGTCCTCCTCGTCTGGTGGTGGCGACGTTCTAGCTGCTCTGCTGGCCTCGCTCGGGATCGATTCTTCGCCCATCCAACACGTTCCATCTGCGCTCCGAGCAGCCTTGTCGCTTGGCGCACAAACCGACGCGAAAGTATGGTTTGCCCTCGGCCACTGGCTAAAGGAGCACGCGGACAAGTTTGATCTGTCCCAGCTGTACGTTTGATTTTTCCCAATTGTTTGATAACGGTAGCACCATAGGGGCGACGCCATCAAAGGTTACATGAGCACAAACGAGCTTTTGTCGCTCAACGTCGAGGATTTCCTCGCCGATGTGCTCAACTGCTACGACACAACCACGTCCCTCGAGCAAGCACAGGCCGCTGCGTTCAACGTGTGCATCCGAAAACTATCCCAGGGGACCGTCCCTCTTGTTGCGCGCGTTGTCATCACACAGCAGACCCATCGCTTCCAAATGTATGAACAGGCTTCCCGTGCCCTCGCCCAGGGTCTCAAACATCTCAAGGTACATTGGTTGCTGCCGCCATGTTGCCATTGATTTGACGTCCACTATAGAACACCGACGCCTCGTTTGACGCGATCGCTCAAGGTCTCCAGCTGTTTGAGCTTCATGTGCGCCACGCTGTTTTCTTGAGCGAGGAGTCTCGCAGGGCGCTCTCCTCGGCGGATGTGCTCACAAGCGTGCCATGGGTCAAGGTGGTGCCGCAGCTTGCGTCTCGACTGGACCACTGGTCGCCCGTCGTCCGCAAGCTCGCGCTCTCTGTTCTCCAGCACGTTGCCCTCAAGCATTCTGACACGGTCCTTCTCGCTGCGGTCAACCTGTCCAACAGCAACGACGCTGCAGCGACGCCCAGCTCGCCCGAGCTGCGCCAGCTCGTCGGGACCCTTGCACAGCAGCGCCCCGTTTTATTTGACGAGGTCGCCGTGCTCGCCCGCGACCTGCAACGCCTCAGTGTCCTCTGGGAAGAGTCGTGGTTGCACCTCCTCGTGCGCGTGTCTGCCGAGGCCGTCAAGCGCCTTCTCAAGCTGCACCGCGAGGCGCGCCAAGTGGCCGCCGATCCAAAACTCGACCTCGTTGAGTGCCAGCGACTGATCCAAACGAAGCGAGCGGCCGCGCTGCGTTCAATCGTCGTACCCATGGAGCGTCTCCTCGAGCGCACGGGCAAGAAAGTCGACAACGTCAACCCGTCCAGACAGGAGCAGCTGTTTTGCGAGCGCTTCCTTGGCCGCCTCCAGTTTGCCCTGGCCACCTTCAAAGACGCGACGTCGGTTTCGACCAGCATCAAGGACGCATTTGAGCCCTTCAAGCAGCTCCACAAGGATCTGTCGCAGCTGCTGCACTCGAGCAAGCACAAGGTTCTCCAGCTGGGCGACGTCTCACCGGCACTTGCGAGCACGCGCTTTACCGAGCTGGTTCTTCCCGGCAGCGATGGCGTCGTTGGAGCTGACGGTGAGCCCGTCCGCGTCCTCTCTTTCGAGCCCGAGGTCACCGTCTTGCACACCAAGACCATGCCCAAAAAGGTCTATCTCCGCGCCAGTGACGGCCGATCGTACCCCTTCCTGGTCAAGGGCATGGAGGACCTGCGTCTCGACGAGCGCGTGATGCAATGGCTACGTCTGACCGGCGACCGCCTCACCCAAAAGCTGGCGTCGACCAAGGCTTCTCCGCCAGCCCAGTTTGCCAACGTGCGCACATACGCCGTCGTGCCCCTAAGCTCGTCGTGTGGTCTGATTCAGTGGGTCGAGCACGCGACGCCGCTGTTTACCATCTTCAAGCGATGGCAGCAGCGTGATGCCCTCAGCAAAGGCGTCCAGGTCATCGATCGCCCGGTGGACCTCTACAACCGAGCTATTGCCCAGACCCTTGCAAACCAAGGACTGTCGTTGAAAACCCCGCGGGCCCAGTGGCCCGGACACGCCATGCGTCGTGCCTTTGACGACCTCGAGTCCCAAATTCCCGCTAATCTGCTCGAGGTCGAGCTCTGGGGAATGAGCCACACAGTCTCGAGTTGGTGGCAGCGCCGGCAGCGGTTTGTTTGGGGGGGGGTTGCTAAATGCGATAACTTATTTTTCTCCTGTGCAGGTTTGCCACCACGACCGCTGTCATGTCCATGCTCGGATACATCCTCGGGATCGGCGATCGCCACTTGGACAACATCCTCGTCGACATTGCGACGGTATCCGAGCATTATATACTTCATTGCGATGGTCTTCTTACTGGCCTTTTTCCCCTAGGGTGAGGTCATCCACATTGACTTCAACGTGTGCTTTGAAAAGGGCAAGAAATTGCGTGTGCCCGAGCGTGTTCCTTTCCGTCTGACGAGGATCGTCCGGACAGCCTTTGGACCTGTGGGCGTGGACGGCGTCTTCAAGGCGATGAGCGAGTTCACTCTCGACGCGATGCGGAAGGACGCCGACGTGTTCTCGCTCCTGCTGCAGATGTTTATCGACAGCCCGCTCGCCGAATGGAAGACAAACCGTCTCGAGAGTCGGTACATGAGAACCAAAAATAAAGAAAGAGTACCAACTTTTTTTTTTTTTTTTTTGGAACACGTAAAGGGAACGCCAACAAGCAGAGCTTCTCCAAAACATGCAGTCGTTCTCCTCGCGCTACGTCAAGAACCAAGGCGTGATTGAGTTTGCCATCTCGCAGACCCTGGGCAGCCTCGATGCGTGTGCCCAATCGCTGCAAGTCTTGCAGAACCTGCACTCTTTGATTGACCACCAGACCTCTGAGGTCGCCATGATTAAGACCGAGCTCGCATTATCGCAAGGTCTTATTGAAACAACCCTGCGCTCCCAGGAGTCTGCTCTGAGTGCGATGCTGGCCGAGTGCACAGAGTGGCAGGACAAGCACAAGGCTGCCCTGGCAACGGTCCAGTCGGCAGAGTACCCTCAACAATGTATCGAGGAAGCACGCACCCGCCTCGAAGTCCCGCTGGCCTTCCCTGTGCTTCCTGTGATCCAAGCCCTCTCTTTGGTTCCTCACTTGAACCTTCGAGAGTCCTGGAGTGCCCTGCAGTCCGACGTGCGCTCTTTGGCTGACACAGAGGTATTTGTATAAATAACAACAATATTAAACGATTACCATTACCGGCTTAGATCGAACTGGTTCAAGCGGCCTCTGATCATCTGATGCTGTACCAAGTGCTTACCAGGGGCCTCTCTGAGAGCGATCTCGTTTCCTTGGATCCCCTGCAGCCCGTGTCTGTCATGCTGAACGAGATTGTCGACAAGGGTGGCAGCGGCACTTCGTCGATGACCGCACAGGCCCTGCAGCACGCGATCAAGACCCTCATACTGAACGACCCCGAGAACCAGCGACGCAGTGCCGCCGCCCGCCATCACGAACTCAGTCGCGAAGTAGGACGGCGTAAGAAAATGGATTACTAAAGTTGTTTTAATCTTTTTCAGCTCTTGCAAGCCGAAAGCTCTGTCGAGCAGCTCGTGTGGATGATTGAACAGCTCAACATCCTCAACAACGACCTTTTCCAGGTGGCCCTGGGCGCATCTTCGTCCGCCAGCAGCGATGCAGGCTCGATGGTTGTCGATTTGCTGCAGAAACGCTCCGAAGGTTTCTTGCGCGGAGGCAAGGGCCCACGTGGAGAGCGCCGTCTGGGCGCGTTCCATGGAGCTCTGCTGTGGCTCTGCTACATGGCTCGTCGAGATCTGGAGACGCCGTTTTCGCACGACCGCTTTGTCTCGTCGGTCCTGTCGATTCAGTTTGACGAGGCCGAGGCGCCAAACAAGCCTGTGACCAAGAAAGGCCAACATCTCCAGAACGGCAGTATGCCGCCCGTCCAGCAGTCCAAGGCCGTCCTTGCCCCGTCGTACCTTCTCTGCATCGATCCCGTCTCCACCCCCGTGCCGACACAGTCTGTTGCTCACACGGTACAGCGTTTTTAAAAAAATGGCAATGTTGTTGAAGTAATAGTTTTTTTTTTTAAAGCTGGATACGATCTGGTCCTCGGTGACGGCACTGAGTGCCCTCCGTCAAGTAGTTCTCAAGCCTTTGGTGGCTGCCGGCGTTGCCTCGCCCTTGTGGACGGATACGGCCGTGCCGTTCATGGCCCTCAACAGCGTTGCGCTCGTGGTCCTGTCTGCGCGCGAGCAGTTCATTTCCATGCTCACGCACGAGCTCGGCTCCCTCACACAAGAGACCACGCGCCGTCTTCAGCAGTCTCTGCGTCCCCTGCTGCTCCCCTCGCTGGACTGGAACCTGGTTACGCAGACGCCCCGCTTCGCCGCGGAGGGATCACAGCTGTGGGACCTCGTTGGGGCCGTCGCCCCCGACTTTATGGCCGCCGTTAACAGAGCGACTGATCTTTTCTACTCGTGGCTCCAGCAGCTGCCCCAGGCCCCCACCGCTGACCAAGCGATCTGCGCCAAGGCCTCGGTCCTCTTTGTCGCGATCAGTGACTGGGAAAGCAACGGCAAGGTGAACTTGATACACTTTTTTTTTATTTTCTCTTTTTTTAAGTTATGTATGGTTCTGCAGAAGTTTGTCAACACGGCCATCATTGTGGACACATGGCTGGATGCGACGCTGCGAGCTTTTGTGCACACGTCTGTCGGCCAGTTTATTTCTGCGATGGAAAAGGGCGCGGCCGCCTACTTTGGTGTTCCGCAGACGCCAACGCCTCAGCAGGTCCAGCCGGGAGCCAGTGCCGATCAGGTCCAACGGAGCATGTTTGACAGCGCGCAGTCTGTCTTTGGCCAGCGGGACGTGACGTCGCGCGAGGTCGGAGTTGTGGTCAACATGGCGATCGACTGGGCGCACCAGGACCACATCGGCAAGATGCTCCCCGTCGCCTCCAATCTTCTCTTGCAAAAGCAGGCCGCAGTGGACGCTCTGCGTGGCTCCCTGTCACGACACCTGTGGCTCTCCGAGCGTCTCATTGCAACCCAGGAGCGCATCGACCTCGCGACCTTTGGACGCATGGTGCCTCCGCAGAACTTGTGGATGCTGGACCCGTCCTCTGTTCGTGTCTCCTTGATCCAGTCGCTCTCGAGCGACGTGGAGGCACTCAACCGCCTCCTGGCTGGCTGGAAGGCCCACGCGACCCGCGCGCGCCTGGTGGACGAGCAGACGACCGAGGTATCCTTTGTGTGTCTCGTTAATAATTGTAAGCACACATTATTTTCCTCTTAAAAGGTGCTTCGTCAAGTCGTCGCCTCCAACGCCTCGTTGAAGCCAAACGCAAAGCAGTACCGAGCCAATGTGGACGACCGCATGAAGATGCTGGGCATCGAGGTCACCGCGATCGAAGACCTGGCCGAGCTCTGCCAGCTGCTCGTGCACTTTGAAGAGTCTCGCGCGATCGAGCCAGTGAAACGGTCGGCCTTGCTGTCGACGACTGCCACCGAAGGCCAGCTGACCTTTGTGGGCCTCCGCGAGTACTACAAGACCCTCCAGACATCGTTTGAGCTTGCATCGCTTCTTCAACGCCAGCCACAGCAACCGCCGCTGCAAGTGCAACAGCAACCGCAGCAACTTACGGCCGATATGATCCTGCAGTTGGCCTCCCAGACTTCCGTTCTCGAGACCTCGATCAAGTCTCTGCAACTGACGGATGTGCCCGTGGCCGCCAAGCGAGCAGAAGAGCGTGTTGCCGTCGTGTTCACCGACCTGCGCAACATGGACTCGTCGGCACGGCTCGTGCACCTGCTCTCTACGGCTGCACAGGTCGACGAGGACTTTCGCAAGAACGCGGGCGATGTCGAGGCGGCCTTTCTGGCCCACAAGCGCCGGTGCAAGAGCTTGCTTCACACGTGGACAGCGGTCGTGTCCTTTGCGGACGAGCTCGTCCAGGGCGAGGTGAGCCGTATCAGCGTTGACCACGTCGCCGAAAACATCAAGAAGCTGCGCGAGCTCAAGTTTATCCTGGCCGAAACGGCCAGATCTGCCGGCGAAACAGCCTCGCAGCTAGCCCTTTCCGCCGCAATGGCCAAGGCCCAACTGTATGACCAACAAAAGCAACAGCCCCAGCAGCGACCGCAGCAGAACCAGCCCCAGCAACAGTCCCTGCAACTGCCGTCGAACGACGACGACACGGTCGAGCAGCTGGAGGAGGCCGATGCTGCCGCCTTTGACGTGAACGACCTGGAGGACGACGCTGTCCAGTACCTCGATCAGGACCAGGACCAGGACCAGGATCAGGATCAGGATCAGGACCAGGACCAGGACCAGGACCAGGACCAGGACCAGGACCAGGGCGTGGACGAGGCCGCCTCTGTCTCCGCTACGAGCACCAACAGCAGCAGCAACAGCAGTTTATCGGCCGCCCCTGGCAAAGAGTTTGAAGGCGAGCGTGCGCCCAACCCCGTGGCCGTCGCCGCCATCGCACGTGTGCACCTCAAGCTGCAGGGCCTGGACAACTCGAGCTCGCTGGTGGACCCTGTCCCCGTGGCGGACCAGGTGGCCCTGCTCATCCACACGGCACTTTCCCGCGATCGCCTCAGCCGGATGTACGAGGGCTGGACGGCGTTTATCTAAACGACAAAAAAAATAAAATCTCAATTGTAATAATAATATCAAGAAAATACCGATTAAAATACACTGATGGGTAGAAGAGAGAGGTAGTGCGGGCTTTTTAAAAAAATTACTTTTTTTTCACTGCTGTTGGGCATTTTCAGCTTCTCCCTTGTCCAACACCTTTCCAAACTCCTCGTCCTTTCCGGCCCAGAGGTTCCACAGTTTCAGGTGCAGCGACTTGTACTCTGGGTAAATAAAGTTGACGTGCACGGTGAAGGGGTAGATGCGCTCTTTCTCGATCGGCCAGTTCTCCCTGGCCAGCTGTCGCACGTCAATGCCGTAGTGCGTGTCAATCTGGAGGACCTCATTGGTGTTGTTTGGCCTTGTGGCCGTGAAGGAGCCGCCGGGGGTGAACTGGAAGTAGGGCAGCTGGATGATGTGCTCTTGGAACTGGTCCCACCCGCCCTCGAGGAAGAGCATGTTGTGGACGAGGGTCTGGTCGTCTGTGGTGCTCTCGGTCCACTCCCTGCGCAGCTTGTCGAGGATCTTGGCAAAGAGGCGCACGGACGAGGGCGAGGAGCGGGCAATGTAGAAGCCCGTGTTGAACTCGAGCAGCTTATCGGCCGGGTAGTTGAGCCCCAGGGCGACGTCGGCCGGTTTGGGCGTGAGATTGAGGATGGAGATGGCCGCGTCGATCGCGTTGGGGTTTTTGCGCAGAAAGGTGATGTCGACGTCGCTAAACACGACGTTGATGCCGCATCTGAGCAGGTAGTCCACCAGGACCATCTTGCTGCGCATGAGCTGCCCATAGTACAGGTCGGACTTCCACCGGAGCATCTTGCCGTCGTTCTTGGTCGCCACGCCCTGCTGCCAGCCCACCTCGGACCACGTCGCGGCGTCTGCCTTGTACACGGTCAGGCCACGCTCCTTGAGCACGGTGTAGGACCTGTCGTCCACCGTGACGATGAGCGGGATGTGCCGGTCCACGCCCACGCTCTCGAGGCTGCCCAGCCAATGGGACAGCAGCTCCAGCCCATAGTCGTTGATCATGGCCGCGATGACGACGCCGTTGTACGTCTTCACAGAGCCCTTGATGAACCGGATGAACGCCCCGTTGTTGTTCTCGATCTGGGCAAGCGGCAGGAGCGCCTTGAGTGCACAGCCCGTGCTACCTGCCGTGTCGGCGGCTTGAACACACGTGGCGGTCACGGCTGCGGGCGCAGCTGCCGAGGACGTCGAGACCGTCGTCGCGGAGGAGGACACGACGGCCTTGCTGCTCGGGTCCGCCGGCATCGACAGCATGTACATGAGCACGAGTACGAGCGCCGTGGCGACGGCGCCGCCAAGTAACGTGCGCGGGCTGGGCATCGCACTTGTGAAAATGGGAGTCGGAGGTTAGGTTGGTTGCTCCTCATCAGAGGAGGAGAAAAAACACGGAAAGGGAATGAAGGTGAACGATTCAAGAATGATGCGGGTGCGCTCAAACAGCAATGGCCTTTTTTGTGTCATGAGATTCGTGCTGACATGCTGACACTGACTGGCTCATTTTCACGTTTTTTTGTTGACTCTTGACCCTTTTTTTTCCCTCTGCATCTCTTTTTTTTTCCTGTGTTTTCTGTGTTTTCTGTGCTTTTCTGTGTTTCTGTGTTTTCTGCATCTCTTTGTTTCTGTGGATTCTGCGTTTTCTCTCTGCACTTGTTTTGTTTCTTTCCCCGCGATCACAAAGTCCATCTATTTTGCTCCTTCTTGGTTTTCTTTTGGGAGATCCCTGTTCAATTCGCGGAACACGGGGAGATGCCCGACACCGTGCAAAAAAGCTGTGGTGCCTGAGTGTAAAAGACAAAAGAAAATCTCACTTTTAAAAAATAAAAAAACAACCATTTTCACGTGGGTTTTGAAGCCATTGCGTTTCTCTCTCTCTGTCGGTGCTATCTGCGTTGCCAATTTTTTTTGCTGGAGGCGCTGGGACTGCGCGTACGTCTAGCCACGACCTTCCCCCCTCAGTTGCCACCCCCTTATTTCCCCGCAGCTCTGGCGTTCAGTGCACTCACCGGTATGGTGATGTTCTCACGTTCACGCGGCTGTGAAGGTCGCGCACAACCGCGTCAAAAAAAAATTATTGCTGGCTCTGCGAGGGCCGTCCGAGTCGTACAACCTCCCCCACGCACACGTTGGACGCCCCTTTGCCTATCCTGTGGAGTGGAGGGGGTGAGCGGGAGACAGAAACGAGGGCGAACACGTCATATTGCCCTTTTTTTATCTCCCTTTTCTATAATTTTACTGTTTCGTTCTGGTGTTTCTTTGTTTTCCTGGAGGGTGGGCACTGAAACCTCCTGTTGTCTTTTTGTTCTGGCTCGTGTGCTTCCGTTTGCCCGTTGCGAATCACCGTTTTGTTGAGGAGCCATTTAGGTATTTGGCGCGAAAGCAACGTGGCCTTTTTTAGTAATCTACTCGCCCTCTTTTCCACCGGTGCCAAACGGACGTGGTGATCCCTTTATTTACCACTCGTTATTGTGCTTCGTGGTTCGTCGTGGCTCTCTGTTCCCGCCGCTCTCCTTTGCCCTACTCGTCTTGTGCTAATCTGAGTCTGTTCTATCGTTTTGGCCAAGCAGGGGAAAAAAGAAGAAAGGAAATGGCATCACACGTCGGCGAGGCAGACGCAGACGGCGAGGCCGCCGCAGCCTTGTGCCTCATGGCCACCTTGGTACGTGCCCGCCCCCCCCCCCCACACACACACACAAGACACCCTGCGCCTAACCTATTCTTTCCCTGCTCTGTCTTCTGTAAAGGTGGAGCAGGAACAGATTGTGCCGTCGATGCCGCGACGCGGCAACGGGAGTAGCAGTCTTGGCAGCAGCATCAGCACCAGTGCCAGCTCGAGCAGCAGCAGCAGCATTGTCTCCACGGGCAGTGCAACGTCGCCCGTCTACGCCAACACGCCACAGCTTCCCCTGCACGTATTACAACAGCAGCAGCAGCAACAGACGGCCCTCGGCTTTGTCAAGGGCATCCCCGTGGTGAGCTCGGCGGTCAGCAAACTCTCCAACGCATACGAGGCCTCCAAGGCGTCGTCCGTCCTTATCAAATTTGGCGCTGAGACGGTCGAATCGTCGGTGCGGAAAATCTACGGTCCTATCTCGACCATTGTCGAGCCCCATGTCGGCAACATCAACGAGTTTGGACTCAAGCATTTGGAAAAGGTACACAGAGCGTCAATCTTGTGTGGCCTGTGTCACTGAGGCTCTCTATTTTATTCCCCCCCACACACACCACAGCTCACGGAACAGTTCCCTATCGTCATGGATCAGCCCGAGACCATTTATGAAAAATCTGCGCAGTACATCTCGAGTTTCTTGACGTCCAGCCCAGACGGCTCTGCAGCAAACGGGAGTGGTAATTTAAATTAAATAAAAAAAAATACACCTTTTTAATTTTTGTTTGGTTGTAAAATTAAATTAAATAACGAAATAAAGGTGCCCACAATCACCAAAACGGTTACGACCAGCATGACGACGACGATATGGATACGCACGACCCTACATCCAAACGGTCATCCTCTGGCTTGCGGCGTCGCGTGATGAACCACGGAAATGGAAACGGACACGGACACGGAAACGGGCATGGCAATGGGAATGGGAATGGAAACGGTCACAATGCCGGCGGGGACGAATCCGACTCGGACGGCGAACTGATGGAAGAGGACCGGCATCAGCGCAAACGGCGCGTATCCCTTTCGGCAGCAGCAGCGGCCGCAAACTCGCGACAACGTTCTGGAAACACCATGCTCGTCGAAAACACGTGGTCTGCACAGCTCCGCGGCATGTATGCGTACGGCAAGTCGAACGAGTCCCTTCAGCTTGTACGGCAAACGGTTGACCTCATGCAGGTAGTATTTTCTCTTAGCAAGGGGAAAAAAACTGACCATTAAATAAATAATAATAAAAGGCCGTGGAGCAACACATCGAGCGCAACGTGACCTACATGACTGGCGTGCTACAGCAGCTCCAAGAGTACATTTCGCAGCAGACTGCCATCCTCTCTGGCGAGCTCGCAGTGCAACGCGACCGATGGCTCCACGAGCTCAGCGCGACCTACAACAACATCCGCAAGGACATTGCAAACGCCATCCGACAGGTCGTCGACATCCTCTCACGTTCCGCGACGGTCCTGCCTGCGTTTGCCCAGCAAAGGGTAAAGGACTTTGTCCTGTCGCTACCGCAGCGCTGGGTATGTCGTCTATTTTGACTACATTTTTTTGCTCAAGCTTTTTTTTTTTTTTTCCCCGTCCAGGCCGCTGGCGCGAACGCCCTGATTCAGCCCCCAGTTGGCGCAGAGGCCGAGGTCCGCTTCCTGCAGGACGGACACCAGATGATTGCGCTCTCCAATGAGACCCGCAACATGCTGCGCTCGCTCATCTTTATCTTTGCCCAGTACTTTGAGAAGGCCAACGCTTTCCTCAACAAGTATGCCTTCTCGTGCACAACCCCCAAGTCCTAACCAAAGTACTCTTCTGTAGCCTCACCGGAAACGAGGGTCTCAACAACCCCACCAGCCCCAGTCCTGCGTCGATCGCTGCATTGCTCAACTATGATACCAATGGCCACATCCAGCACGCCCCGATCGGCACCTCCCCCGCATTCTCTGCCCAAGCCGCAGTGGTTGCGCACGTCCAGGCCAACAGCGTACCCGACATGGAACAGTAAATACTTTTTTGTACCTCGTTTCCATTTTTTCGCTTTTGTGTCTCCTGTACACTCGCCTTTACACACACACACACACACAGCAAAAACAACCCTCTCTCTTTCTGTTTCTTCTTAGACTCTTTCTTCTACTCAGATTCTCTGTCTGTCCTGCCCGAAATGCCGCTTTTTTTATTCATTCTTTTCTTTTGATTGTTTGTTTGTCGTTGACGACGTACGATTGTTCAAACCCTGCGCCACTGAAATCGATGGGGATGGGGATGGGGATGGGGACAGACGGCTATTTTCGTCACCACCACACTCCATGGGCCATTCACACTCCAAGGCCGGTGGCCGTGTTGTGCTGGACACGTCGCTCGGTGGCAGCAGTGGTGCCTCGTCCGTCTTCTACAACGGCGACGGCGGCGGCAGTGGCGGCGCTGGTGGCGGCGGCGAGCCAGGCGGCGACAACGAGGTCTCGTCCCAGCCAACACCCACGATGATGCGCCATCCAAGCATCTCTGGCGGCAGGTACGCTCAGGCGCAGCCCGCACGGAAGATCACGGCCGAGACCCTTGCTGCGTCAAAGGTGCGCTCTATCTCGTTACCACTGGGAATAGGATTTGTTTTGCTGTCGCGGCGGGATTTCTGGGATTTGGGGGATTTGGGGGGATCTCACTCGGTTCAAAAACGACTAGGTGTCGGGTCGCCTCTACCTCAACAACATGAACCTGCGCGAGTTCCCGCTCAACCAGCTCCTGGAGGCCGAGGCGCAGCTGGCTGCAAATGCGTATGTCCTGCTTTTCTTTCCTTGTCCCTTGTTTTGTTTTTTCTTATTTGATTCGCATGCACCCTCCCCCCCCAAAAAAAACAGTAAGGACACCAGCAAGGGCTCCGCGCCGCTGCCGCCAAAGACGCTACAGATCATGGATGTGTCGTTCAACCAGCTGGAGCGATTCCCTCGTCAGCCGCTTCCCTTCCCCACCGTCGAGGCCCTCGAGTATGACCCCTCCAATCCTCCACCCGTCTCAATGCATGGTTGTTCTTTTTTTACGTAGTTTGAGCGGAAACCAGCTGGGTCGCAAGGTGCCGCAGAACTTCCTGCAGCTGCAGACGGCCGCGAGCATGGACTCGATCTCGTCCGGCGGCGGCGCGACCAACAGCCCGCCCGCCACCATCTCCAGCAAAAAGGGCACCAGGCGGTCCAACAAGTCTGACACGATCAAGTCGCAGGAGGGAGCAAACAGCAACGGCGGCTCAACGGCCTCGCGAAGGGCTAGCTCGTCGTTTGATTTGAAGCGCAACAGCTTGATCGGCAGCTCGCGCCTGTCGCTCCAGGGCGAGCTCGTCCAGCCCATGGGTGAGCTTGTCCAGGTTGCAGAGGGGTCGGGGCTCGTGGAGGCACTTCAGGGCATGGATCAGCTCAAGATCATCACCCTCTCGTTCAACATGCTCACAAAGGGCTTTGCACTTAACAACGCCGTCAAGAACCTGCTCGAGCTCAGGCTCAACTGCAACGCGCTCACAAACCTCGACGACTTTGATCTCGCCCAAATGCCCAAGCTGCAAACGCTCCTTGTCAAGGTTGCCCATAAAATAAATAAAATAAAAAAAAATAAGATAAAATATATTAAGAATGAAAAAATAGGGAAACAAACTCCAGCAAATCTGCACGAGGGCGCTGTCCGACCTCCTGCCCGATCTGCGAAAGCTCGATCTGACGGTCAACGATTTGGACGGCTTTGCTTTCGAGGCGAGTCTGCCGGCGTCGCTCACACACCTGGAACTGGGCGACAACCATATCCGCTCGCTGCCTGCCTCGTTTTTGCTCAATCTGCCCAACCTGGTCTCGCTCAACCTCGAGGCCAACTCGCTCAAAGCGCTCCCGCCCTTCTCGGCCGAGCACAAGGCCCTGGAGACGCTCTACTTGTCCAACAACCGTCTCACGGAGCTGCCCCCGTCCATCGGTTTCCTTGTGGTATGAGAATGTTTCCTGTTCACTCTTATTGCCGGTTTGTTTACAATTGTTTTTCTTTTTTTTTTTTTAAAAGGGCCTGCAAAAACTCGAGGTCAACAAGAACCAGTTGACCGACTTGCCCGCCGAGATAGGCAGCCTCAAAGAGCTCGATCACCTCGATGTTTCACAGAATGCGCTCAAGGCCCTGCCCGAGACGATAGGAGATCTCGCCAACCTGCGCATTTTGCTCGCGGGCGGCAACATGTACCTGTTTCCCCACTCGCAATCTCCTTTGAACTCTTTTTCTGCAGGATCAAGGCACTGCCTGCCACCATCTCCAAGCTCAACGAAAAGTTTATCTGCGTCATTCTGCGAAGAAACCCCCTTGGCACCAACCTCGAAACGCTTGCGCCTCTTTGGGGCTGTGCCTCCCTCGTTGAGCTGGTAAATCGTTTTTGTACTCCCACCAGCGCGCACTCATGCGTCAAACCCAGGATCTGTGCGCAACCAACCTCAGACAGCTTCCCGAGGACATCAACAAGCTCACGGCGCTCACGATCCTCCGTCTTGCTGGCAACCATCTGACCGAGCTGGGCCGACTTGACGGCATTGTAAGTGTTTCCACCCCTCCTTGAAAGAAGGCTATCGACACTGATGCCATATGTTTATTGCAGTCAAACTTTGTCAATACCGACTCTGGCCAGATGGTCCATCCGGCCCTGTTCCTCAACGACAACCGTTTCCAGGAGTTCCCCAAGAGTCTCCTCCCACTAAAGGCGCTGCAGACGCTTATTTTGGACAGCAACCCGATCGACAGTGTGCCAGCAGAGATCACGACCATGACCAAGCTCACGACCCTCTCCATCTCGCTCAAGGTGCAGAGCGGCAAGGGCTCGTCCGCCCCCCTCCCCAACCTGTCAACTGGAAACATCAAGCGCCTGTACCTCGGCGGCACCCTTCCGACCGGCCCCGGGATGCCCGTCCCGCCTCTCCCGCTCTCGCTTGCCGACACCGACATCCCCCAGGTACTGGCTGCCCCCCTTTTTCTCTGCTTACAAAGGAAAAATGCATACAGTCGGATAGGTTACCCACGGCCACCAAAGCCGCAAACCTCATCAAGAACCGATCGCCCACGAGCCGCGCCGTCGCGTTCTCGCAGATGCTCGGCAGTGCCCCGCACTCTCTCGAGGACACGGTCGCGACCACGTCGGTCCCGTGGCGCAACAATGAGCGCCTTGACTTTGTCGCGATCTTTGACGGCCATGGCGGGGCGACCGTGTCGCTCTACTGCCAGTCGCACTTTTACGAAGAGTTTGAGAACCAGCTCAAGGAGGTCGCGCAAATCGAGGACGAAGTACTGTTTTGTCTTGTTTTTGGTTTGTTTTTTTATTTATTTGTCTCTAGGAAGCCGCCATTACTGCTGCCTTAAAAGCAACGTTCCTGGAGGTCAACTTCAAGCTGCGCCAACACCTGGACAACTCGAAGCGCCCCGATGCCGTCGTGGGATGCACGGGCGTGGTCGTGGTTGTTTCCAACACGCATATTTATTGTGGCAACGCGGGCGACTCTCGCGCAGTCCTCGCGCGCCGGGCCAAGCTCGACGAGCAGCAGGCCGATGACGACGGCAACCCACTCGCCAAGCACGCCAAGCAGATCGAGGCCGTGCGCCTCTCGGTCGACCACAAGCCCAGCCTTCGCGACGAGATCGACCGCATTGTCAAGGTGGGCGGCTTCATCACCCAGGAGGCTGTGCGCGGAGCGGCCGTGCGCCTTCACTCGCCCAACGTCAGCAACGGCCTCGCTGTCTCGCGTGCCTTTGGCGACTTCCCGCTCGCGCCACCGGTTACGGTCGAGCCATTCATCAGCTCGCGCCGTCTCGATGCCGACGACCTGTTTGTCGTGGTGGGGTGCGATGGTGTCTGGGATGTCCTTACCGATCACGAGGCGGCCATCGTCGCCGTCGGCAGTGTCCACGACGTCACAGTACGACAACAAAAACCTAATAAATAATTAATAAAATGTGTTGTTATAGAAAAACAAATCGGAGGGCGTGTCGTCCGTTGCCAAGGGCTTCTCACTCAGCGAGGCGGCTCATCGGCTGCGTGGCTGGTCCTACACACTCGATAGTTTTGACGACATCTCGACCATCATCCTCGATGTCGGTCGCTTCTATACCCTTCGCTGAGCGCATGAGTCTTTTTTTTTTTTTCCACTTCCTTCCTT
>Ga0302230_10000808_pt1 | contig 23099 bp, 17 predicted proteins | sample II_Palsa_N2_1_FD_193523 | JGI IMG/M metagenome (GOLD analysis project Ga0302230, IMG submission 193523) | Peat permafrost microbial communities from Stordalen Mire near Abisko, Sweden - II_Palsa_N2_1 | ecosystem: Environmental > Terrestrial > Soil > Palsa > Peat permafrost | place: Sweden... | reverse complement strand
AGCGAGCAATATCATTTTTAGGGATTTGTGTACTTGAAGATACATTTTCCTGATTAACCGCTTCGTAAACCGAAGAAGGGTGAGTAGTAAAAGCTGTAGTGGCTAATGGCATCGCTTGATTGAAATAATCTGCGCCTTGCGTCTCAGCCATTAATGCTATCGATGCTTCAAGAGCTAAATGATCGCTTTCGGGCTGAGTGATAGCTGAGGATGCACTGTGTAGGTGAGGGGTAGAGGGAATGTCTATTCCTGGGTGAGAAGCAGCAGGAAGCTCACTATTTGTCATGGGATGTAAAGGATTGGATAATGATTGTATTTTTAGGGTTTCCTGGGTAAGCGTTAAAAGTTTTTCTGATATTCGGTTAGCTTCTATTTCTTGGTTTTTCGTTTGACTTTCAATGAGTTTTTTTATGCTCTGCAGCTCAATAGTTTGTGTATTAAGAACACTACAAGTATAGTTAATATCTGTTAAGAGCGATTGCAAAATCTCTACAGATTGCGCCTTAGTTGAAAGCTCACGAAAATTTTCATAGTGTTGCGTTAATTGCTGTATATATTTTTCAATAAATTGTTGTTTTTGCTGTACCAGGGCTAATTGTTGCTTTTTTAATTCAAGGAAAAAGTATTGATATTTTGTTTCAGTATTCTGCATATTTGAACGTTCTGTTTGGGATAATAGTAAATGTTGTTGATTAATATCAGTGCTATTAACCTCCGAAGAAGCATTGTCAATGACATGATGTGTGGCATCGGTGATTAAAGAGGGATTACTTGCTGTTCCAATTTGAGGTGTATATTGAGCTGTAGGATTATTTGGATTGTGAGACACTTCACTATTGCTTTGATGGCGAAACATTTGTATATTCTTAATCATTTAGGATTTCCATTATGTAAAATTTAACAGGAGCTTTATTCGCTGGCAAATCTTTTTCGTCATGAGCTCAGCATGTCTTATCAAAGGTTAAGAAATATTTTTCTAAAAAATTCACCTTCAGAGCTTTACCCATTGAAATGGTACCATAAAGCCTCATTATTGACACAACTGATCTGACCCCGTTTCAACGGACACAGTTTTCTCATGCAATCATCTTTCCCTCATATTCCACTGGTGATAAGTAGCCTGGAGTAGAATGGCGCCGCTGACGATTATAGAATACTTCTATATATTTGAAAATACTTTTTTTTAGCTATTTCTCTTGTCGCATAGCGTTCATGATAAATTAACTCAGTTTTTAAACTCCTAAAAAATCTTTCAGCTACACTATTATCCCAACAATTCCCCTTGCGACTCATGCTGCAAATTAACCCATGTTGCCTTAATAAAGTTTGATAGCTTTTTGAGGCATATTGAGAGCCACGATCAGAGTGAATGAGTGTAGAAGTTGAGGATTTGAAAAAATTAAAAATTGATGAGGAAGCGAAAGCTCAAGAAGAAAAACAGCAGCCTTCGAGCCCAGTCACTAATGGTGCTCAGTTTATAAAAAGATAAAATCTCGAATATTATAAGCGTGATATTTACGCTTCGATGCGCTGAAAAGCCTTCTGATCACGGATGATCATGCCTAAATGGAAGATTAATTCTCACTTTGCAGCAAGGCGTTCTAAAATGCCTCCTTGGTGCGTCATGCTAATTGGCTGCCAATCAATGAAATCGTCTTTTACAAATTGAAATCCTCTTTTACAAGCGACACCAGCAAGCATAAATATTGTATAAGTGTAATGATAATACTTATTATCAGTTTGGGCGGCAGGGCTATGGTCTGATGCTATTGGCTAAGCTAGCTTATTACTGTATATTTGAGACTTAAAAATGGCTTAAATTTTATTTTAAAAAAGTCTGTTTATCGCCTGATCCCAGCCATAAAACTATTGCGAGATTTTTAATCATGCTATAGAAGCGGTGGTAGGCAAAGAAATGCCAACAAAAATTCGAAGTTCACTTTGCCATTATCGAAACCCATTATTCAGCAGGAAAAGTCAATTTAACGATTTCTCGGCAAGTGTTTAAAAATAAATTCTCTTTAAAAATATCTGGGCTCGTCACAGGGGGCACCAGCCATGGTTCGAAACTCTAAAGTGACGGGGTGAATTTTTTTAAGAGTATTGTAGCTTCTTTCGGATTTGGTCTAGCCAAAGATGCTTGGCAGGAAGGACTGGCTCTCCATTATTTCTGTAGCATCTACACCGTAGCATCTGCACCATTTATATATACAAAATCCTTGTCTTTTACTCTTCTTTAAGTTATCCTGTCCACTTATATTAACTATAATCTATGGAGCAGCTGCTTATGACCATCACAGAATTGGTAAAATTATTGATATCAAGCCTAAAAGCGGAGTTTGTTTCAACGTGGCAGATGGCTCAAATTAAAAAGAAGCTAGAAATTTGGCAAACTTATTTAGCGGTTAATCTTGAAGCTAACAAACAATTGCCCCAGAGTTTTATTGATAAAATGCAACTTGAATGCGGAAATACTTTTATAAAATATTGTAGTAAAAATATAAATATTCAAAAAACTATTTTTCAAGAATTCACCAGTTCAACTGGTAGTGCCAAAAATATGGCAGAATTTTTAGAGCAATTCAGCCAACAACTTTCTAGTATTGCCAATGTTGCTCCAGTGGTAGCTGTCAATAATTCAGCGACAGTGTTTCAAGGAATAGGACGTAGATTGAGGGATGAGCCTATAGCCACAGCAGCTGTCTCAGCAGCAAGTTCCGCTGCCAGTCGCTCATCTGCTGTGCGTCCTGCTATTCCTGCAGGTTTAGAGGCTGGGTTAGGTCGTCAACGGCAGCATGAACCTGCTGCAGTAGTTTCCTATCAAGCAGCTGCAAATTCAAATTTTAGACCATTTGAAGGAACCGCGTATAGATTGGGGGTCGAGCCCAAGCCTATAACTTGGAGTTATATGAGCTCTTTTGCTGCATTAGCAAGTGGAGCAGGCCTGGTTTATGGAGCTTATCAACTCTATCGAAATCAGCATCAAGTAAAAGCTCGTATTGCCGAGTTGACTATAAAATTATCAACAAAATTGTTTACACCTTGATGGGTATACTTCTTTCAGTTTGGTTTTAGGCGAGGAGCAGGCGAGACTGAAGTTGTTTAATGAGGATGGTGACAAAACGTATGGAACGTTTTGGACGCAAAGCGCCCGAAGGGCGAGTACCAGATAGACGGACTTGTTTGATATAAGACGATACAGATCTAAGCTGGATCTTTAAGGAGCTGCGGGTTCTTCTTCTGGGGGCGGAGCCAAAGAAATAACACAGGTTACTTCATTGCCCGTTTCAGAATATTCTAGGTGCTGAAAAGCCAAAGAACGCGCCATAGCAATACCCCGTCCATGACTGTGTAACATGCGGCGGGGATCTAGCACCTGGTATTTTCTCCAATCAAAACCCTTGCCCTGATCTTTAACTGTGATGTGCAGTTCTTGTTCGGTGCGGGTGAATGCTACCTCCACATATTTATCTTTGTTTTCAGGTAAGCTTAATCGACGATCTACTTCATCCAGCCATAAAGCTTGGGATTGTAATTTGGATTTATCTTCATAATGGATGGACAAATTGCCATGTTCAACCGCATTAATGAATATTTCCCCAATACCCAAAGCGGCCAATCGAGGATTGGGACAGGCTTGAGCTAAAAAATTCGCCAATTGGTTGCCTTCTTGCAGTTTTCGAAAATGGAATTTGCCTGAGGTTAAGATATTGGCCATTTCGGCGGTAGGAATAATAGTTGGTGTGATCATTTTTTGATAGCTCTGCACTTGTATAATGGCTTTTAGTATAGAGATCAGGGTCTCACTATCTGGGGGTGGTTGAGAAGCTGTAGTAGCCTGTATAGCTTGGCCTTCTTTGACTTCTATAGGGGTGTTTGCAGCAGTGGCTTTAGGGGGAGCCAGTAGAAAAAACGGTATCGGATTTAAAAATTCAACATTGCGCAGTTGGCCTAATAATTTAAGATTTTCTTCATTAAAAACAGCGGCTTCGATGATGACAGCTTGAAAAGTTTTAGGCGTTTCCATAAGCTGCTCTAAGGCAGGTTTTATGCCGATACTCGATACCAGGTTATAGGCATCGGCTTGTAAAGCCACGGCCAAATCCTGAGTATGCGGTAACGCACTGTGTACTAATAATATTTTGGGTGTTTCATCTGTCACGAGTTGATCCCAAGCTGAAGAACTCTCTTATCAACTATAGTTAAGAATATCGATTTCTTGTTGATTTTTTTCAATACCCTTAAAGATAAAGGCTTGCAACGGCATATAAACAAACGCGTTTGGGCTCTGGTCACCAGTTTAAACCTATTGGTAGCCATTTTGGGCGGTATTTTGCTAGCCTTGGCTTATCAGAATGGTATGTTTGGTATGCAAGCTTGGCAGCTGAAGGCTTTGGATCTGGCGATGCTGGTTTTATATTTTCTGCCACTTTTTATAACCATTTTTGTAGCTCGAGGCCTCAATCTAAGTTTAGAACAAGATATATACTCCTTCTATTTTGATTTTAGGCGTTGTTGAGCACTCATCATGCTTTCAATATGAAGGCTAACCTCAGCGGCTTGTGGCATGCCACAAGCCTTGTCGCTCTAGCGGATAATGACTCGTACCATCCTGGTACTCGCCCTTCGGGCGCTTTGCGTCCAAAACGTTCCATACGTTTTGTCGCAATCCTCATTACGAGAAACCCTAGTCTCGCTTTGCTCCTAGCCTAAAACCAAACTAAAAGGAGTATAGACGCGGCGCGTGGCCAAATTTCTGAAACAGAGCAGTCTTTAATTGAAATGAAAAGGGCCAGTGAACATTGTTAGAGCCCTTGAAAAGCACAACTTTTGTGGAGATATCAGTCGTCGTTGGACACTGAGCCCAAGAACCTACTGATATCATCATCGGGAATCACCTTCTTTTAGGGAGGTGAGGATGTCAATGCCAAGTGCTGATTAACAAAACTATTAAGTATTCCCTGGAATAACCGGCATATGTTGAGTAAGATTGCGTTTTTTTCCTAACAGTTGTTGATAAATCATCGTAGCGGTTAATACATTCTTCACATAGTCACGGGTTTCATGATAAGGAATTGTTTCTATCCAAGCATCGGCTGCAGTATCGTAATCGGGCAACCATTTTTGCACCCGTCCGGGTCCTGCATTATAAGCTGCTGTTGCCAATACTGGATTTTTTTGATGGTTTTCCAGCATCATTTTTAAATAGTGGCTGCCTAAATGAATATTGGTATTGGCTTCAAATAAATCTAAGCCTGACTTGTTCGAGTGGCGCAGCTTTTTTGCCAACATTTCTGCAGTTTTTGGCATCAGTTGCATCACGCCTAAGGCCCCAACGGGTGAACGAGCCGTAGTAACAAAAGCACTTTCTTGTCTGGCAATGGCAAAAATCCAAGCCGCATCGACTTGGTGCCTGTCAGCAGCTTGTAAAATGTGATGTGAGTGGCCCATCGGGAAGCGCAATTCCCAGGCACCCCCATGATTGAGCGACTTGGCTAAAGCCATAATCGACCAATTGGGTGCTTCCCAGGTTAAGGCTAAGCGAGCTGCAGCCTGCTTTTCCAAATCCGGTAAATTTTTTAAAGCCAATTGCCACTCTTGGTGCCCTTGATTGCCACGGCCTAAATGGTATAACTCTTGGGCTCGTAAAATTGCGGGCAGTTTGGAAACTTGGTCAACAACGCTTTGTGGAACTGAGATCTTTTGTTGTGCAAAAGCATAAGGTTTCAGCAATCGTTGATTGGCTAAAAAACCATAATAACTGCGAAAAGGTGCTAATTTGGTTAGGATTAGTTGACTTGCTTGTGTGTGACCCAGCCTATCGAGGGCCCGTGCACGCCAGTATTGCCAGGCTTCACTATTAGCCAAGGGTTCTGGCAGTTCATCCAGCCATTTTAAAACAGTTTGCCAATCTTCTTTGAGTAAAGCCACTCGCACTCGCCATTCGTGAACCGCTTGATTGGTATAGCGATCGGGGACTCGAGTCAGCCATTTTTCAGCCGTTAAATTTTTTTGAGTTGCCAGGGACAAGCCAATGGCTCTGACCACCAAAGCCCAATGACGTTCACTGAAAGCATAACGTTGGTTGAGGGTTTTCCAAAGAGGAATGGCTTCTTCGGGATTTTTACGAGCAATTTCTGACAGTCCATGCACCAATATTTCAGATATTGCCGGGTGTTTAGATTTAAAATGATGGGGTTTGGCAATCAGGCTGGGATTTTCATGCACCATAATCCAAAGATCCACCCATAACCTTTCTGCTTTGGGTAAGTGTTCTGACAATTTCTTAGCCAGGCTGGTATTGCCAGCTTGTATGGCAAGTTTAATGCGTTGCCAAATAAGCGGTCGGATCATGCGACCGCTAAGTTGCCAAGCTTTAAACAAGGGTTCACAGGCTTTAGGTTGGCTACTGCCCGTCAACCACAGGGGCATGACGTTATCTAAAGCTTGGCTTTGAGGCTGAGTTTGTAAATCGGCCCAGAGTTTATGGCATTGTAAGGATGTATCTGTGCTTGGTTTGTATGCTTGTTGAAAATTAACCCATTTATTCTCTTTGGCCTGTAAATAAAGCCAGCGCTGCCGTAATTGAAGGCTGAGTGGTGAGTCAGCATAACGGTGCACAAAAGCTTCAAATTCGCTAGCCTCTAGGCTTGCAAAACGGCGATTCAACTCGGCATGGATCAGGTAAGGATATAAAGGGTAATGAACCAGCTGTTTTTTGAGGCTTTGGAAGCTTGCCATCTTACCCTGTTTTAAGGCAGCTTCGGCTTGTAAGAATAAACGCCGCTCGGTTTCGATGGAACTGTTTTGCGTGCTCAAAGCCAGGCTGCTCGCGAGTAATAGCCCGAGCAGGGATAAAAATCTGCTGGCAAGTAGGCCTAATCCTTGGTAGATCATGGTTTATCCAAGTTGTGGTTGAGTCCTTGTAAGCATAGAAGAAGATATGGTCTAGCATTATGCTATACTTGCGCAATTTATGCCTCTTACATTTAGATTTTATGTTTTGTTGAGTAGCCATCATGCTGTTGAGTATGATAGCTTACCTGCGGATTGTGGCAGTGACACAATCCTAGAACTCCTTGCCTAAAATCAAACTAAAAGGGGTATAATTGCGCGCAATTTATTTAGCTGATGGGAGCTTTTATGCCTTACCAAAAAATTCAGGTGCCCACAAAAGGGGAAAAAATCACCCAGAAAGCCGACGGTACCCTGGTTGTGCCGGTCAACCCTATTATTGCATTTATTGAAGGGGATGGTACTGGGGTGGATATCACCCCTGTGATGCAGCGGGTCGTTGATGCAGCGGTTGCTAAAGCTTACCAAGGGCAACGACACATTTCCTGGATGGAAATATTTGCTGGCGAGAAAGCAACCAAAGTTTATGGTGAGAATCAATGGTTACCGACTGAAACGCTCAAAGCCATTCAAGATTATCTTGTGGCAATTAAGGGACCTTTAACCACACCGGTGGGTGGGGGTATTCGCTCTATCAATGTTACTTTAAGGCAACAGCTCGATTTGTATATTTGCTTAAGGCCGGTGCGCTATTTTGCCGGCACACCAAGCCCTGTCAAAGAGCCTCAATTGGTTGATATGGTTATATTTCGGGAGAATTCTGAAGATATCTATGCGGGTATTGAATGGTTAGCGGATAGTGAAGAGGCTAAGAAAGTCATTCAATTTTTACAAAAAGACATGAAGATCAAGAATATACGCTTCCCGGAACATTGTGGTATTGGCATTAAGCCTGTGTCGCGCGAGGGTACACAGCGCTTGGTTATCAAAGCTATTCAGTATGCTATAGACAATCATCGTGACTCTGTGACCTTGGTGCATAAAGGTAACATTATGAAGTTTACCGAAGGTGCTTTTAAAGAATGGGGTTATGCAATCGCTCGGGAGAAATTTGCTGCAACTCTGTATCAAGAAGGGCCTTGGCTGGTTATAAAGCACCCACAAACCGGCAAAGAAATTATTATCAAAGATGTTATCGCTGACGCATTTTTACAACAGATCTTATTGCGTCCTGCAGATTACAGTGTCATTGCAACACTGAATCTTAATGGTGATTATATTTCTGATGCGCTTGCAGCCCAAGTAGGGGGTATTGGTATTGCACCTGGGGCGAATTTGTCCGATGGGGTGGCTTTGTTTGAAGCAACCCATGGCACAGCACCCAAATATGCAGGACTTGATAAAGTGAATCCAGGTTCGCTGATTTTATCTGCAGAAATGATGCTTAGGCATATGGGTTGGCTGGAAGCGGCCACTCTGATTACCGAAAGCATGGAAAAAACCATTGCTCACAAAACAGTGACCTATGATTTTGAGCGCTTAATGACTGGCGCGACTCTTTTGAGTTGCTCTAAATTTGGTCAGGCCCTGATCGATAACATGTAAAATAATAAATAACGGGATCAAGTCTTTACATGATACATAACAAGAAAAATTCTAAAAAATCAATATAAAGACTTGACTCCACGACTTTTTTATCGTTTTTAGCTGAACTTTACTTGTAGAGTCTGCTTTTTTAGTCAACACTAAAAAGAGATTTAGTAAAGGTGCTGACCATTGATATCACATGTCTTTCATCCGCCATTTTTGGATTCCCTGCGTTTTAAACTATTTAAAGCTATTTTTTCTGTTTATCTACCGTTTATGTTGGCTTTAAATCTAGGTCTTATTTATCTCGAATATCAGCAAAAATTAGCTGAAACCAAAGAAGAGTTGTTGAGCTTGGAAAGAAGCTTTAAACCCATGTTGGATAAAGCACTTTGGACTTTAGAAACAGAAGCCGTTAAGTCGGTGGTCAGTAGCGTCATGCAAAGCCCCATCCTTGTAGGTGTAAAAATTGTGGCACTGGGCCAAGAGCATGCTTCCCTAGAGGCGGGGGTGGTACTCAATGACCAAGGGCAAACTATCACCAATGATGAAGGTGCAAAAACCCTGAGCGAAATTGAGTCTTTAAAAAATTCTACTTTAATTGAGCATGCTTTTACGATTAAGCATGCTTCTTTAGATAATGTCGCTCATGAGTTGGGTAAAGTCTATTTTTATTCTAGCAAAAATGTAGTCTATGAAAAACTGAAAGCTTCTTATTGGGCCTTAGGTAGCAATATTTTAATTCAAATATTGGCTTTTGGGCTGTTGTTGCTTTGGTTTAGCCATAAGTTTATTACCAAACCAATATTGAGGATTGTAGGTTTATTGCATCGCGATGACGAAAACGCTTATCATAATTTTAAAGAAAACCCTTACATGAATGACAAAAGTGAACTTTCTAGTATCAGCAGGGCTTTTAAGGAATGCATGGAAAGAATAGAAACCATGCGAAAAAACAATGATAAAATACTCTCTCATTTAAATTATTCAGAACGTTATATGGAGGATGTTTTTAATTCTATGTCTGCCATGCTCATGGGTCTGGATAAAAATGGTAAGGTCTGTCATTGGAATAAAACTTGCGAGAAATATCTTAACATAACTGAAAAAGAGGCTCGCGACCGTTCCTTACTTGAGTTGGTCCCTGCCTGGAAAAAATATACCAGTATTGTGACGGACGCGCTTCGCGACAAAACCATTAAAAGACAAGAGAAAATTAAACTAAAGATTACAGAAAAAGAGCATTATTTTAATCTGGTAGTCTACCCGCTTGGGTTTAGCGATGGCGGCGTGATTATCAAAGTAGAAGATGTTACAGACAAAGTTAGGGCCCAGAACACCATAATTCGTAACGAGAAGATGAATTCAGTTGGAATTTTGGCAACGGGTCTTGCGCATGAGCTGAATAATCCTTTGGGTGCTATTTTGCAGGGAGTTCAAAATGTGCATCGAAGACTTGATCCGGCTTTGCCTAAAAACAAAGAAGTGGCAGAGCAATGCGATGTTGATTTAGAAAAGATATTTATCTATCTTCAAAAGCGTGACATTATTTCTTTTTTAACAGGTATTAAAGAGGTTGGCGAGCGAGCCACTCAAATCGTTAAAAATGTTTTAAAGTTTAACCGCCAAGACGAAGCTGTGATGCGGCCTATAAATATTCATAAAGTTATCGATGAAACAGTAGAATTTTTAGGTAATGATTATGAGCTTAAAAAATTTATGGATTTTAAAAAAATAGAAATTGTAAAAAATTATGATAAAAACTTAACCAGCCTGCCATGTTTTGGAGTGGAGATGGAGCAGGCAATCTTGCATGTCCTAAAGAATTCTGCTTTTGCGCTGACCAAGTTTAGCGGAGACAAAGTGCCTAAAATAGTGATATCCACTCAAGTTAAAGAAGAAACGGCCTTGTTGATTTTTAATGACAACGGCCCTGGTATGGATGCGAATAGCAAACTGCATGCTTTTGAGCCATTTTTTACTACCCGCGAAGTGGGTCAAGGCATGGGCTTAGGCTTGGCCATTTCTTATTTTATCGTGGTAGAAAAGCATCATGGTGAGATTGAAATTGAAAGTGATCCTGGTAAAGGTGCAACGATTATTTTTCGTCTTCCTTTAAAGCAAGCGGAGACTGAGGACGATGCACATGGCTAGAGTTGGCCACGGCTTCATTCTTATTTTGAGTTTGATGACGTTTTTTTCGCCACTATGTGCTCAAGATTTTGAAATCACTTTAAGCCAAGGCACTCCACCTCAAGATAATGCGCTGAGTACTGAGCGCGATACTGATCTCAATCAAACCATTCGAGTGGGCGATAATGAAGAGGGCTCTTTTAGTTTTTCTACCTTAATCCCTCTTACCACATATGCTTTGAGCGGTGGCTTTCAAAGCGAGCTTGAAAAAAATTCCAGTTCTCTCACCAATCCAACAGTCGATTCTACCACTCCGATCACCTCATATACAGGCTCGATACCAAAGTCGACACAAGATGCTTCTCCTATACCGACAACCGTTAGCAGCACCGTATATACAGGCTCGATGTCAGGAGCTAAAGCCATGACCGGTTTGTCAAGCAATATTCCCGCTGATAATGCCTCTCTAGGTCCCCGAGTCCCTGTTATCCCTGCCAGTACCCGTCAAAGCTCTGAAAAAGCGACTATCTCTGCTACAGCCAATGCCGCTTCTTTTGAATACAAAGAAGCGGTTTCAGGCTTTAAGGTCAGGCCACATGCGGTGAATAATAAAGTGCACTTAGACATTTATTGGCAACGGGCTGAAGTTAATGGGCAGATATCGCTGGCTAAAGGCAATTTGCAAAGTACAGTCACTTTGCCTTTAGGTGAATGGATTATGGTATTTGGCAAAAAAGCTAGAAAAAATGTCACGACTATTAGTAGAACCGTCTCTAGTAGTTCTTCGCAAATTTGGCTTAAAATTGACCGCGTCGATGATGAGAACCTTGACTAACCCATGGAGTAACTGTTCTAGGGAAGCCAAGCTCATCTATACTCCTTTAAGATTCAAAGAATTTGGTTCTTGCTTCTTCAATTAAGATTACGCAAAATGACCATCTTTCTATACACTTACTTTTAGACTTTAAAGAAAATTTATTGTAACGTGATTTTATTTTTTCAAAGTTCACAATTGAGATCGGAGTACTGGGCTGCAGTAGTCGGCTTATCGGCTAAGTTTTGTTCGGTGGTAGGTCGGCAGGCTGTTAGAGGGGCGAAAAGAGCTTGGAGAAAGAGATTATATAACCCATTGTTGGCTGTTTTTTTAATTTATGCGCTTTTATATTATACGCCTTTATCATCTTATATCCTTTATCAGCTTGAACATGATATCCCAGCCGTAGAAGCTTTGCCTTTTGGTATTAAGGGATTAATTCTTTTAGGCGGAGACGCATCTTTAAGCCCTACAACTTATTCTCCTTATTATCGGGTAGGCCCTACGGCAAGCCGCACTTTAGAGTTTGCTCGCTTGGCTAAACGCTACCCTCATCTCAAGCTGATGGTGACGGGCATGAGCGAAGAAATTGCCTTAACTCAAAAAGTTTTTAGACATTTCAAAATACCCTTGAGCGGAATTATCTGGGAAACCCGTTCACGCAGCACCCTTGAAAATGGTTACAATAGTTTTCAAGTTGTCCTGCCTCAAGCTCAAGAACTATGGGGAGTGGTGACTTCTGCCTATCATATTCGAAGAGCCAAACTGATCTTTGAGAGTGTAGGCTGGCAAGTTTTACCGATACCCGTCGCTTATGAAACCGGTAATTTACGCTTTCGGCCACTTTTTTCTACTCATCACAATCATGAAAATTCTGTGAGATGGCGTACAGTTCTTAAAGAATGGGGCCACTATTTGTATATCGTTTGTTCAACTTTGAGATTCTATACCCCTTCCATTTAGTCTTATGGCTTTGTTGAGCCTCCGTAAGCACTCACGAGGCGAGGATACCGCAAGCCTCAAATTCTATAGATGCAGTTGTACCTTAAAGCTCTCAATCAATACCAGCAACAAAGTTATTTAACTTGTTATCATAAAGCACTGTCATGTTTTCATGCTAGTGCTTTGATATTTGGTGTTTTTATTAGTTATTGTGGGGGTTAGATGATACCCCTATGCCTTTTTAAACAAAGGCGTAGGGGTATAAAGTTTATTGAGCGGACAATTTATCAAAAGTGCCATCTTTGTGCATGTCTTCTAAGGTGGCATTTAATTTTTGAATAAGCGCATCTGGGGTGTCTTTATTGAAAGCCAAATACATACCGACTTTTCTGAAATTAAATACGCTTTCTAGATCAGTAATACCTGCTTGCTTCGTGGCATAGCGGAATTGTGCATCGCCGGTAACCCATAGATCAATACGATCGCTGATTACCTTTCTTAAGTTTTGATCTTCATTGTCGGCCAGAGCCACTTTGAAATGCAGCTCATGTTCTAAATAACTGGCTTTAGCATCGCCAGTATATCCACCGATGACATATTTACGTGCGTCCTCAATGGTATTAATTTTAATGTTCTTACTTTTTTTGCCTACGAGTACCCAGTCGTTTTGTGCAAGAGGACCAACCCATTTAAAAAGAGGTTCACGCGCTGGTGTGCGAGTCGTAGAATAAAGGGCATAGTTATCTTGATTTAAGGTTGTTTCATAGCCTCTTTCCCAAGGAACCAGATCAAGAGTATAGGTAACATTAGCTCTTTTCATGAGTTCTCGGACAATATCCGTAGCGGTACCGGTGATTTTATCACCATCTTTCATGTTTAAAGGAGGATGCTCTTCAGTTAAGATTTTAATTGTGTCAGCTTGCGCGGCATTTGCAGAAAATAATGCCCCTAATAATAAAAGGCTTTTAAAGATTGCGTTCATGATGGTTAACCTCATGTTTGGTGGTAGATATTTCATTTTGAATAGGCAACATTTAAAAGATAGAACAGGAACTGGGTATCGTCTAAAAGATAAGGGCAAGTTAACCTAGGTTATTAATGTCTGTGTGGTTCATTACAAATAAAGGAATTTTTATAGCTTTAGCCGCCTTTCATGCCACAATTATATTGAAAAGTCTAAAGTCAGCTTTTGAATTATGGAAATCGATCTGTCTTTGATAAAACATTAGAAATAACGGCTTTAGAATTTGTAAATCTTCCTAGGCTTCGTTTTGCGAAGCCTAGGAAGCTATAAACTATAGGGCCAACAACTTATCGTAAGTACCATCCTTTCTCATATCTTCTAAGACAGTATTTAATTTACTAATCACATCCTTGGGGGGTTGCTTTATTAAAAGCCAAATACATGTTTACTTTTAAAAATGTTTTGCCTAGTAGTTAACCTCATGTATCGCTTATATTGCAGTTTTTTAGCTAAAAGTTTGGTCAATCACGGCCCCCCCTAGGCATTCTTTGCCTTGATAAAAAACCACCGATTGGCCAGGCGTCATCGCCCGTTGCGGCTCATCAAAAACAACGCTTAACTGCTGATTTCCTAGATCGATAATCGTACAGGGCTGTTCTTTTTGACGGTAGCGTATTTTGGCTTTCACGGATAGAGGAAGCTTTGGTGGTTTACCGATGATCCAATTTGGCTTGGAGGCCACAAGGCTTTGTTTAAAGAGCAGCGGATGGTTAACGCCGGGGCCTACGATCAATAAATTGCGTGGTAAATTTTTTTCCACGACATACCAGGGCTCTCCGCTACTGCCTTGGGTGCCACCAATTTTTAAACCTTGTCTTTGGCCCAGTGTGTAATACATCAGGCCATCGTGTTGACCTATGACTTTACCTTCTACGGTTTCGATGACACCCGGTTGTGCAGGCAAAAATTGTGATAAGAATTCTTTAAAAGGTCGCTCTCCGATAAAGCAAATGCCGGTGCTGTCTTTTTTGGCGGAATTCAGGAATCCTGCTTGAGCGGCCAATTGTCGGACTAAAGGCTTTTCAAGCTCTCCTAGAGGAAAAAGCGTATAAGACAAAGCTTTTTGATGGATAGCATGTAAAAAATAAGTCTGATCTTTATTCTGATCTTGAGCCTGATATAAGTGGAAGCCTTCATTATCTTCTTTGACCGCTGCATAATGCCCGGTGGCTATGCCATCGGCGCCTAAGCTTAAGGCTTGATCTAAAAACACTTTGAATTTAATCTCTCGATTACACAGTATATCCGGGTTGGGTGTGCGACCTTGCTGGTATTCTTCTAAAAAATATTTAAAAACATTTTCCCAATATTCGGCAGCAAAATTAACGGTATAAAAGGGGATTTTTAAGATATCGCAAATATTTTGGGCATCGAGTTTATCTTCAGTGGCTGGGCAAAACTCTGAGTCTTCTTGCCAATTTTTCATAAATAGGCCTGACACCTGGTAACCTTGTTGTTGTAACAACAAGGCTGTCACGGCTGAATCCACACCGCCTGAGAGGCCGATCATAATATGTTTTGAGCTGCAAGACACCTCAGGTATCCCCTTATCATTTTGCGTGTTTGTGGGTGCATCTTAAGCGAAAGCTTGGGAGCGGATTGTTGAAGTTTTTATAAGTTTTTAAACTTAATTGAATCAACAGTTGTTATTTGTTTAAGGCCCAGTGTAACATTCTTGATATAAAGGGAAAAGTGTCGTTGGGAAATGTTATTGAATGATCTGGGTTTCAAGTTAATTGACTAGCGGCTATACTTTCATATCGTTCAGCTCCTTTCTAGGAGGACAGCAATTCTTGCAGTATCAGCAAGCCTGGGTTATTTTACCCAGTATTTTGAAATAATAAGTTTATAAACTTGCTAAGTTAATAAACTTGTCTAAAAGTGTTGCTAAGGGTAGGCAGCATTAAGGAAGGGAAGCCAAGTATGAAAATTTATATTGAGTCCATTGCTGCAGTTTTTGCTTTTGGTGGCTTGGCTTATTTCCGAGCACCCTTATGGATTTGGACTCTCACTTTTGCCAGCACGCTTGCAAGTATTATAGCTTTAGATGCTATAGGTCATTTTAGCAGCATTTTCTTAGCTGTCGCATTATTCGCTTGGGTGGCAGTTTTTCATATTCCTCTGATCCGCGAACGAACTCTCACTCCCCACATTCGTCAATGGTTCCAAAAAGTTTTACCCGCTGTCAGTGTGACCGAAGAGGAGGCTTTGGAAGCAGGCGAAATATGGTGGGAAGCCGAACTTTTTCAAGGTAACCCTCGCTGGCAAAATTTAGCCTCCTTTGTTACACCCCGATTAACCGCGGAAGAAGCATCGTTTGTAAAGCATCAATTGCCCACTTTGTGTGGCTTGATCCAAGATTGGCAAAGTTCGACCCATAATTTGGATTTAACTGATCAGGCCTGGGATTACTTAAAAAAAGAAAAGTTTTTTGGCTTGGTCATTCCTAAATCTTATGGGGGTCTGGGGTTTTCTCATTTTGCTACTTCAACCATTGTCCAAACTTTAGCGACCCATAGTTTATCAGCGGCTATCACCACCATGGTGCCCAATTCCTTAGGACCTGCAGAATTACTGCAAAAATATGGTACTGACTTACAAAAACAACATTATTTACCGCGGTTGGCGGCGGGCGATGAAGTTCCCTGTTTTGCATTAACGGGTCCTGAGGCGGGTAGTGATGCAGGTGCTATGAGAGATATCGGTATTGTTTGTCAGGGTGTTTATGAAGGCAAAGAAGTATTGGGCATTCGTTTAACCTGGAATAAACGCTATATTACCCTAGCACCGGTGGCAACCCTGGTGGGGATTGCATTCAAATTACAAGATCCGGATGGCCTTTTAGGACAAAAAGCTTCTTTAGGAATTACCCTGGCATTATTGCCAGCCAATCATCCCGGTGTTGAAATTGGCATGCGTCATTTTCCGCTTGGCCAATCCTTTATGAACGGCCCTACCCGGGGCAAAGATGTCTTTATTCCTTTAGATTGGATTATCGGTGGACCCAGCATGATAGGCAAAGGCTGGCGCATGCTGGTTGAATGTTTATCTGCTGGCCGTGGAATTTCATTGCCCGCTTTAAGTACAGCTGTGGGCAAACTCTGTTACCGTTCTACCGGCGCTTATGCCAGTATTCGCAGTCAATTTAATACTCCGATTGGCCGGTTTGAAGGCGTGGTACAAGCTTTAGCAAGAATTGCCGGTCTGACCTATCTTTTAGAGGCCAACCGCATACTGACAGCGGGTGCTGTAGACAGCCATATGAGACCTGCTGTCGCAACAGCGATTGCTAAATATCATATGACCGAAATGGCCCGAATTGTTTTGAACGATGCCATGGATATCCATGGGGGTCGAGGCATTATGTTGGGGCCCAATAATTATTTGGGTCGAGTCTATCAAGGTTGGCCCATTGCCATCACGGTTGAAGGCGCCAATATTTTAACGCGCAATTTAATGATCTTTGGACAAGGTGTGGTCCGTTGTCATCCTTATATCCGCGTGGAAATGCAAGCGGCTGCACAAAATACCCCTGAATCATTGAAGATTTTTGCTGAGGCATTTTTTGGCCATATTGGTTATGCAATCTCTAATGTGGCAAAATTATTGGCCGGGCATTTTCTCTGGCCTTTTGTGATGTTTAAAGCCAAAACTCCCATTCAACGATACCAGACATCTTTAAACCGCTTAAGTATTGCTTTATCAGTAGTTTCCGAAGTAGCCCTGTTGTTTCTCGGTGGTCAATTAAAAAGAAAAGAACGCTTGTCAGCACGTTTGGGGGATGTGTTAAGTTATCTGTATTTGGCATCCGGCGCTTTAAAATATTATTCAAAAAGTCAAAATAACCAGGAAGAAGCACCTTATTTAGAATGGGCTCTGCGCTATTGTTTAACCCAGGCACAAAAAGCATTTTTTGAATTTTTTGCTAATTTTCAAGGAACTATGGGTCGCGTGCTGCAATGCCTGATCTTCCCTTGGGGTGCGCCTTTTAAAGCTGCCTCCGATGCGCTGGATCAACAACTGGCAAGCTCGATGATGTCTCTGTCCTATATGCGGGCCCATTTAGGTGATGGTTGCTATGTTGGCAATGAACAAGAAGGCCTGGGACTTTTAGAAAAAGCTTTTCAAGCCTTACAAGCCGCTCAACCTGCTCTCAATAAAATAGCAACCCGCCAAAATAAAGGCCTGCTGAGCAAACAGCTAACTTTTAAAGAAAAACTGCAGCTGGGTTTGCAAGAGCAATGGCTGACTTCGGAAGATGAACTTTTATTAAATCTTTGGGAATCTTTAAGATGGCAGGCGATACAAGTGGACGAATTCTCGGAAACACAATTACAAAGGACGGCATAAATGCAAAAGCAGTCTAAACCTGGAAAAAAACGCGCGGTATATTTGGTCGATGGGTGCCGTACTCCTTTTATAAAAGCCTTAGGCCGAAATCCTTGGTCAGCGGCAACTCTGGGTGTGACTGCGGCGCAAACCTTGTTATTGCGCCAGCCTATGAGGGCCTCCGAGCTTTCAGAAGTGATTGTCGGTTGTGTGGCACCAGCTCCTGAAGAGGTCAATATTGCACGACTGATAGCATTGCGTTTGGGTTGTGGATCCACGGTCCCAGCTTGGACTGTACAAAGAAACTGCGCTTCAGGCTTACAAGCTATCGATGCCGCGGTGCGCAATATCGCTTTGGGCAAAAGTGAATTGGTATTAGCCGGTGGTACCGAAGCGATGAGCCGCTCTCCGGTCTTGTGCAGTGATGCCTTGGTTGAATGGTTAGCCACTTTGAGCGCCGCCAAAACCTTAAGCGCAAAATTAAAATTATTGGCAAAACTTCGTTATCCCATGTTTATTCCAGTTATTGGGCTTTTAAAAGGACTAACCGATTGGACAGTCAATTTATCGATGGGTCAAACTGCAGAAAAGTTGGCTTATATTTGGGGCATCGATCGCAAAATAATGGATGCCTATTCTGTTGAAAGCCATAAACGCAGTTTGGCAGCTAAAGAACAAGGTCATTTTTCTTATATCAGCTCTTTATATGATTACCAAGGACAGTTTTTCAACGCGGATACTGGCATACGTGCAGATTCTACAGTCGAAAAATTAGCCAAGTTAAAACCCGCCTTTGATAGGCCTTTTGGCCTGGTGACCGCGGCCAATAGCTCACAAGTCACCGATGGTGCGGCGATGGTGCTGTTGGCCAGTGAAGCGGCCTGTGAGCGTTATAAATTACCGGTGCTGGCGCGCTTAACTGAAGCCAATTGGGCGGGGGTGGATCCGGCCTTAATGGGTATTGGCCCAGCGCACGCAATCTCGGACTTATTGCTGGAACATAAATTGACATTGGCAGATATCGATTATTTTGAAATCAATGAAGCATTTGCTGCACAAGTATTGGCCTGTGTGGCTGCTTTGAATGACGCCCCGTATTGCAAAGAGCATTTGGGCTTATCTACCGCTTTAGGACAGATCGATCTCGGCCGTTTAAATATCGATGGTGGTGCTATTGCTTTAGGTCATCCTGTGGGAGCCAGCGGCGCTCGTTTGGTTTTGCAGATGGCTCATATTTTAAAGCGCCAAAATGCCAAACGCGGTATTGCCAGTTTGTGTATTGGTGGTGGCCAAGGTGGCGCTATGTTAATAGAAAATTGCAGCGGAGAAGCCTAATGGAAGAGCAAAATCATTTATCGCATTGGTCGTTAAAACTCGATGAAGCGGGTATTGGCTGGCTCACTCTCGATAGAGCGGATATGCGAGTCAACACTTTAAACGAAAGTGTCTTACTTGAATTACAAGAAATATTGCATAAAATATCTAAAAGCCCAGCTCCCAAAGCCTTGGTGATCCTTTCAGGTAAAAAAACGGGTTTTATTGCAGGCGCTGATATCGAACAATTTAAACATTTTAAAACTGCCCAAGAAGCAGCTGATAAAATTCGTTTGGGCCAAGAAGTATTTGCGCTGCTTGAAAGTTTACCCCTAGCCACGATTGCGGTGATCAATGGCTTTTGCTTGGGTGGGGGCCTTGAGCTGGCTTTAAGCTGCCGCTATCGCATTGCCTGTGACAGCCCCAAAACTCGTTTAGGCCTGCCCGAAGTGATGCTTGGCATTCAGCCAGGCTGGGGTGGTACGGTGCGATTACCCAGACTGATTGGCTCGTTAAAGGCCTTAGAGATGATTTTATCTGGCCGTCCTGTAAACGCTAAAGCAGCTTGGAAGATGGGCCTGGTAGATGTTGCAGTACCGGATCGTCATTTAAATACGGCTATTTTGCATTATGCCACTCAGCAACCGGCCTTAAAGAAACGTGTTTTTTATCAAAACTGGCTGGAGCATCAATTGGTGCGGCCTTGGCTGGGAAAATTTTTAAAGCACAAAGTTTCCCAACGCGCCGTTCCCGAACACTATCCAGCACCTTTTGCCATCATAGACAATTGGGTAGAAGAAGGGCCCTCTGCAAAAGCTTATGCCTTGGAATTACAATCTATCAGCCGTTTAATGGTTGGCGAGACAGCGCACAATTTGGTACGGGTTTTTTATTTGCAAGAAAACCTCAAGGGGCTGGGCAAAGAGCAGAAAACTCGCATTCAGCGTGTTCATGTGGTGGGGGCCGGCGTGATGGGCGGTGATATTGCAGCTTTTTGCGCCCTGAAGGGTTTTGTGGTCACTTTACAAGATGCCAATTGTGCGGCGATCGCTGCTTCTTTGAAGCGAGCCTTGGAACTGTTTAAAAAAATCTTAAAAGAACCCCATTTGGTACAAGCCGCAGTCGATAGACTGATTGCTGACTCCACCGGTTTGGGGGTTGCAAAAGCCGATTTAATTATCGAAGCGATTATCGAAAATAAAGCTGCCAAACAAGCTTTGTTCAAAGAGCTGGAAGCAAAAGCTTCGCAGCAGGCCATTTTTGCCACCAATACTTCAACCATCCCTTTACAAGATATTGCTGCAGAGCTTCAGAACAAAAGCCGACTTTTAGGGATCCATTTCTTTAATCCAGTCGCTAAACTGCCTTTAGTCGAAGTTGTGCATATCGACACCACCGATCAAAATTATCTACAAGAAGCTTTAGCTTTTGTGAAGGCTCTGGATAAGCTGCCTTTGCCGGTGCAAAGCAAGCCCGGGTTTTTAGTCAATCGTTTATTGATGCCTTACTTGCTAGAAAGCATGCTTTTATTACAAGAAGGCCTAGCGGCAGAATCTATTGATGAGGCGGCTTTAAAATTTGGCATGCCCATGGGGCCCATTGAATTGGCTGATACCGTGGGGCTTGATGTCTGTTTGGCTGCAGCCCAAAGCCTCAGCTCTGGCACGGAATCCTTGCCAGAGCGGATTTTAGCTTTGGTAAAGGCCGGGCATTTAGGCAAAAAGACCCAGCAGGGCTTGTATCGCTACAAGGATGGCAAGCCGGTAAAAATAAAGCCTGAAAAAACAGATTTTTCTTCGGATATAATGGATATAACTGATAGACTTTTATATAGATTGTTCAACGAAGCTTTTGCCGCTTTAGAAGATGAAGTCGTGACTGCAAGTGATGATATCGATGCTGGAATGATTTTTGGTGCAGGCTTTCCACCTTTTCGCGGCGGTCCCTTGCATTATGTGATGAAGACTGGCAAAGCAACTATGTATGCGCGCTTAAAAGAATTAGAGGCCAAATTTGGCCCGCGTTTTAAACCGCATGCTTTTTGGCTTAAATAGAGGCTGGCGCTGGCACTTATATTTCCTTTATTGCGAAGGCAAGAGAATCAATGGCTGTGAATGCAGCCCTTTTTTGTCATTGCGAACCTAAGGCCAAGCCATCTAGTAAAAATAATCCATTGATTTTTCAGAGAATTTCTGGATTGCTTCGGCTTAAACTCAGCCTCGCCATATAGGTTTAGAATTTTGCGCCAGCGCTATATACGTTGATTGACTTTTGGTTTATGGTGTTTCGTGCATTAAAAAAATCTTGCCAAGATGTAGGCTTGCCCTTGTTCTATTGCTTAAGCAGCAGCACTCGCGGCTTTAACGGGGGAGCAAGCTTGTGTCATAGAAATGAACCGCGTTTTTAATTAAATTAAAGAGAGGCGTGACTGGGTGGTTAAATCACCCAACTCAATATCTGGCATTGGCTGTTTATTTAGTCGATGATGGCACTTTTTATGCGTTTGCTGACATCAGCCAAGCAATGCAACAATTAAATATCTTAACTGATACAGACTATTGCTGTTGCGAATATTTGCTTTAAAAGGCGGGTGTGGCTTTGGTGCCCGGCTCCGCTTTTGGCATGCCTAACCACCTGCGCATGTCTTTTGCTGCCAGCAATCAAGTTCTAGAAGAAGCAATAAAATGGTTGAGGTATGCTATTCAGGATTAAGACCTGATTTATTAGCCAGCTAAATATAGCGGTTCGAGCCCGCCCCGGGGAGCCAATAAAATCAAGCACTTAGCAATACTTCCTTATGGTTAATGGCTAAGATACAAGGATGTCAAAGTTTATAGCTTTTTGGATGATACAATATATTTGGCATCTTTCTAAATGAATGATAAAATAACCTTTATGCATTAGCTTAATTTTTAGGAGATATGATGGACGTTCCGGTATGGGCACAACAAATATTAATGAGTTTTCTTGAGATCTGTAAAAGTTTATTACCAAAAATAACAGCTTCGATAAAAAAATCTTGTCAAGATGCGGGCTTGAAGCTAGATACTGAAACAGCATCTAAAGAATTCTCCCAAATCGCGACCACAGTCTATCAATCTGAAGTTGCCGGGCTCCAAGAAGCTGCGAGTAAGAAACTAGCGGGTTTTGAATACGCACATCCTTGGTTTGAAAAGTGCGTTCAACGGGAGATCAACGGTAGCATCCCTTCCCTTTATGAGGCCGTTAAAAAACCTGAATCAGCAAGCCAGCTGCAGTTGAATGCTTTCGAATTACATCAAAACGCAGCAGCAAGAGTGCATATTCTTGAAGCAACAGCAACGCAGAGTACAGCTACCAGCAGCATCTCTCGGAAATTATCCTTAGATTAATTTTTTAAAAATCCTTCCGGCAGACCGCTGCTAGCTCTCATCATCATGGGTTTTTCTTCGGATCGACTTGGTTTTCGCTTGAACTCTCTTGCTGGTCAGCCTTTTTTCTATTGAAGAATAGCTGGGCTTGGTCTGTTTGCGTTTTTTAGGCAGGGTTAAAGCACGTTTTAAAATAGCCACCAAGCGTTCTAAAGCATCTTGCTTATTTCGCTCTTGACTGCGATAACGCTCAGCTTTGATAACAATTTCGCCTTGACGGGTGAGTTTATGAGCCAAGTTCTTGAGTAAAAAAATCCGCTGTTCCTCGGGTATGGAGGCAGATTGGGCAATATTGAAATGTAACTGTGCAGCCGTGGATACTTTGTTGACATGCTGGCCACCAGGGCCTGAAGAACGGGTAAAAATAATTTTGATCTCAGAACTATTAATGGCTATTTTCGAGCTTATGCGAATCATCACTTAAGTTATCATAATTTTCAATCTTTCCCTAGCTTTCAGTATTTCCTTGAAATATTTGATTTTGCTTATGGGGGCATAATGCGCAAAGGCGTGGTAGGTAAAGGTGTGGCACGCCTTGCAGGGCTGTTACGCGCTTCTGTAGCAGCCAAACTGGTTTCGCCTACAGAACTGGTATCAAGTTGTTGTGGCTGCAGCAGCATTGTCCAGCGATTCCCGCCAATGCGGAACAAGGCCTATTTTAAAGGGTTCCAGCTGCACTGAAAAAATATTTTTCGTACAATAAAGCTTGTAGCCCTAAATGTAAAAGGCAGACAAGTATGAAAACTAAATT
>Ga0302230_10000807_pt1 | contig 23108 bp, 23 predicted proteins | sample II_Palsa_N2_1_FD_193523 | JGI IMG/M metagenome (GOLD analysis project Ga0302230, IMG submission 193523) | Peat permafrost microbial communities from Stordalen Mire near Abisko, Sweden - II_Palsa_N2_1 | ecosystem: Environmental > Terrestrial > Soil > Palsa > Peat permafrost | place: Sweden... | reverse complement strand
GGGGCATGTTTCTCGGTGGCGCCGTCGGCTCGACAGCCGCCACGATGGCCTGGCGGCAGGAGGGATGGTTGGGCACCTGTGTCATCGGCATCGTCTTCGCCCTGCTCGCCCTAATTTTTCAGCTCGACGGCCTTCGTGACCGAAGTCGCGTGTCTATCATTGAGCCCTCTGCAGAGGAGACCACCGCTTCGGCTGACGGGCGCCTGCCTGCTTCAGCCAACGCGTAACTCTGATCGCGATTCAATATACCTATTCCAGGAAATCTGATGCTCACCATTCGCCGATCCAATGAACGTGGTCATGCCATTCACGGATGGCTCGACTCGTACCACAGTTTTTCCTTCGCTGACTATTACGACGAGGCACATATTCACTTTGGACCCCTGCGTGTCATCAACGAAGATCGCATTCAGGCGGATTCGGGCTTCGGTACCCACACACACAAGGATATGGAGATCATCAGTTACGTGCTTGATGGCGCCCTTGCACACAAAGATTCGATGAACAATGAGGTCGTCATCCGACCGGGTGAAGTTCAACGGATGACCGCGGGAACCGGTGTGGCGCATTCTGAATACAACCACGCAGTGCAGACCACTCACTTCCTTCAGATATGGATCATTCCACGGCAAACCGGTCTTAAACCAGGATATGAGCAGAAGTTCTTTTCGGATGTCGAAAAGCGCGGTGTGCTGCGGCTGGTTGTAAGCCCAACCGGTGAGCAGAACTCAGTGTCCATCCATCAGGACGTCTATCTGTATGCGGGCCTCTTCAATGGCGATGAACATGCCGATCTAACTGCTGCGGAAGGAAGGCTGCTCTACATACATATCGCACGTGGGATGATCCGCGTGAATGATAGGCAAGTAGCTGCAGGCGACGCGGTAATGCTGACCCTTGAATCCAACGTCAGGCTTACGCACGGCAAGGACGCAGAAGTGTTGGTGTTCGATCTGCCGCCCCAACCTTGACCCACGCAATCGCGCCATTACACCCAGCACGGGAGACCAAGCCATGACTACCACCGCATCTTTGTTGAAACCCGATGACTGCGCACTTGTCATTGTGGATCAGCAGGCAGGGCTCGCATTCGCAGTCGGTTCGTCCGACAGGCAGACTATTCGCAGCAATAGCGTCGCGCTTGCGCGAACCGCGAAGGCCTTCAAGATTCCGATCGTCATTTCCACTTCGGCATCGAAGGTTTACAGCGGCCCGCTCATGCCGGATATCCAGGCAGCCTTACCTGATCTTCGAGCGATTGAACGCCGAAACATGAACCTTTGGGAAGACGAGACTGTGCGTGCTGCGGTCTTGGCCACCGGTCGTGGCACACTGATCTTCTCGGGACTGCTGACGGAAGCGTGTGTTTCCTTTCCAGTCCTATCGACCCTTGCCGATGGCTACCGTGTTTTCGTGGTCGGTGATGCTTGCGGCGGTCTAACGGAAGTGAGCCATGACCTGGCCCTTCGCCGGATGGAAGCGGCGGGTGCAACGCTCACTTCCTGGCTTCAGCTCTTGCTGGAATTTCAGCGCGACTGGACCCGACACGAGACTTATGAGGATGCACGCTCGATCGTCGTCGACCACGGTGGTGGCTATGGCATTGGTCTCGCCTATGCGCGCGAAATGATTCACCCGAGCTGAGGCCGTGGATCGAAGCGGAACTATGCCCTGCATGCCTCCAGAGAGTTGCCACTTACGACTCAAAAGTGACGGATCACATCTGTGGAAAATGAGTCGTGCGAGAGTTTTTAGCCGTAAGCCGGGAACCCTCAGAAACCTATGATGCCTCGTGATATCCCAATGCAAACAGCATGCGTCCTGTCCCTGGCATCGAGCTTTGACATTATCCCTTTCATATGGCTTTTGACGGTCTCTTCAGTGATGGCAAGCTCGCGCGCGACAAGCATATTGGAATTTCCAGATGCAACAGATCTGAGGACGGCTATTTCGCGCAATGTGAGGGCCTCATCCACGGCGTGGTCCGCCAGGCCCGCGGCAATTTCTGTAGGAACATATTTTTGTCCCCTCGCGACACGCCGTATAGCGAGCGGAAGTTCCTCCAGAACGCTGCTCTTGAGGAGATAGCCGTTTGCACCGGCCCTGAGCGCCCTTAGGGCTTCGACATCCCCGTGATATGTAGTTACGACAAGAACGCGCGCCGAAGGATCGCCTGACACAATGATCGTAGTCGCGTCAACGCCGCCGAGCCCTGGCATGCGCAGATCCATAAGCGTTACGTCAGGCTTATGCTCTCCGTAAAGCCTGATCGCTTCGTGACCATCGCCTGCTTCGGCAATGACGACCATATCGGGCTGCGTACCAACCACCGCCACGATACCCGCGCGAAACAGCGGATGGTCGTCGACCACGAGGACTCGAAGTCTGTCAGGTGTCTCTTCCATAGGATGCGGCTCTCGTATAGGTACGGTCATCGCAGACCAAACCCGCGCAGACTCAGTGTGGCTTCTCCGTTGCTCGGACCCAGTCCCACGCGCCAACACCCGTGTTTCCCGGCGGTAAGCCAAGGGTTCTTCCATGGTACGAAAGATACTCTTGTTCTTTGGAAAATTACCCTACTTACGATGGTCTCCGCCTCCCCGAAACGAGGGAGGTCTCGCAGCCCCTGAGGTCGTCACCACCACGGAATCAGGAAAGGCCCACATAGCGCCATGGGGTCCTTGCATTCGATATTTCCAACCGTAAATCGCAATCAAACCGTGCAGACAGCGTCGGAAACGATAGTGGCTGACCCGGGCCCCTATTCCATCAATTGCTTACTGTCGACGAAGCAGATAACGAGGTTGGCCACCAGCTCCGGATACTGATGCTGGACTCCGTTCCCGGACCGCGGCAGTACGCTAAGGAAGAGTGAGCGCCACTTTCTCGACAACGTAAACCAGTTTTCGACGGGGAAACCGATATCATGATCTCCCGAAATGACAAGGATAGGTGTTCCTGTTTTCTCAAGAAAATCACGATACCCACCATCATCGTGAAATCTGTCCTCGTGAAGCGACTCCTTGAGCAGTCGCAGATAGAGATCTTCAGGGACTTCAGGGCTTCGACTGCTGGTCCGCAGAGCCATTCGGAGACGGGAGGCCTTTGCCGCCTTCCTGCTCTCGGCCGACATGGGTTCGAAGAAGAGGATGGTCTCATCGTCCAGGTTGTTGCATGGCCTCAATGCGTACGCAGAAAATGCCGGCTCTGGCCCGAAATCAGTATTTCCTGGCGGGGTCGTGCCTAAGAGGATCACCTGCGTCACGCGTTCAGGCCACACCGTAGCAACAATTTGCGCTGCCTGGCCACCGAGTGACCAGCCCCCAAGAACGAATTTTTCAATGCCTAGGCCATCGGCCAAAGCGATCACATCATGTGCAAGCGACTTCGGGTCGTAGCTAGCTTCGCCGGTCGATTGTCCGGTACCGCAGTAGTCGAAAGTGACAACGCAAAAACGTTTCGCCAGTGCGTCGACGAATGCAGGATCCCAAGAATCGAGTGTGCCGCGAAAGCGCGTACAAAGTATGAGCACGGAACCAGTCCCCAACGACCGGTAGGCGATGCGGTGATTCGCAACCTCGACGAACTGCGTAGGGACATCTGTTGACGTCCACTTCCCTGTTCTGCTCATTACTACTCTCCAACAACCATCCCAAGAATCAAATTCTCAGAAATCCTGCACTGTCCCTGCTGTTGTTCAAGGCCACGTGGTCAAAACTTCGCGAGGGACCTCTTTGTATGACCAATGGGCGCAAATTAATGCGCTCTGGGAGCTAAGATGGTGCGCTCCGGAAAGATACTTTCGTAGCCCAGATCGGGTCATGCGAAGCCCCCCCAAAAGTGGGGTAGCCGCGCTTACTGACCCTGAACGAGCGCAAGAAGACGCGATTCATGGTCACCCGGCCCATCCATCTCGTCCCAGATACGATCTTCATCTCCCTCGACTAGCACTTCGTAGGCACTTTTGCCCCCGAAAGCACGCTGATGCAAACACATCCATCGTGCTGCCTTGCGATGGTCTCCATGGTTTTCGATCAACATTTGTGCAAGAAGTGGCTTGTGTTCTTGAAGCGTCGCGAATGCCATTGCTATGGCGGTCTCGCGCATGGCCGTCGCCTCCTCGATCGCTGTACCCGCTTGCTCAATTCTGGACAGTGCGTTTGACATGAGAGCACCTTGGAAAGACATGTTTCGTTTGGACGTGGGCAGACCACGCGAATTCGGAGACTCAGCCTCGCTTCCCGTCGCGTATCTCGCGTAGGAAATCGACGACAGCTTCTGTTCTTCCCATGGCCACAAGTGCTTCGGCCGTGAGGTTACCCAGTTCCCGGATCTCTACCCTGGTGTACCAGGTCATCACTTCTTCGGGGCGTGGTTCGATTTCTGCAGCTGTTCGCATGACTGCAAGCACCCCGGGCACGACACCAAAGAGAGTTGCGTATCCGTGGTCCCCCATCGGACAGATCAAGCAATCAGCTGGGTCAGCCTTGAATGCTTCAGTCAGGAAGGAGTTCAGGTTAGCCATGGTTGCGCATCCATGATCGGGCGGCCGATCATGGGCTCACCTTCACCGCTACTCTGCGCCCCCTTTCAATCTCTGTCTTCACTAAAGATGGTGGAGGCTACTACACCCATTTCGGGGATCGAGAGTACTAGCTGCACCTTCGCCACCGGCTCGTTATCCTCGCTTGAACGGCACTCTTCAGCCATGCGATATCAGAGCGGTTTGGCTTACCTGAGAGCCCAGCTGGACTCAGCGTTTAGTGCGCGAAATAGCTCAGTTTTTGTGGCGTACATCGTGCGGCTACCAATACTTCGCCGTGCGAACTGACGCCACTCCCGCGATTGGGTAGACGGCCGCGAGGAAAGTGACGCTGAGGCCGTCACGATGCGGTAGCGAACGGGGCCACACACGCCGGGCGCAATAATCTCTTCAAAGCAACAAAAAACACATCGAACCACACATTTATGCAATCCATTCGGGCCAAGCGGAGGGAGCATGAATATGAGTTACTCGGCTGATGTCCACTATAGCGAGAGTCCACTCGCCACAAGGATGGGGCTTCAATCTTCACGAACCCGTAACGGGGCTGCAGAGCACGAACACAGTTTCCAATGGTGCAAATCATGAACGAAGTCCGTCACCACACGATCCGTGCCAATGGCATTCGACATCACTACGCAGAGGCCGGCGAAGGGGCGCCCATAATTTTGCTGCACGGCTTCCCAGAGACCAGCTACGCATGGCGCCACCAGATTCCTGTGCTGGCGAAGACCTACCGGGTCATTGCACCTGATCTGCGTGGCTATGGCGAAACCGAAAAGCCTGCAAGTGGCTACGACAAACGCACCATGGCCAGCGATGTACGTGAACTGATGAGGGTGCTAGATCTGCCCAGGATCGCGCTGGTCGGACATGACCGTGGCGCACGCGTCGCCACTCGCTTCGCCAAAGACCACGCAGACGTGCTGGATCGCCTCGTCGTGATGGACAACGTGCCGACACGTATCGTCGCTCGCGAGTTCAATGCGCGGCTAGCCAGGGCCTACTGGTTTTTCATCTTCCATCAGGTAGCGGATCTGCCGGAGGCGCTTATCAGTGGCCGTGAGGATCTCTGGCTGAGGCACTTCTTTTCTGACTGGTGCTACAACCCGCACGCAATCTCCGGTGAGGCCTTTGATACCTACGTAAGAGCCTACCGTAGTCCGGGTGCCGTACGCGGCGCGCTAGCCGATTATCGGGCTAACGCAGAAGACGTTGCGCAAGACATCCTCGACGCGGATGTAAAGATTGCCTGCCCCACGCTTTCGCTTTGGGGTGCAGACTTCTATGCGGTGGGACAAATGTTCGATATGGCGGCGGTCTGGGCGGAGATGGCCGATGACCTGCGCACCTTTGCGGTGCCTCAATGTGGGCATCTTCCGCAGGAGGAGCAGCCCGAGATCGTGAACCAGCTGCTACTGGAATTCCTCGCTGGATGGCAGGGCTGAGCCATGAATGATCGACACGACCCTGCATGATCAGTATCTCGGGGATCGCGGCACTACTCAAAGCATTACGATGAGCCCGTTTGAGGAGCTACCGCTCCGTCAGCTGCCAGGTATCCGAGCAATCTAGCTACGATCGGGAAGTGACGTCAAATACACTCAGGTCTAGTCCTGGGGTGTCGCGGCCTGTGCCGGCATGGCAAACGCTGCCCGCATCAGACCGTAGTTCGTCGGAACCCAGATGTAGCCATTGCCATTGGTGTTGGCGTGCACATGCCCAATTCCTGGAAACGATACGTGCGCGGCCGCGATCCAGTAGCCCTGTGCGGCGGCTTCCTTGAAGATCCTCTCGCGCGACTGGACTGCTGCAACGCCATTGATATCGTACTTGATCGATGCTGACGGCTCCGGGAACTGTACGGGTGCGACATGTACGATGTCGCCCCATACCATCAGCGTCTGCCCTGCGCTGGTGATCTTGTAGACCGTGTGGCCGGGACTGTGCCCAGGCGCTGCGATCGCCACGATCCCCGGCTCCAGCTCGCCATCGGCGTCGAACGGCTTGAATTTGCCTGCCGCGATGTAGGGTTTAAGGCTATCGATGGCGCCATCGAACATCGGCCACAGGATCTTCGGAACCTTGGCCTTGTTTGCAGAGTTCAGCCAGAAGTCTGCGTCGACCTGGCTCACGTGGATCACGGCGTTCGGGTAGATCATCTTGCCCTTGAGGAGCAACCCGCCAACATGATCCCTGTGCAAGTGCGTCAGAAAGACCTCGCTCACTTGTTCCGGCTGATAACCCGATGCACGAAGGTTGCCCAAAAGTAGGCCGCCGTCTTTCCCATAGAGCTCGCCAGCGCCCGTGTCGAACAAGATGAGCTTGCTTCCCGTATTGATCAGGAACGCATTGATGGCCCCCTCTACCGGCGACTTCTGATAGTTCAGCGCCAGCATCGCATCCACCTGAGCTTGTGGAATACCGACAAGGAGCTCATCCGCAAGGAAAGGATGCGTGCCATCCAGCAGGGCGGTCACTTCGTAGTTGCCGACCATCATGCGGTAGTAGCCGGGCGCCTGGGCCTTGTGTGGTGGCACATCGTTTTGCGCAAATACTTCGCCGCTAGTCAGGGGCGCGATGACCACGAACATGATCAGCGTCGAGAAAAGTGCAAGAACGCGAGATTTCATGGCCGTTTCCTGTATGTGATGAAGAGGCCGTTCCCGATCCGGCAGACGAGTGCAGAGGGAATACGGCGGCGAGTGCACGCTCCGACCATGAAGGCTAGAGGTCTGCAGAACGCGACGCTTGTACTTCCATGAGGCGATTTGGAGAAATGGGATACATTGTGCATGCGGCTATCTGCGCTTGTTTCAATGCGATCGATCCGCTCATAACGCCCGGCGTCGGCCACAGCCACCGTCAGTCAGCGGCACAAATTCAGAAACGATATTCGTTTCATGCAATCCGCTGGCGCGTAGCGTCCTTAAGCTGATTGCGTTCCCGGGTTGATCTCGGGTGCTTCGATGATCTGAGCTCGACGCCCGAACGTCCTGCCAAGCCAAAACGTGGGTGAGCTTGTTTTTCCTACCGGCACGCGACGATTCAAGTGGGCCTCTTTCACCGAAGCGCATCTTCAACGACGCGAGAAGTTCTGTAAGAACCTGGCGTCACTCCCCTGCTTCATCATGCATGAGGAAAACCACATGTTTAAGAACATCCTGACAAGCGTTCTCGCCGCCACCGCGATGGTGGTAGCTTCGGGTACGGCGACGGCGGAGTCGAGCAAGCAGCCAGTCACCATTGTGCTGGTGCACGGCGCCTGGGCGGACGGGTCAAGCTGGAACAAGGTCATTCCATTACTGCAGGCGAAAGGCCTCACCGTACTCGCCGTCCAGAATCCCCTGACATCGCTGGAAGACGACGTTGCGGCAACCAAGCGCGTGATCGTGTCAGCGACCGGCCCCGTCGTTCTTGTCGGGCACAGCTGGGCCGGAACGGTGATCACCGAAGCGGGGAGTGATCCGAAGGTGGCTGCGCTCGTATACGTCGCTGCTTTCTCGAATAAAGAAGGTCAAGCTGCTGGCGACTTGGTCAATGCGTACCCGAAGACGCCGGCGCTGGGGACTATTCGTGACGATGGACACGGCTTCCTTTACCAGACCGAACAAGGCGTTCTGGAAAATTTCGCTCCCGATCTTCCACGCGAAGTAGCGAAGACGATGGCAGTCACTCAAGGTGCCCTTGCGGCGCGTACCTTTACGGACAAGGTAACGAGCGCTGCTTGGAGGACGAAGCCGTCCTGGTACGTGGTGTCTGCCAACGACCGTGTCATCAACCCGCAACTCGAGCGTGACGTTGCCAAGATGATGGGGTCGAAGACGACCGAACTGAAGTCCAGCCACGTCTCCCTGCTATCCCATCCGAACGAGGTGGCAAAGGTGATTGAAGAGGCGGCTGCAGCCGTCGAGGCAAAGCAGTAAGTTCAGGCCTGGGGTGGCGGACGTTTTAGCTCCAGCACCTCGTCCGCCAATGATCCTGGGAGGAACAAACACCATGCGACTTTCACCGATTGCCCCCAATGAATTGAGCGCGCAGCAAATCTCCCTCTACGAGGACATGAAAGCCGGCGCTACGGCGAAGTACAGCGTGTTTCAGACCATGCGCCACGATGGTGCGATGTTGGGACCTTGGAACGCTTGGCTACACGATCCCGAAATCGGCAGCAGCATGTGGGCGCTAAGCAAGACCATGACCAAGGCATCGCGCCTTCCAGATAACGTGCGCCAGATCGCTATCCTCGTGGTCGGCATTCGTTTCCGCGCCGGCTACGAGATCTACGCCCACGAGGCTGTTGCTGTGGCCAGGCACGGCATGAGCGCAGCGCGGTTGTCGGCGCTCAAGTCCGCCGTACGACCCTCCGATTTCTCACCCGAAGAGGCAGTCGGGTACGACGTGGCGCATGCGCTGGCATGCGGTGGTGTGCTGCCCGAGGTGACTTATCGCAACGCTCTGGCCACGTTTGGGCAGGCGGCACTGAATGAGCTTATCTACCTGGTCGGTTACTACTGCATGCTTTCCGTGACACTGAACGGCTTTGATGTGCCGGTTCCTGCCACCGACATACCCGCGTCCTGACTGGCCGCCCTGGACTCGTGCGAGTCGTTCGAGCCTGAGGCTGCAAGTCGTCATGACTTCTTGCCCTGCAAATCGCTGCGCTTGTCATGGTCCCGTTCGTACGCTTTATTCTGGGCCGCTGATTCTCAAATCCACGCGAATTCGGGAGAGCAAACATGGCTTCGCTACCACCGCCTATCGTGACGCAGGAAATCCAAATCGTCGATGACCAAGGGCATCTTCGCCTTCTGCTCTCCGCCAAATCCGGAGGCCCAGTTATCGAATTGCTCAAGGTTAATGGCCAATCAAACGTCGTGGTCACTCTCGACGCCGTTGGGCGCCCATCGATTAAGCTCAGCAATCCCGATGCTGGAGGACCAAGTGCAGCCCTGGAGGTCGATGACAAGGGCGCACACGTGAAGTTCGATCGCCCGGGTGGTGCCTCAAGCTATCTGTTCCTAAACAACGCCGGTGGCTCGGGCGTCGTACTTCTCGACGCCAACGGCGTGAGGCGACTAGACGCGCTTATCACAGCCGATGGGACGGCCAAGATCGAGCGATTCGGATCTGACGGTAAAGCGCTTCCCTGATCATCTATCTTCTTCAACAACAGCAGCCTTGGCGCAGTTACCCGCCGAAAGGTGCGCCCGTATCGCTGCCTCGTGGCCGAACGCTAGAACTTATAAGAGATCATGACCCGGTTATAGGTGAAAGGTCGGTTGCCAGGGTTAAGATCATCGGCGCCGCCAGATGAGCGCTCAATGCGGTCGCGAAGTGACAGGCCCTTCAGATCACCGCGAAAATCATAGATGACATCGAAATATAGTTCGTGGCTGTCACCGCGCAACGCAGTGAAAAATTTCGTGTACGCGGTGACCAGCTGCAGCCGATCGTCGAAGAATCCATACCCTGCTCTGGTCTTCCACGCGTGTCCCGGCCCCAGCTCCACCAATCCGCGGAGCATCGAACTGGTGAACAGGGGATCGGTCGTGTACGTCGTTGTATAAGGCGAAATTATGGCTCCGTCACCCACCGCGCCAGCTTGCTGGCTGAGCACGTTGTAAGCCACATCGAAGTGCCCATCGAAAATGGACGTCCCAACATCGGCGCCCCAAATCTGGCTGCTCACCCTGTTTCCGGCGACACCATCGAGCTGCGTCTGCGTCTCGACCAGGAAGTTGTCCGAACCCCCCGTTTCCTTTGCATACTGCATGGCGACAAAGGGGTTGAGGACGGTGTCAGTCTTGAACGTGTAGGTACCTTCAACATAGGTCATCCGCGCGAAATGAAGGAAGTCGTAGTACCACAACTCAGCCTTCAGGTTTCCTGCCGTGTACGCGCTCCCCGCCGTCCAGGCTCCATTCGCCTGGTGCGCGGTCGCAGGCAAGGATCCATTGTTCCCATACATCGAGTCACCATCGTACGTCGACGGGTAATATAGGTTGTCTGCATAGAAGCCGTCGGAAGTGCGACTTTTCCAGCCCCAACTGCGGATTCCGTAGATGCTCCAGCCCGTAACCGGCGTCACGCTCGCAAACAGTGCCTCGTAGGATGCTGGCAAGACCCTCGAATCACTATTGCTAAGCCATGGGGTGTTGAGGTATTGATCGCCGCCACGTATCAGCAGCCAGTCGTTTTTGTACTGGAGGTAGGCCTGACTCAGCGCCGTCAGTGAGTTGTGCGGCCCCATCAAGGTCACGTCGACCTTGGATAACGTGTCTGACTGAGTTCCTAAGGCATTTGCGCTGACCAGGGAGGCGCCAACACTGAAGCCGCTCGCGAACGAACCGCTCTGCACGTTGAGCATGAGTGCGCTAGAAAACGCCCGGGCATCGGGCTTCTGGCCGTACTCGTAGATGCGGTCAAAGTTATAGGCGCGCAACTCGCCATCCACGTGGCCCCCGGTAAAAAAGTCACCGAGGCCGCTTTCGTCGGCATGTAGACAAGTGCTCACTGAACCAAGCAAGGCAACCATTGCGGCCACGGCGCATTTACCTAGCGTCCAATTCACCGTTGAAGACAGCTTCCAGTGCCAAGCGAGGGCGCAGTCGAATTGTCGTTTTACAAGCACTGTCGTGGCCCTGTCAGTCGCGTGTTCCACCTGCTCCGCACCTGGAAGCCTCGGGGCGTGCAATACGCCGCCAGCTGAAAGGTGTGTAATCCGTCATGATCTTGAACACGCGCGAGAAGTGCGCTTGATCCGTGAATCCGCACTCGATCGCTACCGCGGCCAGAGCGCAATCCTCGCTCGCGAGCAGCTCCTTGGCTCTTTCGATTCGCCTTTCCTGCAACCATCGGTGCGGAGGAACACCTACTGATTGCTTGAACGAACGCGTGAAGTGTCCCCGCGACAGGTTGCAGGCTTTTGCAAGCGAGCTCGTGGAAATGTTTGTGTCCATTTGCTCCAGGATCAGGCGCTTCGCCAGACTGGCTTGCCAAGGCGCTAGTCCACCCTTCGGGGGCGGATCAATGCGCGTAAGTTGCCGCGCATCAACGTATGCTTCGACGGCGAGTTTGAGGTAGTGCAGCACGCCGTCCCCTGCCCGATCCGGGCGATCGCAGACAGCTTGCAGGGCGACTCTAAGGGATTGACCGACAAGATCGATCGTTGAACTGCCCCTGGCGTCGAGCATCCGCAGAAGCGGAGTGACTTCGGGCTCAATGGAGCCCACATCGGGATCTACAGATACCGCCTCGAGCGGAATCGACATTCTGCAGGAGTGGCACGCTTTTCCGTCAATAACTGGATCAATTTGTATGGTTTGTGTGCACATGAAGTCAGCTCCAGGCTTTCGGGAACACGATACGGAACTCACGTGCAGCGAATTTGCAGCGTGGTTACGACAATTCCAGGCGCATGAGCACTTCACCCAAGCTAAGCAAGGCGAATGACAAACGCTTTGTTACGTCTAAAAATGCCAGATCGGTCGATCGTGGCGTGGTCTATCCGGGCCAATCGTTTCGTGACAACTTGAACAAGTCCTGCCCGGGCATCCGTGATCTGACGTTACGACACTGCATTTGATCCATGTCGCTCGTCACGCTTCGGCTTTCCTTCGTCGTCCCATTCCTCGTGCTGCCACTAACAATCTCCCACTGGAGGTATCTTCAGGCTATGCGGCCTGTCCGTCAGTGGGATGAATCATCCTCCAGCTCGTCGCGCTTTCGTACCCCAAAATGAAAGACGCTTGACTCCCTAGTTTGGGGGAGTTGCATTCGTCATTTTTCAACATCACGTGAGAACTCACGTTGCTTTGAAGAGGGGTTTCAAGATGCTGGCCGCAGCGCGCCCTGCGCAAAGGCCAATTTTCACTGGCAGGCAAGTTCGCGACTCGTATAGGCAACGAAAGACAAATTAGCTGCCATATCTGCAAGATATCCCTCCGCAAAGCGCTTCAAGATGGGGCTTGGAAACCACGTCCTGGGTATTTGACGAACACATCGCCTTTCGATGACAGCAGACTGCCAGGATCAAGAGCTGCGGTTTCTGGATCGAAGGATTCGGCGTTGCGACGTGCGTCAAATATTCGGGGCTTGGCGCCCATAACCGGAGCGAAGCTGTGCGCGCTCTGATTCGCCACGCGCGATACCTACGAAGAGGGAAATACCATGGTCAATGTCACCGAATCCAAGCAACGGCAAACGGCGTCCCTGAAAACGCCGAACTCATTAGGAGACGATGCAAGACGCGATATCTCGGCCGAACTGAACGCGCTCTTGGCGGACTTCTTCGCGCTCTACCTGAAGTCCAAGAACTTCCACTGGCACATGTCGGGACCCTCCTTCAGGGACTATCACTTGTTGCTCGACGAACAATCCGACGAAATCTACGCGACGCTCGATCCCATTGCCGAGCGCGTCCGTAAGCTTGGCGGTACCACGCTGCGGTCAACTGGCCATATCACCCGATTGCAACGGCTGTCGGACAACGACGCCGACTTTGTTACCCCTGCAGATATGTTGGCCGAGCTTCGTGAGGACAATGGACGCATCGCCTCATTCATGCGGGAGACGCATAGCCTATGCGACCAGTACAACGACCTCGCAACGGCCAGCGTACTTGAGACATGGATCGATGAGGCAGAGCGTCGGGTGTGGTTCTTGTTTGAATCCGGACGTACCTCTTAGTACCCGTCTCGATAGAGAGCGAGCAGCGAGTCACCAAGCAACGGGTCATGGACGACCCCGACTACTCGAGTGGAAGCACGTATGCTTCAAGCAATCCGCCTTCGATGTTGGTGCACAAGGCATCTCGGGGGGCGCTTTGCCGACGTTCTTTGTTCCGGCTATGGGCTTACGATAGTTGCGGCCTCCGCCAAGCCTCAACGTTGAGGCTCCCATCCGTCACCAGCCCCAACGCACCTCGGCGCCAAAGTAGTCCGAGTCATGCCCCCCCGCGCGCTGCAGGGCCGGCGCCACGAAGTAACGATCGAACTCCGTGCCGAAGGCGAGACTGCGGGTAGCTTTCCAGTTCAGCGTCAGCTGCGCGTAAGTGCTGCTGCGACGTCCTGCCTCCCCCGCCGTGCCGGGTACCGGAATGTCTGGTTGCGCATAGATTGCATCGTGCGTGGTCTGCCGCCAAAGCGCGCCAACGGCCGCCACCAACTTCACGTCTTGCACGGGAGTCAGGGTCAACGAAGGCTTCAGATGGATGAAGTTGGTGTAGCCCGTGTAACCGGATAGGGTGACGTAGTAGCCATTCGGAAATAACGGGTTGAATGTTCCCACCGTGTTGCTAGACAGATTGTGATCGCCCGATGCCGCATCGAGCTGGATGCCGAGGCGTGGACTCCAGCCCGACCCGGTGAAGGTAAAGCCAGCCAACGATCCGAATGCCCAGGCGTCGACATCCTTTGTGCCAATACTTCCCCCCTGCTTCATGGCTTCGACATCCCAATCAAGACCATTCGCACTGCCGTTGTAGTGCACGTCGACGTTTTTGCGCTCCTCGTTGCCGGATGCTGCCAGGAAATGCACATTGTCCTGCTGGAAGTCCGAGAGGCTGACACTGAGTTCGCTGGTGGCCGTGATGCGCCGTTGGGCGCGGATGCCGTTGAAGGTAAGATGGCGATTGCTGTAGTCGTCAAAATCCGATTCGTTCTGATACTGCACCGGCTGGCTGGCAAAACCCGTGAAACGCCATCCACCACGTTCGTAGTCGGCCCAAATCGCATCGTAGGCCTGGCGCACATTGGGACCATCTCGCACCGAGACGAAGCGCTGAAGGTCGAACGCGATCTCCTGGCGCCCTACCCTCAATTTGAACAAGCCATCATCGACTTCGGCCTGGGTATCCAGAAAGAACAGCCGCAAATCGAGCTTGTTCGCGTTGACGGGCGAAGGTTTGGTCAGGCCCGGCGCAAGCGCATTTTCCAGCTGCACAAAAATGCGGGTGTTGTCTGTAAGATGCGCGTCCGCGTGAAGCTCCAGACGATGCAGCAGATAGTCCTGGCGGTGGCCGCCCGCGACACCGAACAAGGCTGGATCAACGCTAACAAAGCGTTCGCGTAGGGTCACACCAAACGACAAATAGCTCTTGGGGTTGGTCTTCGACAACGATATGTACTTGAGCGCATCACCCGGCTCAGTTCGGAGCCGGGGATCGGCGAGTACCGACCAATCTTCTTGCCAGCGATAGAAGCCAATGGCCGGTCGCTGCTGGGTTTGATCCGCGGGTGCCGCGATATCTTCAGCCAGCACGGCATGGCTGCAGCTCAACAGGCAAGCCCCTACCAACAGCAGCGCGCGAGCGGCGGGCACAGTCACCCCGCCTACTTCGGCCACATTGTGGAAAACGGCTTCATGGACATTGGTTCCTAAGCATCTGGGTGTTCATCAAAGCGGCGGGCGCCGACGTGTTCGCAACGTGCAGGCACCGAATAGGCCTGCGCGCACTGAGCGATTTCGTCGGAGCGCGCCGCCATAGTCATCGACTAGTGCGCTTTGGGCGCGTGGATTTCCGCGATGTAACCGCCCGGGAATTGCACGATGGCCGAACTGCGATCGTTGGCGTCGAAGCGCGGCACCAATACCTTTGCTCCATGGGATGTGGCCTTGGCCAGCGTGGCATCGAGGTCCTTGACCTCGTAGCCGCTGATCTCGTGACCGAACGGATACGGAAGATGCCCGTCCGTTACATTGATCTGCATCTTGCCGAAGCCGGACTCGATGCGGATGCGTCGATAGGTCTCACCGGGCCTGCCGATGTCGCCCGCATCGGCTTTACGGTCGTCGGATACCACTTTCCCATGCGAGAAACGCAGCCAGTCGCGTACGAACGTGTCCGCCGTATCGCGCGATACATAGATCCGATTGTCCGGTACCGTCTCCAACATCCCGTAGGACGGTGCCGTGAAGTGCCAATACAACTGCATCTTGACGCCACCGGGCCACTGGATCACGGCGTCGAATCCGATCGGATCCTTGAACTTGTCGACGATCACTTCGGCACCAGCGGCGCGTGCTTCCCTGATCGCCTGGTCCATATCGGCCACCAGGTAACCGGTACGCTCCTGTCCGAATGGATACGGGATTGGCGTCAGGAAGGCGAACGTCGACAACGTGCCCACCGGCGTCCACACGTATTGCCCCTCAGTGCTGCTGGGTACCGGCAACACGTTGAAGGTGCCACGCTTAGATGGCTGGCCGCCAAACGTGTCGGTGAAACTGTTGACGAAGGTATCGAAATCGCCCGGCGCTATATAGACATGAGTGGTGTCATATTGCGGGCCGACGGCGATGCTTGGAGCGTTCGCAGCGGCTTCCTTCGCCAGACTGACCGACACAGGCGACGTCGACAAAAGCGCGATCACGGCAACAGTGATAGCCGTACGAACGACATGGTTGAATGACTTGATTTGCATAAAGCGCCTCTGGGTTAGATAGAGCCTAGACATCGCGCCTCTTGGCCGCGTAGCTGTATAACGCCGCGAACGCCATACCGGCGATCAGGGCAATGTGTTCCATGAAAACGTTCATCTCGGCAAATCGTGCTGCGCCGCCCACTTTCCAGAAAGCGTGTGCCAGATAGGTGACGTATCCCGTAAACACGGCCAGCGCGCCCGCCCCCAACCACACATATCGATTGCAAATGATCGCAAGCGACCCGCCCAATTGCACCATCAACAGGAGTGCATAGAGCATCCACGATGCGGGCAAACCCGTTGCATGCATTTCGGCCAACGCGACCTGCGGGTGCAGGAGTTTATCGATGCCGCTCCACCAGTACGGCAAGGTCAGAGCAATGCGAGCCAGCCACACCGTCACTGGAGCTCTGAGAATACCGGCGATGATGGCCGGGGTATCGCTCCCATATCTTGACGTATTCATGCTCATACCGCCCAGCACGCACAACCCAGTGCGCCCCAAAACGACTTGAGATCTGACTCCGATATAGGGAGCTTGGCTGACCAAGCGCTGACGTGGCTGTGTCCGTGGATCGAGCATGCATGGGCACAACCGCAAGCGCTCGCGTGGCTTTGGCGCGCCGCCATGGGTGTAGCATCCTGCCAGGCCCCATAGCCGCCGAACACACGCACAGGCGACCAATCCGGCATCGCCGGGGGCAGCGGGTTCTCGTCCAGATGACTGAAATTTCCTGCTGCGAAAACGACCTTGCCACCGACGATCGTCAGGTCCGACGTCATGTCAGCGAGCTCGCTATCGGCGCAGGCGAAGTAATCGCGGCTTGGCACGATGAGATCTGCAAGCTGCCCGACCTTGACCTGCCCCTTCTTGCCCTCTTCATTGGAAAACCACGTCACGTACTGACTCCACATGCGCAGCGCGGTTTCGCGATCCAAGCAATTACGCTGCGGATAGAGACGTAAACCACCCACGGTCATGCCGGTGGTCAGCCAGGCAAGCGATACCCAAGGGTTGTATGACGCGACGCGCGTCGCATCCGTACCCGCCGACACCTTGATGCCTTTCTCCAGCATCTTGGCGATGGGTGGCGTGGCGGCGGCCACCACCGCGCCGTAGCGCTCCACGAAATACTCGCCCTGGTAGGCCATGCGGTGTTGCACGGCAATACCTCCGCCGAGTGCCGCGATGCGATCGATCGACTTCTCAGAAATCGTTTCGGCGTGATCGAAGAACCAATTCAAGCCCTCCAATGGAACGTCGCGGTTGACTCGCTCGAATACATCCAAAGCACGACTGATCGTCTCGTCATACGTCGCGTGCATGCGCCACGGCCAACGATTCTCGGCCAGTACGCGCACGACGCCTTCGAGGTCGTCTTCCATGGACTCGGGCATATCGGGGCGCGGTACCCGGAAGTCTTCGAAGTCCGCGGCCGAGAACACAAGCATTTCGCCAGCACCGTTGTGGCGGAAATAGTCGTCGCCCTGCTTGTACTTGGAGGTCTTCGTCCAGTTGAGGAAGTCCTCCTTTTCCTCCTTTGGCTTCTGCGTGAACAGGTTGTAGGCCAGCCGAATGGTCATCTGGCCTTCGTCCGACAGTTTCTGGATCACGGCGTAGTCTTGCGGATAGTTCTGGAAGCCGCCGCCGGCATCGATGGCGCCAGTGACACCGAGCCGGTTCAGCTCGCGCATGAAGTGGCGCGTGGAGTTGAGCTGATAATCGAAGGGCAACTTCGGCCCTTTGGCCAAGGTTGCATACAGGATCGCGGCATTGGGTTTGGCCAGCAGTAATCCCGTCGGATTGCCGGCCTTGTCCCGCTCGAGCTGACCGCCCAAGGGTTCGGGCGTTTCCTTGGTATAGCCCACGGCCCGCAACGCCGCGGCGTTCAACAACGCGCGGTCGTAGAGGTGCAGCAGAAACACCGGGGTGTCTGGCGCCACAGCATTGAGTTCGGCGATGGTCGGCAGACGCTTTTCGACGAACTGGTGTTCGGTGAAACCGCCGACGACACGTACCCACTGCGGCGGCGGCGTGATCGCCACCTGTCGCCGCAACATATCCATGGCGTCGGCAAGTGAACGTATGCCGTCCCAGCGCAGTTCCATGTTGAAATTAAGGCCACCACGAATGATGTGCATGTGATTGTCGATCAGGCCCGGAAGTACGCTGCGGCCGCCGAGATCGACGATTCGCGTTCCATCCCTGGCCAGTGCCCGTACCTCTTCGTCGTGACCAACTGCCACCAACCGTCCTTCCGCTATCGCCACCGCGCTTGCCTTGGGCTGAGCCGGATCAAGCGTCGTGAAACGTCCGTTGAGTAACAGCAGCTCCGGTTCGGTACGGTCGGCAGTCATAGCACTTCTTCCTTTTTTGTGTCCGTGGCCGTGGTGTTCGCTTGCTTGCCCTGCGGCAACTGTCCGAAGACATGTGGCTTAACCTGCTGCGCCACCCACGCCACCCACGCCACCGCACTCACCTGCCCACCAACCACCTGTTTAACGAGTGGCGGAATCTGTTCACCCACAAGAATGCCAAGCAGACCAATGAGCGCGATAACCGGCGGTGCGGGAGACCGGACATGCACAAGGGCATAGACCACGCCGACCAGCAGGCCAGCGGCCAGTGAAAACAGATAGGGCTTCATGTCAGATCTCCCACGATGGAATCGAATGGCTTATCGCCACGACGGGCGCCCTATGCGACAGATCAGCCGCCCTGTGCCGCGAACATGGTCTTCCCGTAGATCACGCCGAGGCCATAGGCGCCGCCGTACAACTTGGCGATCCCGGTGGTGCTGTCGTAGGACTCGGTGCGTCCCCAATCGCGTTGCAACTCCAGCAGATATTGCAGCGATGTCATGGGCCGCACGCCAGCTTGGACCATCCTGTCCATCGCGCGATTATGTGCCTCGGTGGAAACATCGCCGCAAGCATCGGCGATGACGTAGGCCTCATAGCCTTGTTCAATGGCTGACAAGGTTGGTCCGACGATACAAACGGACGTCCACAAGCCCGCAAAGACTAAGCGGCCCTTGCCGATGGTGTTCACCTCCTTGATGACGGCAGCATCTTCCCAGCAGTTCATCGACGTACGGTCAAGGAGCTTCTGACCCGGAAATGGATCGGTGATTTCGGCAAACATCGGGCCTGAAAAGCTCTTCTCGGCAACCGTCGTCAGAATAGTTGGTACTTTGAAGCTCGCCGCCGCTCGCCCAATCAGGGCGGCGTTGTTGCGCAGTGTGATCATCTCGATCGAATGCGTTGCGAAGGACATCTGCGACTGAAAGTCGATAAGGATCAATGCGTGATCCTTGGGCGTGAGAAGCTGGGAACCGGGGGTGGCTTTTGCAGTGAGTGTCATGGCGATCTCCATTCAGGCAGGCAGTGACGGTGATCGACTGACGTTTCAATTCTGGAAACGGCTCAGTCGCGGATGAAAGCAGGCTTTTCTCGGCCAAACTCGTTCTTTTCCATGTATTCCTTGAAGCCCAGCGCCTTGGCCACACCTGCCGCATAGGCTGGGTCGGCCTTGGCGAAATGACCTAGCTGGCGCCGCACAATCTCATTCGGCACGCCCTGCATGGCCGCTGCAATGTTGCCGAATAGCTGTTGCTGCTGGCTGTCGTTCATTAGTCGGAACAGGTCGCCTGGCTGGCCATAATCGTCATTTCCAGCGCGATGATCGTAGCGGTCGGCGTCCCCGGAGATCTTCAACGGCGGTTCCTTTACGGAGTGATCCTCGACCGGGCCGCCGAACGAGTTCGGCTCGTAGTTCACACTACCGCCGCCGTTGTCACCGAATCGCATCTGGCCATCACGCGCGTAGTTGCGAACTGGGCAGCGCGGCTGGTTCACCGGTAATTGATCATGGTTCGCACCCAGTCGATAGCGTGCTGCATCGGCGTAAGAGAGGATACGAAACTGCAGCACCTTATCTGGGCTGAACCCGACGCCAGGTACCACATTGGCCGGCGAGAAGCTGGATTGCTCGACCTGTGCAAAATAGTTATCTGGGTTCTTGTTCAATTCCAGCACACCGACTTCGATCAGCGGGTAGTCCTTGTGCGGCCACACCTTCGTCAGGTCGAACGGGTTATATGAGGTTATCTCCGCCTCAGCCTCCGGCATGATCTGCACGAACAGCGTCCACCGAGGGAAGTCGTTGCGCTTAATTGCCTCGTAGAGGTCGCGCTGATGAGATTCGCGGTCTTCCCCAACGAGCTTGGCCGCCTCCGTGTTAGTCAAGTTCTCAATGCCCTGCTGGGTCTTGAAGTGAAACTTCACCCAGTAGCGCTCGCCCCTATCGTTCCAGAAGCTGTAGGCATGACTGCCGAAACCGTGCATGTGGCGCAGGCTGGCCGGCAGGCCACGGTCACTCATTACGATGGTGACTTGATGCAGCGATTCAGGCGACAGTGACCAGTAGTCCCACATTGCGGTGGCGCTACGCATGTTGCTGCGTGGATCCCGCTTCTGCGTGTGGATGAAGTCGGGAAACTTATACGGGTCGCGGATGAAGAACACCGGCGTGTTGTTGCCGACAAGATCCCAGTTGCCCTCGTCAGTGTAGAACTTCAACGCAAAGCCACGCACGTCGCGTTCGGCATCAGCCGCGCCGCGCTCACCGGCAACCGTGGAGAAGCGTGCCAACATCGGAGTCTGCGTGCCCAGCTTAAACAGCGCCGCGCGGGTGTATTGGGTAATGTCATGTGTAACGGTGAGCGTGCCAAACGCCGCCGAAGCTTTTGCGTGGACAACGCGTTCGGGAATGCGCTCGCGGTTGAAATGCGCGTGCTTCTCGAAGAGCTGGTGATCCTGCATCAGCAGCGGTCCACGCGGACCGGCGGTGAGGCTGTTCTGGTTGTCGGCCAGCGGCGCACCGGTATCAGTAGTAAGGATGTCGTTATCTGGATTCATGAAAAACACCGCGCCCGCGAAAACTTTGTACCTGTTGGTCCAACATTGCCTCTTGGAACCCACGCAAGAGGGACGTAAGAGCGTCGGCAATATGACAATTGCGATCTACGTGCATTTGCATGAGGCGATCCCCAATGTGCAATCGGTAAAGACAACCAATTTGCGAGCTTCAGATCGGGTGCGAGTAGCATCAAGGAAAGGCGCCACATCTTCTTGTTGCTTTGTGATGTGTCTCGACATAAAAGCACATGAAATCGGCATGTCGATGTAGGACGCTGGAGCCACACTTTGGCCAAGAACCCTCAGATCGATACAAGCAACTGCACCGGGCCACGCTCCGGTAGCTAGAAAAGGAGAGAGGGATATCTCTAAGCTGCGACCAGACTATTGAGTCGCTATGCAGTTCGCTTGCCGATCAGGGCTGGGTTGTCCTGTTGCTGGTGGAACGAAAGTGCTGCACTCATCAGGCGGCTCCCGGAGAATCTTGATGATCTGTGCGATCGCCTGGTCGTTGTTGTAGACCTTGTGTCCGGATGTGACGATGATCGTCGACATGGCGCCTGCGAGAATCGCGCTAGCCAGCGGTACCACGCCATCGCCTGGCACGCTGGCACCCGGCAGGTTTCCGGCAATGGTGTAGTAACGAATGCCCTTGGCTGGCATGAGCGCCTGGGCGGCATGGCTCACCGGCTGGTTAGTGCTGAGTGTGCTGATGCTGCTGATGCCTTCCTTGCGGTAGTCCATCAGAAGATCGCTCTGGACAGTCGAAGGGTTGGCATCCACGATGCGCCGCAGAGCGTCCGGCTCGGGCCCATGCGGCGTGACGATGCGCCTAGCCAGACGGCCAATGAAGTCATCGGAGAGCGGACTTCCCAAATGCGGACTAGCCAGGAAAATGGCTTTACCGACGCCTGGATACGGCTTGAAATCGAGCACGTTGTGGACCAACGTCCGATCGCTCTCACTGCCATGAACTTGATTGAAAGGCACCGTGATGGCTGCGTCCCATAGCACGTCCCCACTGTCGGCCGTCAACAGGCGCGCAACCACGCCACCCATGCTGTGGCCGATGAGTACCATGCCATGGCGCGCGGCGTCCTGCCCGTCGGGATCGAGCTGGCTCCAGGCCTTGTCGAGGAATTGTTGAACTCTCAGGCGGTCGACCAGTTCTGGGGCATTGGTCTGATAGATCACCTGCCATATCTGATAGCGCGAACGCAGGTCCGGCGTGCCGAGGATTCGATTGGTCAGGCGCGCCCAGATGAGCGGGCTCGCGCCGAGGCCATGCACCATCACGATCGGCGTCTTGTGCGGGTCATAGTCCTGCAGCAAATAGACCCCTTGCCGCAACTCGATCTGCTTGCCGCCGAGCAGGTTCCACACCGCTAGGCGATTGAGCCGGGATGACTCGACCAACATGGCGGCCGGGGCCGATATATCCATCGCCAGCGGGTACGCATGGGATCCAATGACAACGATGGCATGCGCTAACGGATCACTCACCACCAGCCGAAGTTGCCCCCTCTCGCCAGATTCGATCCACGCCGTGGCCGGGCGAAAAATACCCTCGACGGGATAGACCTTGCAGAGAGGACGGTCACTGCATCGGGGTGTTGCAGCCACCAGCGCGACCCCAAAACCGGAATTGGCAAAGCGCGGTCCCATCGATCGCGGCACGCTGACTTTATCCGCAAGAGTAAGTCGGATCGGACCAGAAAGACTGGGGGATATGCCGCGCAATTCGACTGTAAGCGGAGTGCCGGCAAGATCAATGGTGGTTGACTGCCAATGTTGCGGTTCGGTACTCAACAGGTAGTCAAGCAACTTATCCGTACACGTCGCGCCAAGCGTGACCGCCTCGTGGCCCTTGGTCTCATCGTCGGTGTCCGCAGCTCGATAAGCTGCAGCGGCACAACGAGACCAAGCGAGCGCTGACCGCTCTGGCCCTGACGCCCCGGCTGCCTGCTGAGCCAGCTGCCTAGCTTCGGCGAGGTCATCGTGCGGCACCGATCCGGTAACGGCGGGAGGCCTGATCGGTGCACTGCACGCAACGAGTAGACATAGCCAGCCAACAGTAAAGAAAGAGCGATAAGCAGGAAAGCAGTCACGGCGCATGTCAGGCTACCCGCGATGCACGACAAACCCGACGGACTCGGGATTACACTCGCGTCCTGGGTCAATGTTCCCGCACAACATCTTCATGAGCCAAGGCCCGCCAACCA
>Ga0302230_10000792_pt1 | contig 23493 bp, 39 predicted proteins | sample II_Palsa_N2_1_FD_193523 | JGI IMG/M metagenome (GOLD analysis project Ga0302230, IMG submission 193523) | Peat permafrost microbial communities from Stordalen Mire near Abisko, Sweden - II_Palsa_N2_1 | ecosystem: Environmental > Terrestrial > Soil > Palsa > Peat permafrost | place: Sweden... | reverse complement strand
CCCCCCCCCCCCCCCCAAAAAAAAAAATCTGAAAGTGTGAACACGTACCGAACAAAGTGCGTGGGAATATAAAGGGAAACATTCTGCCAGTGTTGGATGTGCTTGACCCATGCAACAGTTTCGCGAATAACGTGTCCCTTCCAGGATTGTTGATTAATTCTATTTTTATTATTTATTTCTATTGAAAAAAAAAAAACACGAGAAAAACAAGGTATTACAAGGCGATGTCGACGGAACGATCGTGCTGCATGTCTGTCAGGGCAAAGTTGAAGTAGGACCAGATGGCATCGAGAGGGTTTCGAACGACGTACACTGCGCGTGCATATGCTGGGAGTTGTGCCGCGCCATCAAACCGGAGCGGCTCGTGGGTTTTCACAAATATCACGTCAACCGGTGATGTCCTGCCTTCTCCAAGCCATCCCTTCCTGAGCAGACCCTCGTCCTGTTTAGCACCATCAGCATTCGGTCCTGTCTCTCTTATAACTGTGTACCAAGTAGACCGATCCTGTCCATACCCCCGTCACCCGTTCAAGCAGTAGTCGAGTCAGCGAGTTGCCCGAACGAGGGTACGACGCCAAAGCGGTGACTCCGTGGCCCTCCAGCGCAGCCTCCAGCCGATGTCTGTCGCCACGAAACCCAGACCGGACACCGCAGTGAGGACTTTCGCCAAGCGAAACGCACATCGTCGTCACAAGCAGGCCCAGCACAAGGGCGATGCCGCCAACGGCCAGCAGGGCGAACTTGCGTGGCCACCACATCGTCTCAAACTGAGAGAAAGGAGGGAGACGCGCCCTGTTGTTCCTTGCATACGGTCGACACACTTTCCAAATCATGGCCTCCGCTCTGCGCCTGTCGCCCGTAAGTTCGTTCCGCACACAACGCATAACGCACCTATGAACCAACCCACACCTCGTCCCCTCGTCTCCACGGGGCATTAAGGCCTTTTTTCCTTATTTTTTTCATGTGCGTGTGTGTGCGTTATGTGCTAATCGTAGCTTTTTTTTTTCAACAGGTCCTTGCTCGTGGTTTCGCGACACAGGGCATTCAGGTATTGTTTTATGTCCAATGGGGGGGTGGGAGAAATGCGTTAGTTATTGTGTTGGTCGCAATGCCTGAGGCGGGACGGAGGGCCGTTGGTGTTTGGTGGGCCTTTTTTTTTTCCTTCTCTGTTTTCTTTTTTTTTCCGGGTGACTAAATTCTGCATTGCAAGACCCCGATCCGTCTGCCCGGCCTCGACGGTCGCTACGCCACCGCCCTTTTCTCGGCTGCTATCAAGACCAACGTCCTTGAGAAGGTCGAGAAGGACTTCCAGGGTCTACAGAAGCTGCTCTCGACCGACAAGGTTGCCCTCGACTTTTTCAACACCCCTGTCCTCAGCGTCAAGCAGAAGAAGGCGGGTGTATGTGCTTTATACTGTTCTTTTACTGCCCTACTTGCAAGGGCCGCTCTGATCCATCGTTTCTGCGGTTTTCTTAACAAACTGCAGATTGAGGGAATCGCAAAGAAGTTTGGCTACCAGGCGACCACTGTCCAGTTCCTCAACGTCCTTGCTGAGAACAGCCGCCTGAACGTGACTGGTAAGATCATCGCTGCCTACAAAGAGCTCCTTGCAGCTCACCGTGGAGAGGTATACAAATTGAGCAAGCTCTTTCTAATTATTATTATTTTTTTTTTCGTTCTGATTAGGTTGAGGCCGTTATCACCACTGTCAAGGACCTTGACAGCAAGACCAAGAGCCAGCTCGAGGCTGCCATCAAGAAGAACCTTATCTCTGGCACACAAAAGCTCACCGTCACCTCCAAGGTAAAGGGAAAAAAAAAAACAATTCAAAAAAAAAAAAGACATTTTATTTAAATTTCTCCTGGTTTATGTACAAAGGTCGACCCTACCATCCTCGGTGGTGTCATCGTCCAGGTTGGCGAGAAGACCATCGATCTCTCCATTGCCACCAAGCTGATCAAGCTCAACACTCTCGCTGCCGAGAACCTCTAGAGAGCTAGCAACCGATATTCGTCTCAATTTTTTTAAAGCTGTTTCTCCTCCTCACATTGATGTTTTTCCCAAGGTGGTTCTGCAGTGATGTGAGTGGGGGGTGGCAGGAAAAAAAAAAAAAAGTAAAACAGTACAAAGACGTGACTTGAGGATGACGTCTTTTCCAACGCAGTTTCCGAGGCCATGCAACACCGGAAGGAGCTCACGCCACAAGAGCGTTTTGTGTCTGCTGGTGTGGGCACCTGCATTACTTCCCTCGTGGGTAAGTAGCCGGCGCGTGCACTCGTCCTCGTCCCGTTGAGCTAACCCATGTTCGTCTCGTAATCTTTTTGCCAGTAACGCCCCTCGATGTCGTCAAGGTGCGCATGCAGGCACAGGCCCCCCTTGCCGCCAGTGCAGCCACGGCGTCAGCTCCCGTGAACGCTGCGATACAGAGGGCGATGGCGATGGCGCCGTTCGAGCCCCCGTTCATGGCACAGTGCCACTGTGGCGACTTTGTCTTTTGCGAAACGACACTGGAGATGTGCACTGTCTCTGAGGCGCACGTCGGCGTCGCACAGCAGCCCCAGTTTAGGCTCAACGGCACTCTCGTAACTAATGCTAGTTTGAAGAGCGTCAACTGAACAAGCTTACTTGCAAACTGCAGGACGGCATCCGAAAGATCGTGCACTATGAGGGAGTGACGGCCTTGTGGCGTGGTCTCTCTGCGTCACTGTATGTCTCGTCCGTGTCTCGTTTGACTGACTATCACCCCAAATAAATAAAATTAAAAAAAAAAACCATAGGGCGATGGCAATCCCGTCAACAGCCATCTACTTTGTCGGCTACGACATGCTCAAGGCGTCCCTCGAGTCGCAGCAAGACCGGACACTGTCGGCCGAGTACGCCCCATTGATCGCCGGGGGGTCAGCCCGAGGTTTGTCGATGGGGGGCTTTTGACATGGTTTCTAAGCGCATTGCAACAGCTGTCGCTGCAACGGCCCTGGCGCCTGCCGAGCTGCTCAAAACACGGTTATTTTCCACAAACGGGAAGGGGACACGAGGACATCTCCGAGCTGCGATCGCAGGGGTGCGAAAGCTCGTCGAGGCCAACGGAGCCACAGTGCTCTGGCGTGGCATCAGTCCTACGCTGTGGCGCGACGTCCCATTTTCAGGTATGCCTTCCGTAAAGACCGGCAAATATAAATGTCGGAGAGACAGGGATATACTTTTTGGGTTACGAGTCCATCCGCAAGAGTCTGCACCCGATCAATGGTGCGCGCCCACTCTCCGCTTCCGAAGACTTTGCGAGCGCTTTTTTGGCCGGGTCTGTCTCGGGTGCTTTTGCTGCAGCAATCACAACGCCTTTCGACGTCGCCAAAACCAGGCAGCAGATCAACAGTAGTGCAGCGTGTACGCTTTTTTTTATATTTAAAAAAAAATTTTTTTTAAAAAAAAAAATAAATAATAATTTTGTTCCTCCTAATTTTTTAAAAAAAACTATTAGCCGAATCTGTGGTCACGTCGATGCGCAACATCTTTACCGAGAGCGGATGGCAAGGGCTTTTCCGTGGATTTGGGCCTCGCATCGTTCGAACAGCGCCAGCATGTGCAATCATGATAAGCTCCTACGAAATGGGTAAGAGATACTTTGCCATGACCCCCCTCTTCGCCTCATCTGAGCAACAACACCAACACCTTCATTGAGCATCCACTACGTGGTCACGTGTACATTTTCTGTAAAATAATTGCATATGGACTGTAATTACATCGTTGATCTTTTGTATGCACATGAGAGCTTGGGGCGGTGGTGGTGTGGGGGGAATCATGAGCCTTTCTTGCTGCGATCGCGGCTACGGCTGCGGCTACGGCTGCGACGTCGGCGAAAATCACGACCACGGTCCCGGTCGCGGTCTCGGCCACGATCGCGGTCACGATCAAGGTCCGCCACAAAGGCAGCAGGCATACCGCTGCTCATCGCCGGCAAGCCACTGCCCAAGGTTGAGAAGCCAGAGGGGTCGTACGGAGCTGGGTAATAGTAGGCCTGTTGTTGCATTTCTTGCATCTGCTGCATCTGGAGGGCCTGGGGATCGTACATCGGATTGCCATACTGATGATAGTAGTACGGCTGCTGCACCTGCTCCGGCGGGGGATAATAGTACGGGTATGATTCGACCGGGTAGGAGACAACGGGAGGAGCGAGAGGAGCGGGAGGAGGAGGAGGCGGCGGCGGAGGTGCAGGCACAGTGGTCGCGAAAGGCGCGATGTCCATGGTAAATGGTTTCTTGTCAAAGATCTCCTCGCGCTTCTCCTCGCGTTTCTTTTGCTGAGGTTGCTGAGAGCTCTTGGATCCACTGCGCCAGGACGACACCTCTTTTTTAACTGAAAACAAACACGCCATTAGTAAAAAAACATTTCACGTCAAAAGGGAAATACACGTACCAGTGTACTCTTGGGGCTTGCTTGCAGTGGACGGTTTGGTGTGGGAAACGGGCGGCCTCTTGTCAGTGTTGCCTTTAACGATGACAAGTGCTCGGGCTGGGGGCTTGGACAAGATCGGGCGGTCCTTTGACTCTTCTGTTGACGACGGCGCTCGAGCAGGCTTGACAGTTTTGATCTTGATCGACTTGACGGAGGGCACGATGTGGCCATGATTGAAGTCGTCCAGGTGCTTGGAGGGGGCTCGGCTGCTGCCACTCAGGTTGTAGTGTTTGACCATGGGCTTGAAGGAGCGAGTGATCACAGGCTTGGGCTGGACGGCTGGTGGCGGTGAATGAATGTTTGTGGCCTCCTTGCTCGCAGCTGATGGTGCGCTGGGAATAAAGTAGTCGCTCTCGAGGAGCTGGCTGATCTTGACGGTTGACCGTACCAGCAAGTCCAGCGGATCGGACGAGACAAGGCCCTCTGGGAAGAGGACGGGTGGGCAGCGGGCTGTGAGACTGTGCAGTTCAGAGAAGACGAGCTCATCAGCGGCTACGTCAGCGGCCGCGCGCGGGGCACGGAACGACGCTTCGAGCGAGCGTAGCTCCGAGTCCTCGGTCGTCTGGGTGGCCTCGGTCGTGGCTGTGGGCTCGGTAAGGCGGTCCAGGAGAGGTGCAAGCTCGTCGACGATGAGCGGTTTTGCTTGCACAGACCAGGCATGCCACAGCGAGGCAACTTGCGAAATGTTTCCGAGAAGCCCCGTGCCGATGTTGCCCTCGTCCTCAGCAGAGGCCGGCCAGTTTGCACGGATGGCTTCGGCCGCCTGAAGAACCAGCACATTGACACGAGCGTGCAGCGATGACTGAAGTGCAGCGCGTCCACAGGGGCTGCTCGCAATCTCACCAATCGCCCACACGATCCCGACGACACTCGCGACCGCGTTCTGGGCGGACGTGGTCGACAGGGACTTTTCCAGCTCCGCGTCCAGCACCGAGAGCTGGCGGGCCTGGATAATGGCTGCCGCCGTGGCTCGGCGCGTTGGGCGCGTAGTTGCCGAGGCCGTTGTCGAGCCTGACGTTCGTGAGGGCTGCCTGTTCGTCATGCCTGTTTGCAGGGCAACGAGCGCATCACACAGCGAGTGAATGACCAAACGGGCGATCTGTGGTCGGCCCAGGTCGACGAGTTGGCGGAGAAAGGCCATGCGAGCAGCAAAAGCCGAACCTCCCACAGCATTTGTCGCGAGGATAATAGTAAGCGGGACGAGTTCGGTGCCCAGGGCCTCCATCTGCAATGCGATGACGTTGCAGTACGCAGCGTCGCTGACGACGGCAGCAGTCGACGCACCGGCAGCAGGGAATAGGGACAGCACCAAGTGCAAGAGTCCGTTGTAGTGGCCTGGAGAATCGAGCATGAGCATGCACAAGTCAGCAAACACGGGCTTTTGCGTGTGGCTGACGAGATTGAACCTGTCCTGGGTAGCGTGCGAAATCATGACGGCCTCGTCCTGCTGGGGCACGACTACAGGCGATGCCTGGACGCTGAGCAGGAGGGAGAACAGCTGGCGCACGTGGACGTGCACCACCGATGCGAGCGGCAGCTGGCCTTCTTCTTGGGTGCGGGCAACGCTGCGCAGCAGGGCAAACACGGCTGGCATAAAGTGGCGAGTGTACACCTTGATCTTGCCATCGCTGTAAAAAGAGCCGAGGACAGAGAAGAGCAGCTGCAGGGCGGGCGCGGCCACATCGAGGGCAAACATGCGCTTCCACTTGACGCGGAGGGACGGGTTGAGAAGGAAACGGGCGTGTGCCATCAGTAGACCCTTGGAAGCGATCCTGAGAGCTGTTGACGCAAGCGACAGCAAAGGGGCCTCGCTGAGTGCGATGAAATTGGTGCCCGCCGTGTCCTGGCCCATACGGGCGCTCGACGCGGTGTACTGGTGAGCTGGTGCGGCGAGGAAGCAAAGTTGACGCAGGCAGACGCCAACCCCCTCGAGCGTGGCCATGGCCTTGTCCGTCTCGCCCGCACCGACCCCGTCCGAGAGCACGCCCCAATGCGATACGACCTGTTGCTGCTGCTGATGGAGTTGGGCCGTGGCTGCGGCAACGAGCGCACTGGCGGTGGCAGACGGCTGGGCCACTCCAGTGGACACGCTGGCACTCGCTTTGTCCGAGGACTCAGGCTCGTCAGCGGTCGGCCAAAAGCTGTGAAGGCGCTGCAAGTAGTTGACCAGCGAGGGGACGCCACCGGCTCCAGGCATGCCGAGGAAGCGGACTGCCTCGAGGATGTTCTGGGACGTCATGTGCGAGGGCCACTCGATCGGCCACTGGGTGAGCGCGTCAAAGACTTCGTTATTTTGCTGGAGGACGCGGATGCCACGTTCCGTCCGGGCAAACACGTCGACGTAGAAATCTCGCAGGGGCTTGACGATGAGGCTTGAGGACGATAGGATGGCGGCCCCCTCGACAGCTGAAAGAGCGGCCATCTGCTCGTCGCTCTTGGAAAGGGTTGTGTGGGTCTCCACCAGCTGCAGAGCCGTCTTGATGACATGAGCGAGATCCGACCAGCTCGATGTCGCGTCGGCCAACAGGGAAAGTGCCTGCAAAATGGAAAAAAAAAAAAAAAAAAATTTTTTTTTTTTCTGTGAGTTCACATAGGGGAAAAACAAAACAAAAACAGTCTTGCTTACCTCCTTGCCAAGGTTCGAAGAGGCCAAGTGGTGCAGATGGAGCAGGAGAGCGGTGCGGTCCGAGTTGTTCGTGAGGCTTGCGGCACCGGGCCAAATCTTGTGGAGGAGGATCGCTGCGTCCTTGGTTGCGTGGAGAGAGGCAAAGAGAAACGAAAACGAGGGGACCGCCGCGAGTTCCAAGAGCTCCAATGAGGCGCCATTGAGGTGGGCATCCAGACTAGCTGCGCCGGATCGTAACGAAACAGCGTCCAGTAGCACGTTGAACTGCTCCGGGCGAAGGACGAGCCAAAGCCGGAACTCTGGGCTGCGTAGCAGGAGTGCGACAAGTTGTCGAACGGGAACGTCGGCAGCAGGGTCCGCCACCAATGAAATAAAAGAAGCCAGCGAGACGACAAAGTTATGATGGGCAAGGAGGCGTAGAACGGAGTGAAGATTTGCATCGCACGATTGCTGTTGCTGGTGGACAGGAAGCATGAGCTGTGGCAGCGCGACGAGCAGTTGTTGCAGGGCTGCACTAGCACTGGCGAGGTCGTTCAGGCTGGACGTGAAGGCAGCGAAAGCACAGTGGGCCGAGGCGAGGGTCAGCGCCGAATAAAGGGCCCTGTTGATCGGCTCAGGTTGGGCCGCGGAAAACGTGCGGGCGAGCCACGCCACCAACAGCGACGACGACGGACGTCCATCTGTGGGCACGACAGTGATGTGGTGGAGCAGGCGTGGCCATGGGGCCGCCGCCAGTGCTACCTGGAGGACGTCCAGTACCGACGAGGCAACAACGTGCTGATTTGCTGCAAGCAAGGCTATTTGGTCAAAGAGGGAGGCGAGGAGTAGGAGCTGCTCTTGCGACGAGAAAAGCGACGTCGCCTGGATGAGCTCGGGCACACACAGGAGCGCACGACGAAGATCTCGCACGAGAGGCCATTCTTCGGCCAGGACACGCTGGATTGCACCAACGACATCGCCCACGAGACCAGATACAGCTGCAAGAGGAGCAGCCGTTGAAAACAGGTATGCGGTCGCAGGGATGATGTCGAGGTGTGCATCGTCGTAAAGCTTCTTCTCGGTGCTGAGCCGCTCCCACGACTCTCGTGCAGCCACAAAGTCGTCATTGTCGCACTCGTTGTGCTCGACACATGCACGAAGCGAATCCACTTGGCGAGCCAGCGGCGACAAACTTGTCAGTGCAGCAGCCAGCTGTGGTTCCGCGCGGCTCATGACGACCTGCGTAAGAAGCGCACTGGTGGACGGTGGTAGTTGACCGGGAAGCGGGGGCAGGTCCTTCCGCAACGACAGCAGGGCTGACAGTGCGTCCCCGTCACTTGGCCCGTGCCACTCGACCAGTAGGTCGCTGTTTATCTTGACTGCATCAACGAGTTCCTCCTGCAGCAGGTGAGCAAAGACAGGGTCGGACATCGTTCGGGCAGTAGCGTCGGCCAGCAAGTCCTCGATGACGAGCTTTGACTGCTCAAAGCTGTCGACGTCCGCGACGGCGGCCGTTCCTGAACTGGGTCGGCTGCGAGCCTCGTCTGTGGGCGATAGAGGGCCTGTTCCAGACGTGGACGACGGTATCGAGGGAGGCATCAACGGGGAGACGTCCTGGCTCCGGCGGCGCTTGGGCGGGTTCATCAGCAGCTCACGACGCCACCCCATTGCAGTCTCTCCAGAGGCGGCACGGCGACCATTCAATCCAGCGGTAGCCTGGATGTTTTCGTTGTTATTTTTACATAATTTTTGTGAAAGTAAACGACAAGAACGTACTTGGGTCTCGGGATGGTAGTTGTCAACCACGATGACATCGTGGTCGTAGCGCGGAACATCACCCGACTCCATGACCTCTTCCTCAACCTCGTCGTCTCGGTATGCGATCATGTCATCATTGTACCCGCTGTCATGCTTGTACTCGTCGTTCTCGTCGTCGTTGACATGCCTTTGTCCACCGTTGGCGCTCGCCACCGCCAAGAACTCGAGCTTGACTGCCGCGTCCGACGCGTCCACGTCTGCAGGAGTGGGGGCAGCAGCAGGAACAGCGGCGGTGGCGGACGTGGCCGAGTGAGTGTACACGTACCCGTCGATGGACAGCGTGATTGCGTGAAAGTCGCCGCGGACAACGAGCGAGTCGATTGGCTCCTTGAACAAGTGCTGCGGAATGGCCAGCACCTGCACCGTCTCCTGCTCAGAGTACTCAAACTGGGTGTCCTGTCGCTGCAGGCGACGATAGCAAGCCTTGTCCCGCTCGTCGATCTGGTCGTTGCCGCCGTCGCCGCCGCCGCCGCCGTCCTCGTGCTCACTGGTCAGGCTGTGCCTGAGACCAGCAAACAGCTCAAACTGGAACCGGCTCGGCGCCGTGCGCGCAGCCGAGTCCGCACCACGCGGCACCACACCAATTTGCGTGAGGCACACCGGCGTCTTGAACGCAATGTCATGTGCGTGCACACTGCTGCCGGCGCCTACCATCCCCTTCTGCACATGAACCTCGTCGCCGCTTTGTGTCCCCGTCACTGGAGCAACCAGCGTCCCGAAGTACAGCCGCATGCTCGGTGTGCCGGAGGGGTGAGGTCGCTGGGGGGGGGGGGGGGCTATTTGGGGGTGTTGTGCGTGTTAGACAGGCGCAGGAAGCTCTTGTGCATGATCGGCGCGCAAAAAACGCCGCCTGCACAGTTTTTTTTTTCCAAACGCCATTTTAAAAGGTGCCCGCCCTGAGATGTCTGCGGCAACGTCGTCGGGGCTCCCGCCGCTGACGGACCTGCACCAGATCTTCAACCCGTCCATTGCGCCGCCACTGGCCATGAACAACTCTGGTACGTTGCTGGTTACCCGGCCTACTTTGCTCATGCTTTTTGCTTTATCTGCTGGTTGTGACACAAAACACCTCGATTCCACCGAAATAACAAAAAAAAAAAACCGCAGTGGCAACGGCAACGGCCAAGGACCAGCGCGACACGGAGAACGGTGTGTCCACCGGCGTCCTGAGCAAGCTCAAGTTGGTCCTCGGCGGGAGTGGCAACGGAGGAGGCAAGGGGCCCTCTATCAGTTCCCCGACCGGCTTCAAGTACGACTGGCTCGATAAAATTTTTTTTCTAAAGCCAACGTGTGTGTGCAGGCACGTGGTCCATGTATCTGGCACGACGATCGAGATGTACGGCGAACACGGCAGCGGCTCCCCGGTCCCCAGCAGCAGCGGCCAGAACGGCGGTGCAAAGCGAGAAGGCGACCTCGAAATGGTCACGATGTCACGCATAGATGGCTCGTTTGGCATGAACCTAAAGACACTCGACAACGGCAAGACGCTGATTAGCAAGATCAACGAGCGAGGGGCGGCAGAGCTAACCGGGCAGCTTATTGTCAACGACGAGATCGTCATGATTGACGGCGAAAAAATCCGCGGATGGAAACACAACGACGTTATCAACCTTCTCAAGGACAAGACAACAGTCCAGCTGCACATTGAAAAGGTAGTTTTCAGAGGCACAGAAAAGAGACTAATTTGGATTCCCTTCTTTTTTGATTGCAGATGCGCGAAGCAACATCGTCGACTGAGCTTGTGTCAAATTCGTGCCGCATCTGTGGAAATCCGGCCAACTTTAACTGCTCGGCCTGCGGAGTCGACGTGATGTACTGCAGGTGCGATTTTCGCTTTTTTTTTTTTTAATACATTTACTTAACTCGTGTTTTTTTTTTATTTATAGTTCGCCTTGTCAAAAGCAAGACTGGCCAAAGCACAAGCTTGAGTGCCTTGTTATGAAGAAGAACGACCCTACCACGCCGACATCGCCTGTAGCAAAGACTAGCCCGACGACCCCCGCCGTTCCCCTCACAGGTTTGCTCTTGGCCTTTAAAAACGCAAAGGCTTCATGTTTTGTTGCCCCCAAAAGGTGCCTGCCGCGTCTGCCGCGACAAGAACGCTCGCTATCGATGCAATTGTGCCGGCGTCATGTACTGCTCGTCCAACTGTCAGTCAACAGACTGGCCGTCGCACAAATTTCACTGCAGCTGGGCCGGAAACAACATCCCGAAGCCAGTCCCCGCCACCACTTCTCCTCCAGTCGGCAGAACCGGCCCCTCCACCGGCATATTGTCGCCTCGGCCTGTTTCCTCGTCTGTCCCAGCCGGTCCTCCCGACTTTTCGTTTTACCTTGGTACTCGCCTGGAAAAACAAGGTTTTGAAGAAATAAAACTATCTACTAGCTCTTGACCGGCACGTCTTCAAGATGGCATTCACCAATGGTGTGTTTGAGTACCTCTGGACAACCGAATTGTCCAAGGTCCAGCTGTCGCAGATGTCATCGTTCCCCACACTTATCGTTCGCAACAAATCGGTCTTTGTGAGCACGATGAGCTTGATCTACTGTCTCGAAGCCGAAACGGGAAAGCTGGTGTGGTCCTCCAATCTCGGCTATCCTTTCAGCGGGGATCCATTTGTGCTCGATATCGTCGACGATTCGATTCTCGTTGCCGCCGGTGCGGGGTAAGATAAACGTCCTTTATCATCTCAGGTAAAATAAATTTTCCTAGTCAAATTGTGGCCGTGAATCAAACTGATGGGTCGGAGATCTCTCGCAAGCTGCTTTCTCGATCCTTTGAACCGGTGACTTTGCTGCGGACGCACAAGTATATCCTCGCTGTGGCTGGCAACGACGCCTTTGGAATCCAGATTTCCCCATCGTCCAAGGATCCCTTCCACCTTTTGTGGCGCTCGGCTCTCGACATCCGGCCGACGAATGGAGCCACTTTGTGTTCAGCACTGGCGCTCATTCCGCCACTTTTGGAGGACGACAGCTCTGATGGCCGGCTTGCCGTCTTCACAGGTATGAGAGCCTTCGGTTGTTTTTTGAAACTTTTTTCTCATTGTGCATATTAAGATCGTCTGCATGTGTTCAAGTTGACTGACGGAGCACTACTGTCGACGTCAACCAAGCTTATTCCTGACCCCGCTCGCGAAGTCTACAATCTTCACTATATGAACATCCTAGCTGCAGGGCGCGGTCTCCTCTGCTGGCGCGTCAGCACCGGGTCTCTTGTGTATGTGGACACGGCCACCTGGAAGGAGATGTGGACGACCGACATTGACGAGTGCAAGGGCCGTGAGGCCACGCTGCTGAAAAATGTGCGTACATAAAGTAGTACGGTCTCTCACCGTACTTTTTTCAATTTACAAAGAGCATCGTCTTTGAAGGCTCGGAGGGTCTGCACAATGTCGTTTACGTCGGCGTAAACAACGCCATCGTCTCTGTGGACCTAACCACCGGCGAAGCGGTACGCAGCGCCTTCGGGTGTTGCAAATACTAAAAATTAAAAATAAAAAAAAATTTTTTGCACAAGATTTGGCTTGCAAAGTTTGCCAGCGCAAAGGAAGCTGACCCCAATCTTCCCGGCATCGTTTCCATTATGCGCATCCAGGACACACTCATTGCTGCTTCCTCTGGTCGCGTATACGCTCTCAACGCCACCAACGGCAACCCTCTGCGCAGGGCCCAGCTGCCCCAGAACTCCAATGCTCAACGGTAATGGCTGCAAACTACGTGAGCGTTAACTGTGGCCCAATTTTTTTTTGGGGGGGCTTCTCAGGTTCATCTCTGCCTGTACGAGCTTTGAGCCAAACGTCAATTCCAGCGTCCTCCCAAGCCAGATTGTACTGTACCGCCGCGAGTAGATCATTATTCCCTACCAACAATCCCTCTTTTCTTTACTTGTATTTATTCCGTTTTTTTTTTTTTTTTTGGGTATGGAATTTCGTATGAGCTATAGAACAGAAAATAGATCAACTCGATCGATTACGCAGTCTTGGCATGACGGACCTCCAGGCGTTAAAGTCTGTATCCAAAGGAGTGTCATCTCCATCGAGCATGTCGGCCACGTTCATCCCGGTAAGCTGAAATGAAAAAATTAATCACAAGCACCCTAGAAAAAAAGCATACATAGTTGATGTGCAAAAGATCGGCTTTCGAAAGCTTGTCAAGGGGCACAGCTACCTTGACGCCGTTTGTTTTGAGCAGGTGCACTTTGTTTTCGACGACCTAAAGCGAAATATTCAATTAGAAAAAGTTGCAAGAAAAAGAAAGAAAAAAGACACGTACATCTTTGAACTCGGCCTCGACACGGAAGGAGCCACTGCGGTCCATCCAAAGACGCGAGAGACGCTGGTCCTTCTTGGGGGAGAGGGGGACGGCATTCCTCCTCCGGACAAACACGGTTGCGTTGTGAGATCGATGGTGTGTCGACGTGCCGAGAGACTCGTCGATGCGGATCTTGACAATGTACTCGGTGTCAATGATTCCAAGGACACTGACCTTCGAGTAGTCAAAGCCATCACTGTCGTGGCTGCTCGAGCTGCCGGTGGTGTCGCTAGCATCTCGGCGAACAGACTCGATCACCCACCAACTCAGAGGCACGGAGATGCTCACGACGCCGGGATGTACGTGCAACTCGGAGGGTCGCGACACATCGGCCTTGTCGATGCTCGGAACACTGTGCATTTTTTTTTTTAATTTTTTATTTTTAGCAAAGCTTCACATTGTTTATGAGACTCGTTACATTTCAACGACGCCTCGGCGACCAAAGAGCAGTTGCACGGCTATCCTTGACGAGACCGAAACAATGTTGCTACTGATGTACTTGGACACGATCTCTGTTAGGTTGCTCACACGACCTGGGTGCCATGTGCTCAACTTTGGGTTGCGTAGGAGGATGGAGTTTTTGATGGCGATTTCTTTCTGTTTTTTTTTTTTGTCATGAATGGAAATCACTTTGTGTGCTTGCGTACGTCTTGAACATTGACGATTTCGAGGTTGTCTGGTGCTGTTCGGTACAGCTTGTTGTCCAGTGTGAATCGGCAGTCTGCGAGATCTTTTCGTCTGCACGAGATTCATAAGGTTCTCACAGCAGACCAAATGTATATATATACCGGATGTGTTCAGCCTCGTCTGCCTCCATGGATTGCAAGCGAAGGAGGGTATCCACGTCGCGATCTTGCGAGCATTGCCTCAGGGCAAACCGGGCGGCCTCTGGCAGAAGCTCAAAGCCAGCAGGGATAGCCAAGGAGGAGACGGGGTGTCGGGCAAAGGACTCCTTGTAGAACTGCAGTGCGATCGCAGGTTCGATGTCCTAAGTAGAACATAAGTGAGCACACGATGATCAATAACTCGTCTTACCATTCCTGACGGTCGTGTGATTGCAAACTCATCGAGTTCTGAAGCAGCAGTGTAGGTGCCGCTGTAGCCCGAGTCGCTGAAAGTGTCCAGAGGTGATCCCAGACGCGACAGCTCGTCGTTGGGCGAATGTGGGGTCGATGCATCTTCGCTGCCGCCCTGTGAGAGCCCTGCGATCTGGTCGATCGAGTCGACAGACATGATGCGCTTACCTACCGCAGGGCGTGGCTGAGGTGACGAGGAGAGCAAGCGGGCCGAAGAATTGCTCGGGCGACGAGAGACGGAGCTGCCACTCATCGATCGCAGCAACGGTGACGTCGGCAACGGCAGAGACGATGGCTGACCACCAACAGGGCTTCCTCCCCCTTGCAGCTGGGAAGCGATCGTTGCCACCTGGTGAGGCTTGACTTGGAGCAAGTCCGAGTTGAGACGCGAAAGGTACAGCCATACGTTGGACGCGTAGTGGATTGCGGTGTCTGCTTCGGAGCGCGGAGCCGGAGGCTGATCTTGTCGGAACAAGCACGACGTCCACGATGCCAGCTTTTCCATGTGCTCATTTGTGCTGTCGATCTCGACGTCGACCAAGGTCTAAGGTGGCTCTCGTCGTTTAGCCACTCGTTTTACGTTTACGCAAAAGGTACCTTGAGCACGAGCTCGCCCATTTGCTCGATTTGCTTGAGGCGCAGGTCTTCGATGCACTCCTTGATCGCCTTATCAAACTCGATCAGCTTGTTTTTGGCCTCGTGGACCTTGACATCCGAGACCTGATCGTGCAAGCAAAAACTTTTAGCATTGACCGCGTGTACGTGGCGATCGCAGCTACGTACATGTTGATCGCGCGCCTTCTTGTACTGGTGATGCAGTTCGTTGCGCTCGGCCACCTTGGTCTGCAGACGTGTTCTTATTTTAGATTTGCACTCGACTGCATGGTCAGACTACCTTGATGTGCTTGACGTTGCCCAGGTAGTCGATGATAGGCTTCTGCACGCTGGTGGCAATCTCGCTCTCGAGAGAGCTCGTGCTGGCGCTGAATGACTCTGCCAGGTGTGCAAATAGGACCGACGTCGACCAGGCTGACGTCTCCTGCAGCATTCCCAGGGCCGCAGCCGCCAGCCGCTTCCTTGCGGCTGCCGCGGCTGTTTTTGAGTGCGCAAAAAAAAAAAAGAAGAAGAAGAAGCGTAAGCAGGGGGGGAGGGGGGAGGGTAAGCAAGTACCTGACAGAGCCTCAGTGTAGGCGCCAAGCTCGCTCAGCAACCGCGCGGCCCGTCGCTCGACGTCGGCTAAATCGCTGTTCTCGCCTGTTGTCGCCGGTGGTGCTGCTGCGGTGGGGGCGCTCGGCTGCTGTTGCTGCTGTTGCTGCTGTTGCTGCTGTTGCTGCTGTGCAGCTGACACGGTCTCCTCCATTCGTCTTGTGACACAAGGGCCGTCCGGATGAACGGGCTAAGGAAAATGCCGGATGGGAGACACAGTTCAGTCATCCACGTGGCCATCATGTCTGACGCTGGGCGCCAAAAACTCATCGAGGCCGGCAGGAACAAGGCAAGTCACACCCGCTTCGACCCTCCCTCCTCCTTCAAAGTTACCTAACCGTGTTTGGCATGCAAATGCTTGTTTCGTGCAGCTCAAGGCGTTTCAGAGTAAAAAGGGCAAGGCAGCCGCAGGCAAAACGACGGTTGCAACGACCAACAACGGTGTGACCGTTACTCCGATCACGGCCTCGTCGTCGTTGTTTGACGACAGCGGCAAGGAGAATGCGGTGGCGGTAGGTGGTAGCGGTAGCGGCGGCGGCGGCGGTGGTGGTGCTCCTAGTGCTAGTGGCAGTGCGTTGCCGTTCATCGTTGTGCCTTCGCTGTCGCCAGTCGAGGACGTCCCTGTCTTCCGGCCACATGTGCAACCCCAGCAGCAGCCACCACGGAACGAGCCACCACCGCCAGCAACGATTCTGTCGTTTGCAGATCGAGTAGCAGCGTCCATGAAGCAGGACAGCTCGTCCAGCACCAGCAGCACGGCCTCGCCCGACAAAGAGCGGCTCGGTGCGCTCAAGATCGAGAACGACGAGCTGCGCAAGGAGCTCAGCGACATGGTCGAGTCTTACGAGGGGCTGAAGGCAGACTATGACAAGTCCAAGTCTGCGCTCCAAAAGCACCACCAGGACGCTTCTGCGCTGCGCAGCGAGCTGGAGACCACCAAGGCCGCCATGCAAAAGCACACACTCGAGTTCCAACAACAGCTGCAAGAGTACAAGGGCCAAGCAGACTCGGCCATGCGCCTGCTCGAAGCCGATAACGACTCTCGATCCAAGCAGCTCGCTCGCTCACAGGCTGCCCTCCGCTCCGACAAAGAGTCGTTTGACGTGCAAATTGTCCACCTCAAGAAGGCCCTGGACGAACGCGACAAGGTCATTGCAGACACCCGTGCAGACTTTGAAACAAAGCAGGCGCAGCTTTCTCAAACGTGGCACTCTCAGGAGCAAATATTGCGCTCGGCTTTGGCCGAACGGACCCAAGGTAAATCAAAACTATTGTCGCTGCAAGATAATACTAATTTTTTTTTTTTCTTCTTCTGCCACTCACAGTCGAGCAAACTCTCAAGCAAACTATTGCTCAATTGAAGCAAGAGCTGGAGACGGCAACGACAAAGGGCGATCGTCTGCAAACAGATATCGAACGCCTCAAATCACGGCAACAGCAGCACTCGTCGACTGCGGACGCAAACCTGGTGGCGCTGCGTTCCGAACGTGACGACGCTATCCACAAACTCAGTGAGTTCCACGTCGCTGTTGCCAAGGATAAGCAGTCCCAGGACGAGCAGCTTCGAGATGCCCTCAGACATGTTGCCTCACTGCAAGCTCAAGTGCTCGCCCTTTCAGCGGCGGCCGGCACCAACTCGAGCGATGTTCCGCAACGTCTTTCCGAGCTGCACGAAAGCTCGCAGAAATGTACGGGTCTTTCTTTTTTTTTTTTTTTTTTTTCAAATATTGAAGCAAACTAAATCAATTTTTTACAGCTCTTCGCGAACAGGAGCGCCTCTTTGCCGTGCGCATTCAGTCGCTGGAGACAGAGCACTCTGCTCAGATAACTCGTTTGCGCACTCGCAACGAGCAGTTGGAGCAGTCCATGTCTCAACAAATGAGCGCACTTCACAGCAGTCTGGACGAACTTGTTCAACAAAAGGTACAAAAAAATTTTTTCCTTCTCTACTTTGTTTAATGCTGTACTTTTAGAGAAAACTCGAAGACAAGGTCACTGCCAGTAAAGCTCAATTTGATCAGCTCTCGGAGACTCTGGCGGAGAAGACCAAGCTACTCGCATCGATCATGACGGAAAAGCAGCAGCTGGAGTTGTCCCTTTCCCAAGAGCGCGAGGCACAACGCGCCACGAAAGAAGAGACAGAATCTCTCTCCCGGAAATTGCTGGCAACAGAACGTCGTGCAGCACTAGCAGATACCGATATCTCCTTGCAGCACGAGCAGACGAAACGCCAGATGGAAATGTGCGTTTCTTTTTATTTTAAGAGGGGGAAATAATTTTGAAAAAAAATTTTTTTTCCCCCTTCCTCTGCTTAGGTTGCTCGATGAAAACGACACGCTCAAGCGCCAGCGCGATGCTCTCAATGCCGACCGCATCCAACTCGAGGCTCTTAAAAACACCCTGCAAGCGACCGCCCAGTCTCTGCAGGACCAATTGCGCACTGCATCTGCCGAAACAAGCGATCGATTGGCTCGTGTGAGTGAGCAACGAGACGACATCGTCAAGCGCCAACAGTGGGTTTTGGATACTGAGAAACGCATTGACGAGCTCAAGGACCAGCTGCGTGCCAAGGAAATCGAACTGGTACGATAATATTTCACCTAGTGATTTTGACAAATGACAATTAAAATAATAATAAAAAAGGTCAAGACCGAGACCGCTCTCAAGGCCCAGAAGCGCGAGTTGGACGACCGTGAACGCGAAATCGACGATGGGGTGCGACTGAAGGAGTCGCTCTTACGTCAGAAGGAGACGTCGATCGCCCAGGACCTTGCGCGGCTCTCAGATATCGATAAGCAGCGGCAAACAACGCAGCAGGCACTGCAGGACCAAGAATTGCGGCTCGAGGCCTTGCGACGCCAACTGGACAATCGCGATGCTGAGCTGCAGCGCGAGCGATCGGAAATTAGCAGGACACGACTTGCCATGCAGACTGAGAAGGAGCTCTGGCTCATGTCTGGAACAGCCGTGTCTCTACTCAACTCTCCCGGTAATGCTGGTGCGGTTGCAGGGTCGTCACCAAAAGATCTGCAGGCCGAAAAATCGGTACAATTTCTGTTTTTGGTTTCAGTCATTTAGCCAATTTAAAAGGAAAAAAAAACTGATCGGGAAATTTTCAAAAACCAGGACTACAATGAGCTCTTGGCTTTGCTGGAAAAGGACGAGATCGAATTAACACGGCTCAAGTCACAAGTGGCCACTCTCGAGCAGAAGAACTTTGACCTGCTCAACGCCATCCGTCGTCTGAACCAGTAAGAGACAACAAGAATAATGTTATTTTTAGAAATTTAATTTCTGCATACCATCTCCGTTTTTTTTTCCAGGGCCAATCGGACACTCTCAGATATGCTCGAGAACAAGAATGCAGGGCTGGCCGTTCACGCGTCTTCATCATCAGAGTCCATCCTGGCTGCGACCAAGAAAAAGCCCCACCATCAACAACAACAGCCGCCGGCCCCATCTTCCACCAAGGGCGATCCCCTCATGTCCTCCAAACGACAAGCACGTGCATCGGCAGCTGTATCAGCATCGTCGTCACCCTCGATTGCAACTGCCGCCGTCGATGAAAAGGAGCGCCTGGCCGCTTTGCTGCGAACGTGGAGTCGTCGTTGAAAAAACGCTACATTTATTATTCCCTTTTCTTTTTTTTTTTTTTTTGGATGGTTATACGTAATGACACTGGCGCTTGTTTGACGCTGAAGCCATGAAGCCGCGTAACTGCAAAAGTTGGTCCGATCGCCGATCGATTGCACGTTGCCCAGACCTAAAAATAAAAACTCGGTGAGTTTCATTGCCGCGTCCCGAAATGGTGCTAGACCGACTGGCCCTGCCCGACCCCTCAGGCCAATACGAGCTGGTGAAGCTGCTGGGCAAGGGCAACTATGGCGCCGTGTACAAGGTATAACGAGCTGGACGGTGTGCAGCAAAGAAGAACGAGACCGTGATGTAAACAACGAACCGGTTCATGGCAGGGTCGACATGTGCCTACAAACACCTTTGTGGCCATTAAGGCGCTCGAGTGGGTCGAGGAGGAACTGGAGGAGATCGAGACCGAAATAAACGTCCTGTCCAAGTGCAAGTCGCCGCACATTGTCGACTTCTTTGGCGCGTTCTACAAGTCGGAGAAAGTTTGGGTACGGAATCAAGCGTGGCCCCGTGTTTGACTGACCGCTCTGCTCTGCCCTCTCTCTCTAGGTTGTTATGGAGCTGTGCACGAGTGGAAGCCTCATGGACCTACTGCGCAGTAAGTCGTGTGCGTTGCCTATGCGTCTTTCTGACCTTGTGTTGACTCTCGTAGGCCAGGGGCGTGGACTTGCAGAAGACCACATCTCGTACGTCTCACTCGAGGTGCTCAAGGTATAAGAACGCGAGACTACCATTGCACTGACTCGCGGTCTCTTGCAAATAGGCCATCGCGTACCTGCACAGCGTCGGCATTGTCCATCGAGACGTCAAGAGCGGCAATGTCCTGCTGACGCCCAACGGCGAGGTCAAGCTTGGTACATTCACACTGGCATGCACTATTGGGTACTGACCACCCGAAACGACAGTGGACTTTGGCATCTCTGTCGTGTCGACAAGTGGCGTCAAGATCCAACGCAATACGTTTATCGGGACGCCCTATTGGTACGAAGCCAAACCAGAATAAAGGGAGTGCTCATGCTTCCATGTCCTCAGGATGGCACCAGAAGTGATCATGTGCGACAACAACCAGTCTGTATACTACGATGAAAAGGTACGCCCTGAGTTTGGTGGTGGTGGTGGTGGTGGTGGGCTTTATTTACACTCTCTTTTGCTCATGACCTCAAACCAAACAAAAAATAGTGTGACATTTGGTCTGTTGGCATCCTCGCGATCGAAATGGCAGACACAGAGCCGCCGTACTCAGAGTACCACCCGCTGCGTGCGCTCATGCTCATCCAGAACAATCCTCCGCCAGTGCCGCAAAACGTCAAAAAGATCTCGAAAGAATTTCGCGAATTCCTTGCATCGGCTCTGGTCAAGGATCCAGTGAAGCGACCCACCGCCGAGCAGATGATGAAGGTAACGTGCGTCCCTTTGGTGTTTTTCTTTTTGTGTTTACCAAAAGAGTCGTATTTCCAACAGCACCCGTTCCTCAAGCTCGGATCGTCTGGAACATCCAAATTGACCATGCGCAAGTCCACGCCCTTTTCTGAACTGGTCGTGCGAATGGACAGCGCCCAGCCGGACGAAATAGCTCTCTCGTACGTCGACGCAATCAATTATTGCAACGGATTTTAAATAAATAAATAAATAAAATGTCTTTTATTTGTAGACACGCCATTCTCGTGGAACTCAAGAACGCACAAAACGCTGAGGCGGCTGTGGCTGCGTCAGCATCCAAAGGGAAGAAGAAGAACGGCGGCACGTCACGGTTCAGCATGGGAACGTTGAGCCGCCCCAAGCCAAAGCTCTTTACAAACACAGACTCCCTTGACCTCCTCGCTCTGTACGGCTCGCCTTTCCACGACACCGAGTCTGATGCCGTGTCGGACAAACCGTCGGTAATTTGGCCCAGCTTTTTTATGATTTTATTGAATATGAGACTCCCTGTAGACCTCAGCCACTCCTGTCACACCTTTGGAAGAGGTCATGTACCAGGCCGATATGGAGCAGCTTGCGACAGCAGAGTCCGAGTTTGCACAACTCGGAGGCGACGATATCTTCCCTATCGGGGGCAAAATCGTGAACCCGCTGTTTGAGGACAACGATGGCGACGGCGAAATCGAGATTGACGATGACAAGTCTATGACGATGTCTCTTGGTGCTGCGTCCTCCCTCCAAAACATTGCCGAAGCATCAGCTGCTGCCTCCGACGGATTGGGTCAAAAGAACTTTGAGGTCGCTCTCAAGAACAATCAAAGCAGCGAGCGCAAGTCCAGTATGCTTACGCGTATTGCAATTTTTTTAAATTTTTTTTTTTTTTTTTTTTTTTTGTTATTCTATTCTCAAAAGGCATTGACGGCGGCGCAGTACCCGGGTCGCCCTCCAAGTTTCGTGTGGACCACATGCGTGCGACTACTCCCACGGGCCCGATCGACTCGACTGACCATGAGATTGTTTTGTCGGATCGCCTTCCGATCAAGCGCAAGACATCTCGCTCGAGCTCCCTTGCTGATGGTATTTTTTTTCTCTTAACAATAACAAAAAAAGATGCTACAAATTTACTCCCCTGCAGGATCTGTGCCTGCAAGTCTCACGAGTGCCTCTCAGCTAGCAAGCATCCTCGAGGACGAAGTGCTCAACACCCCGAGCACGCCTGTTTCCTCGACGGTGGTGGAACAGGGGTCGCCAAGTTTGCGCACACGAACATCGCTCGATATGTTTGGCTCGGGTTTGTCCAATGTCCCACTCATGAGCATCAACTCGCCCGTGCGAAAATCGTCTGCTGCTTTCAGTCTTCCACCCATAACGACCGCGCCAGACGACATCCCAGAGGCGCTGAACGTTGTCGCCGATACTGCCCCCGGTGCACCGCCTCTAGCCCCCGCCCTCGTATGAGTGAATTTAACGAAATCGAATTGATCAAACAAGCACTTGTTTTTTTAGTATGCCGCGGCCGAACCGGGACACGCTGTGTCTCCCGTCGCACCGGTTGGTGGCATCAAAATCTATCCTGTTCCGACCGAGTTTGGTATCGAGATCACTTGCGCAGCCATGTTCCTCGGCAAGCGCTTTGTGTTTGGGGCCCCCAACGGCATGTTCCAACTCGACAAGCTGGGCAATCGTAAGCAATTATATTAGATAATAATAAAAAAAACTCAACGTCCAAAATTACCAATGGCGTGCAGTGACGCGACTTGTGGCAAAGACAAACTTCAAGCAGATCGCGGTGTTTGAAGAATACGGTGTCATGATGGGATTGATCGCGACGACCACGTTTGGTCCGACATCGAGCTCAGCGTCGTCGTACTTGCGCATGTATAGTCTCAGCCTCCTGGCCGAGGTCGCTCGTGGCGAAAAGAAGCTCGACTCTTCGTTCCCGTACATCAAGCTACAGGGATCGCGCAATTGCACAAAGTTTAGCTTTGGTATAGGCCCGAGCTGTCTTTTCGTTTTTCGTCTAACAGTTACAATTAGTGCGCGCTCAAGGAACTGTGTTCCTATGCGTGGTTATCAAGCGTCAAGTTATCCTGTACATGTGGGCGCTTTTCCCTCATAACAAATTTATGAAAGTCAAGGTGGGCCTCACTTTTTTAAGACTTTTTTTTTTTTTTACACAAAACTTGGCCCCCCCTTTTTTTTTGGTGCAGGACTGGACCCTGCCCGAAGTGTGCACTTCCGCAGAGCCTATTGTCGGATCGGACGGCCGTGTCGTCCAACTTGCTGTGCAAGGCCTCACCACCTTCTATGTCGTCAATGTCGACAGCCCGCTTTATCGTCTCTTGCATTTCGACACTCCCAAAAAGGCGACGCCGATGTACCTCGCTTCGCTCCCCAAGCAGCGACTGTTCTTGTCCTTTGACAGTACGACTGGAGTGTATTTTTTTATTTTATTTACTAAATTGCCTATTGAAGAGGTCGGCTACTGGGTGGACACCAAGACTTGGGATGTGTACGGACCCACTCTCATGTACAAGTTTGAGAACCCTTTGGTGATTAGTAAGTGGGGTCTACTCTGCAAAGTATATTTTTTTTTCTTTATTAAAAAACATTATTATTTCCAGCCAATATGCCCGATGGAAAGATCGTTGTGTTTGGCGAACGGCAGGTGGATGTATTCAACTCCGTCAACGGCGAGGTGGTCCAGTCGTTTAACAACACGGACACACGGAAGATCAAGTTCCTTATGCGCCAGAACGACGATATCGTCCTCACCACGCGCCCACAGGAGACTTCGAAGATTGTCCTCGTTCGCAGCAAGTATGCTCCAAAGCCGGCTGCAGCGAATGCATCAGCAGGAAAGCAACAGGCGTAGACTCACTTAGATCTTCTTTCCTCTTTCTCTGTCAAACACACAGTTACTTTTTTCTTTTTTTTTTTTTTGGGGGTGTGGGTGGGG
>Ga0302230_10000787_pt1 | contig 23571 bp, 13 predicted proteins | sample II_Palsa_N2_1_FD_193523 | JGI IMG/M metagenome (GOLD analysis project Ga0302230, IMG submission 193523) | Peat permafrost microbial communities from Stordalen Mire near Abisko, Sweden - II_Palsa_N2_1 | ecosystem: Environmental > Terrestrial > Soil > Palsa > Peat permafrost | place: Sweden... | reverse complement strand
TTGCTAGTTATTGAATATGATGTTCTGAATTTTAGTAGTATAAGGTAGCTATTGCAAAATTGAAAGACCTTTGTTTAGTATATCATGTTGGTAGACATAGTCTACGTGAGAGCATTAGTGCTTGCTTGCTTCGCAGCAGCAAGATTTCTAATTTAATCATTAACCCTCTTTTGAGGGGACAATTGCTAGGAGGCAGTTTATGCGGGGCACAGATCCCATAAAAAGTACCTGGGTGTATCCAAAATTGTAAAATAATCATAATTTAGTTATGTTTATTAAATATACGAATATTCGTATATTTTTTATTTAGTATGTTATTTGGTATAGCTTTTGCTATGACTAATTCAATGATATATCTATTAAGTTAGATTTAATTTTTTTATATAAGTAAGATTTTAACTATATGGAAAATAGATGTAATTAAAACATTAAAAAAGTACTATAATTTTTAAATTTATAGTAAAGGTAAAGGTACTAGTTTCTTAAATAAAAGAGAAATAAATTTAAATTGATGATGGCTAAAGTTTATGATTTATTAAACTTTAATCATCGTCAAATATAAATATGCAATGATTAAAAACAGTAATTTTGGTTAAATATAGTACTTTTTAATGTTTTTAGTTATATTATTAATAGGCTTATATTATTATAATTTAAGTGTAAGATAATTCATTAATAATATAATTATGTTTATTACTTGTCAAGTTTAATGGCTTAATCTTGCTTTACTGTTTGACTTACACGTCTATCAGTCGCGTAAGCGGGGCATATGATCACAAGATGCAGAAAGGAAAGGTCTTGGGTTTTTGAAAAAGCTACGCTAGGGATAGGCAGTATTTGTCCCACAATGTTTATTTTATCCTTATGGTAAAATAAACAATTGATTTTAATTGGGTAAATTTCAAGAAATACTTTAAAGTATACTTGAAGCGAAATTTATTTTACAATATATATTTATATATTACAAAGTAAAAACGTTCAACGACTATACACCCAACATTTTTTTATAACAATAATTATATAATTATTAATTAATAATTAATATTAATAAATATTAATGAAATAGTCTTAATCAATGTTTATAATTTATATATTAAGCTGGAGTTATTTTTATAATTTCAATAGACTTAACTATATAAATTAATATAAATTAAGCAGATTGGAATATCGTAAACCAATCACAACAATATACCACCAATTATTATGAATAAAGAATTATATAATAAAAATTATGATTTCAATGTCAAAAAATATATACCAAAATTATTTAGACATTTTACACCTGCAGCTCAAGAGTGATCTAATAGTATTTATGTTTATGATCATAATTATATTAAGTCTTTACCTGTGGCAGATAAACATTTAATGACTACATCCTTAAAACTCTCATTCAAAACAATATTCAAAACTTTCTCTATTAAAAATGTCATAGAAGGTATCTTTTTATTACTATTTATATTACATGTTTTTAGTTTGGATATAGATGGTTTGTTAAATTTTATAAATAGTATTTTAATTGCTAATTTAATAACTAAATTATATGTTAGTTTAAATAGTTATAAATTTACAAGTGTTTTTTGTAAGAAATTTGTATGTTATATACAAATATTGGATTATATTTTTAAGAAATATTTAACGATTAAAGGTATATGGCCTTTAATCAGTTTAATTTATTTTTTATTTAATGATCCTTATTTTCTTACACCTATAGTTTTAGCTTCTATTATTATTTTAATTTATATAAATTATATAAATATAAAATTTAAAGATAACTACCCTTTATTGTATATATTTCTTAATTTTTTGTGTATCTCTATATTAATTTATTTTATTATTAATCAATATATAGTTTATGTTGGGTATAATAATAAAGGAAGTTCAACTAATATGCATTCAGGGTATGGTGGAGGGGACCCTAAATCTCCTAAACCACCTAGGTCTGAAGTAGATGCATGGTTTAAAAAAAAAAAGGAAAGCAGTAGGGATAAAAGATTTACTAGTAGAAAGGAGTACGTAGAGTACAATGATGTTAGATCAGAGATATTAGGGCCTATACATAAAAAATCTATATTTAATAGACATATTATCGATAAGAAGAGACAACCTGATTATAGTGTAAATTATAAAATATTTACTAATAGAGATAACTCTTTGAATACTCATTTCGATTGAATAAACGAAAGAATAGATAACTATCAAAATATAGCTATGTTCGAATTCGAATGTATACAGCGAACTAAACAAATGAAAGCCCTATTAAAAGGTTGGGAAAAAGTAGATAAGTTGTACAGCAAAAAATTTAATAAAAAGTATGTTTAGAAATAAAAAAAATACACCAAAATTATTTAACAATAAAATAAAAAAAATAGTTAATAAACCATTAACTTATATAAATAATGACACAGGTAAAACTAGACATTTTACACCTGCAGCTCAAGAGTGATTTAATAGTATTTATGCTTATGATCATAATTATATTAAATCTTTACCTGTGGCAGATAAACATCTTATGAACTTACTTAAAAGTTATTTTAATATGCAAATTAAAGATGAAAAAATTAAAAATAAACGTAATATAATAAAAAATAGACGAGTATCTACAAAAAGAGTATTTATAGGAAGAGGGGAATTAAAACATAGCAATAATAAAGTTATTATTACTTTTTATGTTTATAATACAGAAGCTATGTTTCTGTGAGGAAATGTAAAAAAAGCTTGAGAAATACTATATCGTCCTAAAAAAGATCTAGAAATATCTATAAATGAGGATACTAAAGATAAAGAAGTAGAATCACAATATAAATCTTTTAACTTGATAACTTGGTTAAAAAGATTAAAAAATAAATATGTATTAAGAACTTTGATAAATAAGAAAACTAAAAAAGAAAAAAATATGATATTATTTTCAAAACCAATACCTAATTCTAAAAATTCTGTATTAGATTTAAAAGAAATTTGAAATATACTAAATAGATTAGGATATTCAAATAGTTTTCCAGAATTAAAATTAAGAATAAACGAAATAGACAATACAGTAGCACAAAAAAATATAGCAGTTAACACGAAAAATTCTTGTTTATTATTGAAAAAATATCAAGATATTTTGATAAATAAATATATTAAAAATAATAAAAAAATAAATAAAAATATAGAAAAAAAATTTGAGATAATATCATTCAATAGACCACTTTCTCTGAAACATGGACAAATATTACCTATAAATGAAGATATTAATAATAAAAGAATGATCAAATTGAATAGACCACTTAGTTTGAATGAGTTTCTATTTCAATTTGATTTTGATACACATATTCATAATATGCAAAAAAAGATTTTATTAAATAAAATGAATAAATATTATTCTAGTTTAATTAATTTATTTGAAACAAAAGTATTAACTAATAAGGAAATATCCTGAATATTTAGTGATAAAGTAAAGTATATTTCTACTTTATTTGAAGAAAAAAAAATCTGAAAACAAAAAATCTGATATGAAAAAACCTTAGGTAGATCTGTAAAACAGCTGTATACATTCGTTAATTTTATTAAAAGAGTAGTAAAAAATGGGTATAGAGATACACATTTATTATTACCTTTATATTTATTTAGGTTTAATCAAACTAAATTTGGAATGTATTTCATGGAAAAACTTACTCATTTAGTAAAAAATTTATATAATAAAGAAGTAGTATTTAATATCGTTAATTTAAAAAATATGCATTTAAGTAGTGATATATATACACAAGCTGTAGTATTAAAATTAAAAAATAGAGATAATAAATTATATAGAGTTTTAAAATCATCTTTACGTAAAATTAAAATACCGAATTTTAGTAAAATAAATGAAAAAAATAATAAACCAAATAAAAAGGAATTTATTGATAACAAAATACGAAATAGTCTTATTAATTCTATGTTTACTGCGGAGCAAGAGGATGTTAAAGATCCTTTAAATAATTTACTATTAAATTTTTTTCCATCTGCAGAAAACTTACAAACAAGTGTTGTCAAAAAAGGATCTGTTAAGAATTGTTCTATTTCTTTAAAAGATTATGTACTTATGTATTTAAAACATATAAAAGTTAGAGGTATAAGAGTAGAAGCTAAAGGAAGATTAACAAGACGATTTACCGCTTCTAGATCTGTTTTTAAGATGAAATGAAAGGGTGGTTTGAAAAATGTTGATTCTTCATTTAAAGGATTGTCCACTATAATGTTAAGAGGTTATGTAAAATCAAATGCACAATATTCCTTTATAAACTCTAAAAATCGTAATGGAGCCTTTGGAGTTAAAGGATGAGTAAGTAATAAATAAAATTTAACAAAATGTCTTTATTTTAGACATAATAGAAAAAACCTTTTATTGTTTTCTGCTTCGCCCACATGTAATTTTTAATATTTAGACTATCTTGCCTTACCTATTTTTATTCTATATTTTATACTCCCTCCTAAAATATATTTTCTCTAGTCCATTTTCTCAAGTCCATTTTCTCAAATCTCGCGTTGGCCTTCGGGCAATAATAAGATTATATATGTTATTGTTATAAAAAAGTGAATAAATAGTCTGAACCATTTTGTAAAAAATGGAAAAATAAGTAATTTTTACTTTTATTAACAAAAATTGAACAGGCTAATTGCGCCAGGAAGTACAAATTGAGTGCGCAGTTTGGCACCTCGATGTCGGCTTAACTTATCCACATGAATGCAGGAATCATGAAGGGTTCGACTGTTCGTCGATTAATAAGTTACACGAGCTGGGTTAAATACGTCGTGAGACAGTATGGTTTCTATCTTCTAGAGGAAATTAGAATAAAATAAGGATATACCCCTCGTACGAAAGGAGCTGGGTATATTAACCTCTGGTTTACCTGTTGTTTATGTGTCCAATATTAACGTTTTAAAAGCATAAACTTTATCAGATTACTTAACTAGATGGTTATTATCTGACAGTATTAATGTTTATATTTAAGCATAGTTTAAATGTAAAACATTTATTGATGAATACTGATCTTATTTATATTTCTATTAATAATAACATAGCATTATTAATTTAAGTATTAATTATTAAAGTCTTATACAGGAATGTTACTTTCACTTAAGTAAATTTATAGCATAGGCACGGCAGGAACGCTATGTTAGTTAAAAATAAGTGCTGAATGCATCTAGGCACGAAACTTACTTTAATATATTCTTAAATATACGTAGTTGAACACTACGAATTTGTTTATATTATTTTTTTTTAATCTCATATATTTTATAATTATTTACTTATTATAAATTGTTTACATCAGATATTATATAATAATAAACTTCTTATAAAATGTTTACATATGTTATTCTATAGATTTTAATATTAACAACCGATAGGCTTTAGCTGAAAAAATTGAGAAGTTTTTAGGTATAAAGTACTAATTGTATATCCAACTCAATTTAATGAATATCCAAGCAGATTCGAATATATATCTAATAAAACAACTACATACTTTAACCATTAGTCCGGTTAGCATAAAAGTAATGTAGCTGTTTTGTAACCAGCTGAAGCAAGTGCGATACTTGCACTGGACTTCTAAATTAATTAATTTTTATTTAATAATAGGCCTTATAGTCAAGTGGTTAAGACATAATGTTTTCATCATTACATGCGAGGGTTCGAGCCCCTCTGAGGCTATATTTAACTTATATAACTGGTTTATATTATTATCTAAATATATTTTGTTTATAAAAAAAAAATTGCGGATTGATGTAATAGTAACATAATTGGCTCATGTCCAGTATATAGAGGTGCAAATCCTTTGTCCGCATATTTATTAATAATAAGCTATCAAGGTTATAGCTTAATAGGTAAAGCAAGCTGCTCATGACAGCTGAGATGAGTGTTCAAATCACTCTGGCCTTAGCTAATATAAATTTTTTATAATAACAAATCCGAGTGCTGAAATTGGTAGACAGGACGAACTTAAGCTTCGTTGATTTAATATCGTAGAGGTTCAAGCCCTCTTTCGGATAATGAATAAGTCTTTTTTTTTTATAGAAAAAATAATGTTTATTAATTTTTTTATGCAAATACTCAAACTAAAAGCTAATTAAATTAAAAATTTAATTTACAAAATAATTGATAAGGGTCTTAGAAAAGTTATGTTGTTTATAAATATAAAGCTTAAAAATTACTACTTTTATAATCTATAAAAATATATTGAAAAGGATGGATTATATATAGTAGGTAGTATCTATCATATAATCTTATATACAAATAATTATAAAAAAACTGATTAAAGTTTTTATAAAAAGGCTTCAGAGTTTAATAATAATATTCTTATATTGCAAAATGTTTAGATAGTATGTATATATAAATACATAATATATTATGTATTATTATACATAATATTCTAATAAGGGGGACATAGTTTAACTGGTAAAACTGCGATTTTGCATATCGTTATTTCAGGATCGAGTCCTGATATCTCCAAACTTGTTGTCACATTATTTAATAAATAATGTTTTTATTTAAGCTCGAGAAGCTCAACCTGGTAGAGCGGAACTCTGAAGATGTTTAGGTTATAAGTTCAAATCTTATCTCGAGCATAATTATAAGTAAGCAAAACATAAATGTTAATTTAACTTTTATTAGCAAATGGTAAAATGAATAAGTTGTTTATTGTTTGTTTTATTAATTTTAAAATTAGTAGGATAGGTACAAAAAAAATAACTATATAAAATATATTTAAATTCGCATATAAATTATATGATATATTTATTGTAAATATTAAAAAAATTGACCTGAAAACACGGTTATTGTGACTTTAAATAATAATACATATTATGAATATACTAGACAATTAGTATCTTTATTAAATAAGTAATTTTAATATTATAAAAGCCATATTCTTAAAGATATATGTTTACATATCATAATAAAGAATATTTGCTAAGCAAATGTCTAATTTTAATGTTAAGAGTAATTTACCTTACTACTTGTAACTCTTTTACTGGTTGTATATTAATGGTTACACCATTTGCTTAAGTTAGTATTAATACTGGTATCTTAGTTTTTATTTGTACAGGTATAGGAGCTGGTATTAGTTTAGTTATATATTCTGCTATTTAACTAATAAATAATTAAGGCATAATTTAGCAGTGTTTTATTAAAGATAATATTGTACCGCAACAAATCAAATAAACTTTACGAAATAATAAAGACATTTCTCCTTAATATAATCTTTTTATAGTAAAATAATTTAATAAATGTAATAAAAAAGTTTCTAATAATAACCGAGGTATTATATATAAAATAATTAAGGTATTTATATGGAAAAATATATATATAAATATACATATATATTATATTATAAGAAAAGGTAGTGATGGAATTGGTAGACATGAATAGCTTAGGCCTATTTAATTTTTTTTTAATTTTATCCGTTCAAGTCGGATTTACCTTATACTATAGGTGTGATATCTCTTATACGTTTGTTTATTCCCTGTCATATTGTATATTTTTAATGAATGAATCTAATATTATTGTAATAAGTTATAAATAATATTTATAGTATAACTATGTATAGTTTATTATATAAATACTTTAATTTATTATTTATATATGTTGTGGACTAATAGGTAAGTCATAAATTTTTGGTATTTATCATTGAGTGTTCGAATCACTCCAACATAAATATATAAACAATATATATATTTAATCTTGAGTGCATATTAAATTATTTTTACGGCGAATATAGTTCAATCGGTAGAACAACTGTATGTGGCACAGTACGTTCCCTGTTCAAATCAGGGTATTCACCCTTTATAAACACATAAGCTAAGGCCAAGGTAGTTCAATTGGTTAGAACATTAATTTCATGCATTAATAATGAGAATTCAACTTTCTCTCTTGGTATTTTGTCCACTTTTAATAAAGTAATATTAGTAATGCGATGCAATATTCATTTGGTTTTCTATATTTTACATAGAAAAGTATATAAAGAGACTATTAGTCTTATAAGCAGCTTGAGTTATTAAAATAATAATAGCGTACCTTTTACATGTCTTTTTTTTTTATTTTAAAACTATCTAGGATCGAACTTATATCCAGTCTATAATAACCTTCCCGTCGTTATTCGTATTAAATTTTTAATATGTTTAATGATTGTAATGTTTTGTTAGTATTTTTTTAATACTAAAAAAGAATTAGTTTAATAGGTAAAACAAAATTTTCTTAATGAAAAGTTAAATAAAAGTTTGAATCTTTTATTCTTTAATGTTAATATACTCAATATTATTTTTACTATTATCAAATGCTGTTACATTACGACGAGATAAATCGATACTTTTTAATAGAGTTGCTATAATAGGTTTAATTTATTCTTCATTACTAGCTATATCTAGTTTATTTATCGATAAATTACTTAATGGTATTGGATTATATGGTGGTTTATTTAACGCAACTAGTATAACACAAGTATTTCATATATTTATTTTTTATATTAGTGCTATTATAATGCAATTAACAGCTTTTTACCCTAGAAAAGTTTGGGTAGCTGAATACTCTTCTTTAAGTAAATTAATCTTCTATAACTTTTTATATTATAGAACGAAAATTATTAATAAAATGGGGGAACAATTTAAAATAATAGAATATCCTCTAATATTATTATTTATTATAACAGGAGCTGTATTTCTAGTATCAACAAGTGATCTAGTTTCTATATTTCTTTCTATAGAATTACAGAGTTATGGATTATACTTACTTAGTACAATATATAGAAACTCAGAATTAGCCACTTCAGGTGGTCTTACTTATTTCTTACTAGGAGGTTTAAGTTCATGTTTCATTTTATTGGGAACTAGTTTATTATACGCAAACTCTGGTACAACTAATTTAGATGGAATATATGTTATAACTAGCTTAAGTGATTTGGCAAATGACACTAATAATGATATGTTATACTGGTATAAATCTTATTATATAAATTTTTCATTGTTAATTTTAAGCGTAGGTTTCTTATTCAAAGTTAGTGCAGCCCCTTTTCATTTTTGATCTCCTGATGTTTATGATGCTATACCTACTATAGTTACAACATTTGTAGCTATTGTAGCTAAGATTTCTATATTTATATTCTTTTTAGAATTAGTACATTATACAAGTAATTCTTTATTTAATTTTCAATTTAGTTGGACTTCTAGTTTACTAGTTAGTTCTTTACTTTCTTTAATTATAGGAACAGTTGTAGGTTTAACACAATTCAGAATAAAAAGGTTGTTTGCTTATAGTACTATTTCACATGTTGGTTTTATATTATTAGCATTAAGTATTAATAGTATAGAGTCGATCCAAGCCTTTATATTCTATTTAATGCAATATTCAATTAGTAATTTAAATGCATTCATTATACTTATTAGTATTGGTTTTTCTCTTTATTTTTATATAAACGATAGTGATGAATTTAAACAATTAGCTGATAAAAACAATTCACCTATACAATTAATAAGTCAAATGAAAGGTTACTTTTATATAAATCCTGTTCTGTCATTAAGTCTAGCTGTTACAATTTTTTCTTTTGTAGGTATCCCACCTCTTATAGGATTCTTTGCAAAACAGATGGTATTAAGTGCCGCATTAGACAGTGGTTATGTTTTCCTTGCTTTAGTTGCAATATTAACAAGTGTTATTAGTGCAGTTTATTATTTAAATATAATAAAACAAGTTTTCTTTGATGAATCTGAATACAAAGTTAATCCAGAAGTAACTAATATGAATTTACATGGTAATATTATTAAAAATAACGTTTTAATTAAAAGATTGACATTTAATACTAATAGTATTGTATTATCTAGTTATTTAACTATAACTATATCTATATTAACTCTAACAATATTATTATTCATTTTTATACCCCAAGAATGATTAAATATGGCTAATATTTTAGCCTTAATAATATTTAATCCTTAAATGACAAGTACTACTTTCTTTTTTGTTTTTATACCATTATTGGCTATTATTTTATTAGCTGTAAATTTAATCTTTGCACCACATAATCCATACCAAGAAAAAGATAGTGCATTTGAATGTGGTTTTCATTCTTTCTTAGGTCAAAATAGAACACAATTCAGTATATCTTTCTTTATATTTGCACTTCTATTTTTATTATTTGATTTAGAAATTCTTTTAGTTTATCCTTACGTTGTTAGTGCATATACAAACGGTATATATGGCCTAGTTATAATGTTAATATTTTTCTTAGCTTTAACATTAGGATTTGCTTTTGAATTAGGCAAAAATGCTTTGAAAATAGATAGCAAACAAATGCTTATTTTAGATAATACTTATACAAATACAGTAAATGTTATATCTAGTTTTAAATATTTTTTTCTCTTTCTTTTTTAAATATATAGGTAAAGTACTAATACATTTAATTACATTATGTATTGTCATTATATGTCGTGACTTAATATGAGGTGGTGATTTTATTTCAGATCTTACTAAATTATTAAATGATTTTGATTTAAATACATTAATGATACACAAAGAAATAATATTTTTTATTTCTTGTTGTACAGTATTGATAAGAGAAATTGTCACAGAAATCTATAATTTTATTATAAAATTATTTTTAAATATATTAATTAATGAAAATAGTCTTCGTTTATTTAATACAATAAAGGTATTTTTCAAAATTACGTTTAGTAATTTAAAATTAAAAATAGGTATTAAATGAGAATCAGAAAATATAATTAAAATAAAAAAAAATATTTTAGCAAAAAACTCTGGTTCCGATTCACCATCTAAATCTGAGGATCAACAATCTAACAAAGGTAAAGGTAGAGCGTTAAGTAGCTCGGATTCAGAAGGTGAATCTAGAAAAAAATGTAAACTAGACAAAGGAAAAGAGAAAGCTATAGATTTAGGTTTTTCTTCATCATCAAATGAAGATAAGGGTAGCCTTATAGATCGTATACTTGATTTAAAAACTTATTTAGAAAAAGCCGAAGAGGTAGAGAAGCGTTGTATTAAAGATATAGAAAAAAGCAACGATATTGATTTAATAACAAAATTATTAGAACAGAAAAATGAAAGAGAAAAAGAAATCGGTGAATTAAAGATTAAAATTTCTAAACTTATAGAAGAAGGTAAGGAAAAGAATTCAGATTTTGATGCAGAGGTAGATAGTGCTAGCTATGAACGTTATAAAGCATATAGAGATTTATATGGTACTCCACCTTCAAGGGATTCTTCTCGTCCTGTTTCTTCTAGTGGTTTTCCAGCCAATGCTGAATTTCCTCCATACAATGCGAAAGATTCTGAATCTGAATCTGAAAATAAAGGGGTAATCATCCTCTAAAAAAAATAAGTATACAGGTTTATTTTTCTTAGTTATATAATTAATAAGTATATAAAAAATTTTTTTATATCATTATCTTTTACTTTTTACTTTATCTAATTTTTAACTTAATAATCTGATAATAATTTAAACTATAGCCCTGTCTTTTTTTTTTACAAATTATTCTTTTTTTGTTTACCTTTATATGATTTTACATAAACATGTTTTAAGATTTTTTTTTCATTTAATTATTTTATTTTTCTTTTTATTTTATTAATTTTACACTATCTTTTTTTTTAGTTACTTATAAACTAGTATTTGATCTGATTCCAAACTGTTTTGGGTTTAAAGTCACTTTATATACACCTTTGCTTTGAGTTTATTGTAGTATTATATGCAATTGAATTAAATGTTTATCTAATCAGAATGTTTATAACCATCGATGAGAATAATGAAAATTTATAGTATCTAGTGACGGTATGTACTAATCTATTATATTTAATAGTTTTAAATGTTTTATATATAAGGACTAATTATCCTAAAAATATAAACATATTAAAAACGTATAAAGTTAATTAGAGTTTTTTAATTAAGTAAAACTATTTACTTATTCGTTTGGTATTTACTAAATTTTAATTATAATAAAAAATAATAATATTATTTATTATAAGCTGTCTTTTGGTTTCTATTCTATATTTATATTATGTATTTTACTTTATTATCTTATAAGTTCTTATAAGGACATCAAGGATATTAAAGTTATAAATATATTGATCTATTATGCAGATATATTACATTAAAAAATATAATTAATATATAGAATGGAAAAGTTTAATAAAAAAAATGCTCAATTTATTATATTTAATAAATTTAAATAATTGTGATACTCCTAGGCCTTGAGGTCTTTATTTTCAGGATAGTGCTACACCGCAAATGGAAGGTCTAGTTGAATTACACGATAATATTATGTTTTACCTAGTAATTATATTATTTGGTGTAGGTTGAATAATGATATCTATAGTTAGAAATTACACTAATGTTAAATCACCTATATCTCATAAATATTTAAATCACGGAACATTAATAGAATTGATATGAACAATTACACCTGCCTTAATATTAATACTAATAGCTTTCCCGTCATTTAAGTTATTATATTTAATGGATGAAGTTAGTGATCCTGCCATGTCTGTATTAGCAGAAGGACATCAATGATATTGAAGTTATCAATATCCTGATTTCTTAAATGCAGATGATGAATTTATAGAATTTGATTCATACTTAGTACCAGAATCTGATTTAGAGGATGGAGCTTTAAGAATGCTAGAAGTAGATAATAGAGTTATCCTTCCGGAATTAACACACGTTAGATTTATTGTTACAGCGGCTGATGTTATTCATTCTTTTGCATGTCCTGCTTTAGGTATTAAATGTGATGCTTACCCTGGTAGATTAAATCAAGTTTCTGTTCTTATTAACAGAGAAGGAACTTTTTATGGACAATGTTCGGAAATATGTGGAATTCTGCATAGTTCTATGCCTATAGTTATAGAATCAGTAAGTATAGAAAAGTTTTTGTCCTGATTAGAGGAACAGTAATAGAAGTTATTAAATATAATATTAAATATATAAGCTATCATATGTTTAAATCCTTTAAACATGGGTTTAAATGATTTATTTAATTATTAAGAATATTACTAATTAGACGCTTTATATTTTTTTTTATACTGAACTTTAGTATTAATTATATTTTAAGTTTACCTTTTTTAGATGGTCTATTATTAATCATATGACTTGTAGCTTTTATATTTTAGTATAAAATGGTTCAAATCTTTTATTTTCATGGATAGCAAGAAAACAAATTAGTTATAAATACTACGTGTTTATATACTTATCCTTTATATATATTTCTTTCTATTTATATATAGAAAGGGGTAATATAAAGAAATTTATACACTTATTATTTATATATATTTATTTATTTAAATAAAGAATGGGGCAATATAAATAAATTTGTGAGAGAGAAAGCGTAAGTTATAAGAATTGTATAAACGTGCCTTATAATAAAGCTCTTTAATAAATGTTATTAACCTCATGCTGATCTGATTTTTCAAGTCCATTTTCTCAAATCTCGCGTTGGCCTTCGGGCAAAACTAAGATTATATTTTTATAACAATAATAATATAATTATTAACTAATAATTAATATTAATAAATATTAATGAAATAGCCTTAATCAATGTATTAATTTATATAGTTAAGCTGATTGGAATATCGTAAACCAATCACAACAAAATAACAAAATTTGTATAATGAAATATCTCGTATTATTTTTAAAATATTTTGCAAAATATTTTTTTATTATATTGCCTAGTATCCTTGTTACAAAGTCCCTTTACGCCTGTTACATTAATGATGCATGAGGTTTTATGTCTTTCTTTCAGTATTTCTTAACTCATGTTCCATTTATTGGTTCATGATTATTAAAATATTTTTATACTGATTGTTCGTTATCTATATAAATAATTAAATTACACAAAGCTATTGGGGAAAATATTTTTATAGGTGGTATAGGTGCTTTTTTAGGAAATATTCTTATTGATATTTGACATGATTTTAATATACTATTTAGCAACATGGATGATGGTGGTCGTAATCCTCGACCTCCACAACCACCTGTAGTACCACCAGTAGCTCCACAACAGCCTGCAGCCCCATTTGCTATTAATGCTGGTAGATATAATGTAGCAGACCCTACAGGTATGTCTCATAGAGGGTATATTAACCCTGCGACAGGTCAGCCTTGACCTACCTCGCAACCTTACGCGAGGAATATACTTGCAGCGTTGGATCACCAACAAGCTACTCACATTAGTAGGAATAGTCCTAGTTTGAATAGTACTATGTGGAACAATGTAGAATGAAGATTTTTAACGGAGTTTATAAGGAATCATCATCCTGGTAGGCAGGACCACCAGTTATTTAATTCCAGAGAGCTAAGAAAAGAATTAAGAATAGCACCTTAATTCTTAATCTTTATTCCTTTAAAAAGTAATTAGTAATTTAAATAATAAAATAAAAAAAAACGCTGATCCCTTATTTATATGATAAATATAAATAAGGAAATATTCGGTAGAAAGCTTAAAATTTTTTTAAGATAAAGGCCAAACAAGATAATAAAAAAAATATATATAATGAATTTATCCTTAATACTTTTTTTAATCGGAATTTTAGGTTTCGTATTAAACAGAAAAAATATTATTTTAATGCTTATTTCAATAGAAATAATGTTATTAGCTATTACGTTTTTAATATTGATAAGTTCACTGAGCTTTGATGATATATTAGGCCAAACATTTGCTATATATATTATAGCAATAGCTGGTGCAGAATCAGCAATTGGTTTAGGTATTCTAGTTGCTTTTTATAGATTAAGAGGAAGCATCGCAATAGAATATAAATAATGTATTTAGCTATAATTACTTTACCTTTATTAGGATCAATAGTTGCCGGCTTTTTTGGTAGGAAAGTCGGAGTTAGCGGAGCCCAATTAATTACATGTACAAGTGTAATTGTAACAACTTTATTAGCAATCATAGCCTTTTTTGAAGTAGGTTTAAATAATATACCTGTATCAATAAGCCTTTTTAGATGAATAGATAGTGAATCACTAAATGTCTTATGAGGTTTCCATTTTGATAGTTTAACGGTATCTATGTTGATACCTGTTTTAATCGTTAGTTCTTTAGTTCATATATACTCTATAGGATATATGAGTCATGATCCACATAATCAGCGATTTTTTAGTTATTTAAGTTTATTCACCTTTATGATGATTATACTTGTTACAGCTAATAATTTTTTATTGATGTTTGTGGGTTGAGAAGGTGTGGGAATTTGTTCGTATTTATTAGTAAGTTTCTGATTTACTAGAATAGCAGCAAACCAAAGTTCTATGTCTGCTTTCTTAACTAACAGAGTGGGTGATTGTTTTTTAACTATAGGTATGTTTGCTATACTATGATCATTTGGTAACATTGATTATAGTACAGTATTTTCATTAGCACCTTTTGTTAATGAAAATATTGTTACAATTACAGGTATATGTTTGTTAATAGGTGCTATGGCTAAAAGTTCTCAAGTTGGATTACATGTTTGATTACCTATGGCTATGGAAGGTCCTACACCTGTTAGTGCCTTAATACACGCGGCTACAATGGTAACCGCTGGTGTATATTTATTAATGCGTACAAGTCCCTTAATAGAATATAGTTCAACTGTATTAATACTATGTTTATGATTGGGTGCTATAACTACAGTCTTTAGTAGTCTTATAGGATTATTCCAACAAGATATTAAAAAGGTTATTGCTTATAGTACAATGTCTCAATTAGGTATGATGGTTATAGCAGTAGGTCTTTCTTCATATAACATAGCTTTATTCCACTTAGTTAATCATGCTTTTTATAAAGGATTACTATTTTTAGGTGCAGGTGCTGTTATTCATGCGGTTGCTGATAACCAAGATTTTAGAAAATATGGTGGATTAAGACCATTCTTACCTTTAACTTATTCTGTAATGTTAATAGCTAGTCTTAGTTTAGTAGCTTTCCCGTTTATGACAGGATTCTATAGTAAAGATTTTATATTAGAATCTGCTTATGGACAATTTTTTTTTAGTGGTACAGTTGTTTACTTTATAGCTACTATAGGTGCTATGTTTACTACTTTATATTCAGTAAAAGTTTTGTATTTAACATTTTTAACTAACCCTAATGGGCCTTATCTTAATTATAATAAATATCCTTTTACTTTTTTTGAATGGAAATCCTCATTATTTAGAAATGATGATTATCCTTATCCTCAAATATTTAACATAAAAACCTCATTAAGGCCAGGTATTGGAACTTTTCCAATAAATTATAATTACTATAGTCAGCGTATTGAATCAAGTCGCGTTATTGATAAACGGGCTCATGAAGGTGATATATATATGAGTTTACCGCTAATTATATTAGCTATTTTCTCTATATTCTTTGGTTATATTACTAAGGATATTTTTATAGGGTTAGGTTCAGGTTTCTTTGCGGATAATAGTTTATTTATTCATCCTACACATGAAATAATGTTAAATACCGAGTTCGCTGTACCTACTCTATTTAAATTATTGCCTTTATTCTTTACTATATCTCTTAGTGTTTTAGCTATAGTTCTTTCAGAATTATTAGGTAAAATTTTAATCACTTTTAAATATACTAGATTAGGTTATAATATATTTGGATTCTTTAACCAACGTTTCTTGATTGAATTATTTTATAATAAATATATTACTGGTCTAGTTTTTAAATTAGGAGGTCAAACCACTAAAGTTATAGATAAAGGTAGTGTAGAATTATTAGGACCTTATGGTTTAGAAAAAGGTTTAATTAATTTAAGTAAAAATATTGTCAGCTTAGATACTGGAGTAATTACAAGTTATGCTTTATATATTTTAATAGGTCTTATTTTCTATATATTAATTCCTTATTTATCATTGTTTGATAATAGTTTATTATTATTAATTATATTAGGACTTTTTATCCTTATTAATTCAAGTTACCATAGTGAATCTAAAGACCAAACATATATAAGTTTACCCTTACAAAGTAATGTATTTAGCTATATGAACAAACATTTTACAACTGTTAATATAATAACAGGTGTTATTACTATATTACTTGTTATGTTATTGAAGTTAGTTTTATTAGGAGGTGGTTTATTCGATTCTGTTTCAATACTAAATGGAGCTTTACTTGGTTTTGAAGGATTAATTATAAAATTATCTATTAAAGGTTTAGTTGAAGGATTAGTTGAAGAATTATTACCTAATTATGTTACCATGGGTTCTAATGGTAGTATACCAATTCGTTTCCCGACGGATCCTGGTTCTGGTTCTGGTGCTGGTGCTGGTGGTTATAATGCTTCAGGCCTAAGCCCTTCTCATCCTCAATTCGGTAATATTGCGATTATTAAAATACATCAAATATCCTTACTTGGTTATATACGAGACCCAAGTATGTACGAGTATAATGTTAGAGAAGCAATGGTATTTACTCATAGAAACGCGGGGCACTTAGATTCTAGATTTAATTCTAGTGATTTAAGTACAGCTAATGTAAATAGAGCTCATATGTTATTGGCTTTGCACAAACATTCTTTAGAATTTGGGCATAGATAGCTTTTATTACAACATTAATATTAGCTTTTTCAGCTTTATACAATAATCATAAATGTATTATATAAGATCATAATTTAAATAATAAAAAAAAATATATATATATATTTTTTTTTGGTTTATACTAGATTAGTTTATATGTTAATATTTTTATTAATAAAGCGTGTTTCTCGGGCAAATTCTTTAAGGTAAGGGTTAGCTTTTTTGTTGTCTTTATACCTGTTTTATGGTTAAGTCTAATTAACATTAAATTATTTAAAAGAATTAGTCGAGTGGTGGGTAATAATCAGTATTTATTCCTTTTTTGTGGTCGATCAGGATAAGGCTATAGCTGATTTAGCTGGTAGAGCTGTTCCTATGGTTAAACAAAGAGGGACTATAATTATAGTATATAAAGCTAATTATTTAGTTAATTATCCTTTTTACAAATTATCTGTATAATATGTTTATACTAATTGACGTTTTTTGCTCCTGATACTGGGCCAAAGCATTCCTAAAAAATATTTTTAAAATATTATTAAGGATTATACTAATTAATTGTATATACGGTTTAACACCTATAAATATTAATACCTATTTGTATATTTATCCCATATATAACTTTCTGTATATTTAAATACAAGCAGTGTATGGAAATCTTGGAGAGAAAGCATATTTTATATATGATAAAGCCCATAAAAAAAAAAGAATAAGAAGTATACTATTATTTTTATTTTTCTTAATACTTTACAGTATTAGTTTGTCGTTTTATTTATATAATTTATTAAATTTAATATAATGTTTTGTAAATATTTATATGGTTTATACTTATGTTTTATATACTTGGAGTAGAGTTTATTTTAACTTTATGTTTATGGTTTACTTTTATTTAAGTTTATTTCTTTAAAATAATAAACTTATTTGTTTGGTTACTTGATTAAAATTAAAAGTAATTGTTTATATAATAATATTAATAAAATTCTTTTTTTAGTTATATTATTAAAATTATACATAAAAAAGACTTTTTTTTTACCTATTAATATTCTGATTTTTTTTTTATAATATATAAATTATTAACGTATTTATTCCACTATTTGTGCAAAGCAGAGCTTTTTTTAACTGAATTTCTTATATTTGACCTTCATCATATGACTCATAATATGTATAATTTATTATACTTAACATTTACGTCGACGTGTCTATAAAATATAGGTATATTATTTAATTTTATCTATTTTTATTAAAAATTGTTTAATAAATGTTTAAAGTATATATACTAACGTATATTCGGTAAATACGTTTTATATACTAGCTATATATAATCATGTTTCATTAATTTAAATCATTAATGAAACATGATTAATGTTTAAATTAATATAGTTTATTTTAACTACTAAAGTACCAATATATATAAATTAATTATTCTTTTTTTTTTGTGCAAGCATACCTTTTTAATTTTTAGTATAAAAGAATAAATCATCTAAAGATTCAATAATGAGAATTTTTAAAAGTCATCCTTTATTAAAATTGGTTAATTCCTATGTAATTGATTCTCCACAACCATCTAATCTAAGTTATTTATGAAATTTTGGTTCTTTATTAGCTGTTTGTTTAATTATACAAATAATTACAGGTGTTACTTTAGCAATGCATTATAATCCTAGTGTATTAGAAGCGTTTAATTCAGTCGAACATATTATGCGTGATGTAAATAATGGATGATTAATACGTTACTTACATAGTAATACAGCATCAGCTTTCTTTTTTTTAGTATATCTACATATAGGTAGAGGTTTATACTATGGATCATATAGAGCACCTAGAACATTAGTATGAACATTAGGTACAGTTATATTTGTATTAATGATGGCTACAGGTTTCCTGGGTTATGTTTTACCATATGGTCAAATGAGTCTATGGGGTGCGACAGTGATTACTAATCTTATGAGTGCTATACCTTGAATAGGACAAGACGTAGTTGAATTTTTATGAGGTGGCTTCTCAGTTAACAATGCTACTTTAACTAGATTTTTTGCTTTACATTTCGTATTACCTTTTGTATTAGCTGCTTTAGTTTTAATGCATTTAATTGCTTTACACGATAGCGCTGGATCAGGTAATCCTTTAGGTGTTTCAGGTAACTACGATAGATTACCTTTTGCTCCTTATTTTTTATTTAAAGATTTAGTTACAATATTTATATTTATTATCGTATTAAGTATATTTGTATTTTTCATGCCTAACGTATTAGGAGATAGTGAAAACTATGTTATGGCTAATCCTATGCAAACTCCTCCTGCTATAGTTCCTGAGTGATATCTTTTACCTTTCTATGCTATACTAAGATCTATACCTAATAAATTATTAGGTGTTATTGCTATGTTTAGTGCTATATTTATATTATTAGCTATGCCATACACAGATTTAAGTAGATCTAGAGGTATACAATTTAGACCTTTAAGTAAAATAGCTTTCTATATTTTTGTTGCTAATTTATTAATTCTTATGGTTTTAGGTGCTAAACACGTAGAATCACCATTTATAGTATTTGGACAAATAAGTACTGTTATTTATTTTTCACACTTCTTAATAATAGTGCCTTTAATTAGTTTAATAGAAAATAGCTTGATTGAATTAAGTAGTTACAAAGCTAATACATTTGTAAGTTAAGCTTTACAAAGTTCATATTTTACACTACATAGAATAATAAGACTTGTTTTTACTATATTACTTGTTATTCTTTATAAGTTAGTTTTATTTGGAGGTAATTTATTACAACCTATTTTAATATGACATGTTGCTTTATTTAGCTTTATTTGTTAATAATTATATTAGATATTAAAGATTTTAGGTAGTACTGCAAATAATATAAAACATTTATAGATGAATGTTTTACAAAGTAAAATTTTAAGATAAGTTTTTAATATAAATTTTAAAACAAGTTTTATTAAAAACTTATTTAAAGTTATTTTTTTTTTTGACCAACACTAATAAGGTAATATTAGTAGTGGTAGTGAAAAAAATTTGTAAAATTTCGATACAAATCTTGTATACCATTAAGTTTGAACCTGAATGAACATTATTCAAGCGTTTGACACATGTAGCCTTTTTTATTATTATTTATTCATTTGGTTTTATCCTAAGTAGATAATCTCTTAGGTGCGGTTTTTAACATAAAATTCCGTTGTATTTAAATAAGAATAAGACCTATCGTAATAATATAATTTTAGTTTTATATTATAGAAATAGTGTCTTAGGGTTGATGTTTGCCTGCTTCCCATCTCCACCCTCACAATGTTTTATTTAATTGAAACATAAAAAATAATAAAAATAATGAACCTCATCAGCCAAATGAGCCTAAATTTTCTATATTGAAGACAAGTTTATCTTTATGAACAGAACGATGATTTTTGTCTTCAAATGCTAAAGATATAGGAACATTATATTTAATATTTGCTTTATTTTCAGGATTATTAGGTACTGCTTTTTCTGTCTTAATTAGATTAGAATTAAGTGGACCTGGTGTTCAATATATTGCAGATAATCAACTATACAATAGTATCATTACTGCTCATGCAATATTAATGATATTCTTTATGGTTATGCCTGCCTTAATCGGAGGTTTTGGTAATTTTTTATTACCTTTATTGGTTGGAGGTCCTGATATGGCATTTCCTAGACTTAATAACATAAGTTTCTGATTATTACCTCCGAGTTTAATATTATTATTATTTTCTAGTGGTATAGAAAATGGAGTAGGTACTGGTTGAACAGTTTATCCTCCTTTAAGTGGAGTACAAAGTCATAGTGGACCTAGTGTAGACTTGGCTATATTTGCTTTACATCTAGCAGGTATAAGTAGTTTATTAGGTGCTATAAATTTCATAACTACCATACTTAATATGAGAAGTCCTGGTATAAGATTACACAAATTAGCTTTATTTGGATGAGCTGTAGTAGTTACAGCTGTATTATTATTATTATCATTACCAGTACTAGCCGGTGCAATTACGATGCTTTTAACTGATAGAAATTTTAATACATCATTCTTTGAAGCTGCTGGTGGAGGTGATCCTATACTGTACCAGCATCTTTTTTGATTCTTCGGACATCCAGAGGTCAAATATATAGGCCTCTTAACGTTGCTATATGCTGGGACCACTTTTATATTTGGTTTTAAATACTTCATCTTAAATGACATAGTAAAAAAGTTAAAACTAGAAAGTTTATCAGCAGGTAACCAACATCTAGCTATGATGGGAACCCCAGAGACTCTACGCGACGAAATCACAGCAGAAAAAATTAAACATGTATCCATTCATAATCCTAAGCACCTAAAACCAGCTAATTCTACTGAGTTTGGTCATTATTTGGCCGGTTTAATAGATGGAGATGGTCATTTTAGTAGTGCACAACAATTAATTATTGTATTTAATGTATTAGATATACAATTAGCTTACTATATAAAAGAACAAATAGGTTATGGTAATGTACGTAAAGTAAAAAATAAAAATGCTGTACTTTTTATATTAGCTAAAAAAAAAGGTATAGAAGTAGTAGTTAATTTAATACATAATAAGCTTAGAACAACTAGTAAGTTTTATCAAATAACTAATAATATATTACAAAACTATAAGTTTATAGATCTAAAAAAAACTATCAATATAAGCTTAAATACTAGTAATGATCTTAAAAATCACTGGTTAGCCGGCTTTTCAGATGCAGACGCTAGTTTCCAAATTAAACTAATAGAACGTAATAATAAAACAGAAGTACGATTAAATTATCAAATTGATCAGAAAAAAGTTTATATTTTAACTTTAATTAAAGAATATTTAGGTGGTAATATTGGGTATAGAAAAAGTAAAGATACTTATTATTATGGGTCTACCAGTTATGGTTCAGCCAAAAAAGTTATTGCTTATTTTGATCGTTACCATATGTTATCCACTAAGCATATTAATTATTTGAAATGAAGAAAAGCTTATATACTTGTGCAAAGTAGAGATCACCTAACTGAACAAGGGTTGACTAAAATAAAAAGATTAAAGTTTACTATGAATAGACTAAGCGTTTCTCCGCATAACATGGAAGCGTCTGTTGTGATTTAAGATAAAGTCCTAACAAGAGTGATAAGCTTTTGAGTGATAAAAAAAATAGATTAATTAATTATTTTATTATCCAAAGTATCTGCTATATATTAATTATACCTGGTTTCGGTATAATTAGTACAACAATATCCGCTAGCTCTAACAAGAGTGTGTTTGGATATTTAGGTATGGTTTATGCCATGATGTCAATAGGTGTATTAGGTTTTGTTGTTTGAAGTCATCACATAAAGTGAGTGTAGGTTACTCATATTTGTGTAAAAGAGCCAAACTCCGGGGAAGCCCTAAAGCCCTAGTAACCAAAGTTATATTGGAAACAATTTAGCCGGCCTGAGTAATGATCAGTGGTAAGGTAATATCACTAGGGATTACAGAAATGTAAATGGGTGATCGCGGATCTAAATCAGACATGATAGATCTAAATGTGTCTGTAAAAGAGCAACGAGTAGATGGTTTTTAGGTAATACAATATTTCCGTAAAAAAGTAAATATTGTGTTACCTTAAGGTGTACTCTAGTCACCTAGAAATAGGCTCTGTGGGAGAAAAATGATGCTTAAGTAACCCCAGATTAAAGTTACTACATTAGCCAGTCCGTAACATTAAGGTTTTTTCCAGTAAAAAAATAAAAAAAAAATTAATTAAACTTGTAAAGTTTAAGAATGCAAATATTACTTTTTACTATATTTTTTTGAAAAAGAAAAGTGATAAAAAGAATAAGCGGATTCCCCATAATATGATATTTATGGCTTAAGTATCATTTACGGTACGGTTGTTTTAATTAATAGGACAAATTTGTAGACGGTATACAGTAGGTCTAGATGTGGATTTAAAAAACCTTAAGCAAGTTTAATTTAGTCCATCAGTGTCAAACTCCGGGGACCCCCTAAAGCCCTTCTAACTAAACATTTAATTCAAAAGGTTAAGTGTGGCTGTGTTAATGACCACAGATATAGTAATA
>Ga0302230_10000781_pt1 | contig 23724 bp, 21 predicted proteins | sample II_Palsa_N2_1_FD_193523 | JGI IMG/M metagenome (GOLD analysis project Ga0302230, IMG submission 193523) | Peat permafrost microbial communities from Stordalen Mire near Abisko, Sweden - II_Palsa_N2_1 | ecosystem: Environmental > Terrestrial > Soil > Palsa > Peat permafrost | place: Sweden... | reverse complement strand
TCGGTTCGCATCGGAACGCATATGGGAGACAAACTCCGCGCAGTAACGCGCATCGTCGGCAAGCACAAGTGTGCCTGGCCGCAAACGTGCCTCCACGCAACCGAGAATGTCTGCATACAGGCTCTTGGACCCGTCGAGCAATACGAGATCGAATGTCTCGGGAAGATCACGGGTCAGCGTCTCCAGTGCGTCTCCTTCGCGAATCTCAACAAGATCGATGAGGGCCGCTTCTGTAAGGTTTTCGCGAGCTCGTGCCGCCTTGGAAGGTTCGAACTCCGTCGTGATGATTCGACCACCGCCGTTGTCGCGTAGGGCCGCGGCCAGGTAGATCGTCGATACACCAAATGAGGTGCCGAACTCAAGGATGGATTGCGCACGAGTGGAACGTGCCAGCATGTAAAGCAGAGATCCTGTTTCGCGCGAAACAGGCAGCGGTATGTCCTTGAGGAGACCGTAGAACTGCCGGTACCCCGTCTTGCTGGTGATGAGATGAGAGGAATCGGACTGCCGGAGAATGTCCAAGGCTGATTCGCTTGCCTCTTCCTCGGCAAAGAGGCGGTCCAAAAGTCCAATGATTTTAGGGGAATTAAGCGTGTTTGTTGTCATATGCGCACCTTCTCGTAGGCCGACTGAAGCCGGTCACTGATGAAATGTGCGTTGGTTGACGGTAACGCTTACGGAAGCAGACAGGACGCCCGCTACAAAACTTATTTTCTCCGCAGCGGCCTGCCTTGTCAAGCCCGCCATCATCCTTTGCGCCAGCTTCCTCACCACCCCCTTTCAGATGCTCCCCCAAACCTGTCCTCTGATACAGGATGTGGCCGTGGTGGACATCGACGAAACTCTATGCGGGGGCCAATAGACTGCTACCCGGTCTGAAGGCACAAGAAGACGGCGCATTGCGAGTAAAGCTGCAGAGGTGATGACGAAAGAAAAAAGGAAGTTGGTGGATAGGGGCCTTCCACAATGTTGCTGTGCATCCACTTCCGCCGGGCAATAAATCCTAACCAACCACAACGGGAGTAGAGCATTCATATGGTTCGCTACACTAAGAGTCGTAAGTCCTCACAAATGTAAAAGGGGCTTTCCTTTAGGGTGTAAGGCTTGCGGTTGAAACGAAAAGTCGAACTTGCATGCATGGGCGTCGCGCTCTCCTTATGCTTGCGTGCGCAGGGCTCACAAACAACGGATTCAAGCACTTCTTTGCGTAGTGAGGTCCTCTCTACTTGGACAACCGAGCAGGGATTACCTCAAAATTTCGTGACTACCTTGGCGCAGACACCCGATGGTTTTCTTTGGGTCGGAACGCTGAACGGTCTGGTGCGATTTGATGGATTACACTTCAGGGGCTTTGAGAAGGATGGCCCACCAGAACTGCAGGAAAAGATACTAAAGCTGGAGCGGGACAACGAAGGCGGAATTTGGATCGCCACTCTAACCGGACTCTTTCACTACTCGCACAACCGATTTCGTACGATTGCGATTCCGGGCGGCTCCCACGCTCTCATCCAAATGATGGCACGCGCCACCGACGGTGGCGTTTGGATCGTCTCCGAAAACAAGCTCATGCGAACCCGCGGCGATACTGTACAGTCGGAGGCTTTGCCCGCTGGCACACGGACGCTGCGCGATATCTTCGAAGACAAGAACGGAACGCTTTGGGCTACGGATACCGAACACGTTCTCGCTGTGAAGCCTGATCATTCTTTCGTTCGATACAACGATCCCGGCATCCAACTCCTGTCTGGAGACGACTCGGGCAAGATTTACGCCGGCGACGGCCATAAGCTGTTTCGCCTTGAAGGCGACGGCTTCAAGTTGGTGCCAAACCCTGGACTCGACAACTTCGTCGACGTGATGGTCGATCATCGCGGCGCACTATGGATGGCAAGTGGCGGCCTACATGGGCTCAGTCGCAAGTTTGGTAGTCGGACTGAAGTTCTGACGACTACGGATGGACTAGCCAGTGATGACGTGCGAGTCATCCTGGAAGATAGAAATCACGACGTGTGGGTAGGAACTATTGCCGGCCTCCAGCGATTTCATCGTGGGATCTTTACCAGTTATCGCGTTAGCCAACTGACCGCGGGACGCAGTCAGACCGATGCAGTCTTCGAACAAAAAAACGGTGCGCTGTGGGCTGGGACATTGGAAAGCGGAGTTGCCGAGTTTAAGGATGGACACAGAACACTCTACGGACGTGCGCAGGGACTTCCCACCGGTCAGGTTCGAGGGTTCGCCGAGCATGGTGCCACACCAGCGATTGCCATCTCTGACTATGGCATCTTTGAGCGCCGAGGAGCTATGTTCACCAAGATTCCTTCCATCCCGCATGGGTACGTTAATACTCCTGTGGCAACCTCCGATGGGAGCCTCTGGTTTAGCGTTCTCCATCACGGGCTATTCCGCCTGAAAGATAGAAAAATTTCGCGTATCGATGTCGGACAGCCGCAAACCGACGACTCAATTCGATATCTCGCGACCGATAGGCAAGGAGAGTTGTGGGCTGGAACAGACACGCAGCTCGATCGCTGGACAGGAGACCGCTTCGAACCAGTGGTCAATACTCAGCATCCCGTTCTCAGCGCAGCGTGGCCTCAGCGCGGCTTGGCAGTAGCCACGATGCGCGGCCTTACGCTATGGCCTACCGATGGTGTGGCACGCAAATTCTCGGGTCAAGGAAGAACTCTCACACAGAGTGAGGGACTGCCGGGAAGCTACGTGCTGGACGTTGTCTCGGATCCCGAGGAAAACCTCTGGGTCGTTACCCCGCGAGGCATTGCGTGCCTCAGCCGCGAACAGTGGATGGCATTCGCCGAAGGGAAGCTGGATCATGTCGTCCCTGAGATCTTCGATGTGACCGACGGCCTTACGAGCAATGACGTTCTTCCCCTCAACCAGGTGACGGCTACAAACTCTCGGGACGGACGCATCTGGTTTGCTACCGTTAGCGGAATCGCCGTTGTAAACCCGCACCCGCCGGATCCATTGGCGCAGGCTGTCCTCGATTACATACAAGTCGATGACCGGCGTTTTTCTGCGGACGCGCCTGTGATCTCGCCGGGTCATCACCGCATCACATTTGCCTACACGGCGCCCTCCAGCACAGGGCCCGAACAGACCCGATTTCGCTATCGGCTTGCTGGATGGGACCGACAGTGGATCAACGCCGGTACAGAGCGTGTGGTCTCCTACACTGGTCTGCCTCCCGGTCATTACACCTTTCAGGTCATCGCCACAAATCGCGAAGGGGTATCAAGCGGAGTAGCTGCCACCGCCGCTCTTCAGCTCCAACCATTCTTCTGGCAGACACGATGGTTTCTGGCGTTCGTGATTCTTGGGGTAATCGGGCTCGCAGTTGAACTGACACGGCGAAGAACGAGACTCCGTGCGGAACGTATCAGCCTTCGCTTTCAGGAGCGAGCCGCTGAACGCGAACGCATCGCCTACCAGATCCACGACACCGTCATTCAGGACATGATCGGAGTCGCATTTCAGCTTGAGCTGCTCGGCTTTCAAATAACGGACCAGCCTGAGACAGCTAATGATTCGCTCGGCATCCTCGCTGACCGTGTGCGTGGCAGCATAGCGCGCAACCGCAACATGGTCTCAAGCCTGCATTCGACTGCGGTGGTAGAGTACAGCCTCATCGAGGTCTTACGGCATGCCGAGGCGGAGTTCCGGCTCAGCGACCTGCCTGAGTTCGAACTGATAAGCGAAGGCGATCCCCGCCAGATCGATCCTCTCGTGCGCGACGAGGTCTATCGAATCTGCCGGGAAGCCTTGTCCAATGCCTTCCGCCACGGTTATGCAAAACACGTCAGCGTGAAGATCCATTTTTTCCCGGACTACTTCGAGGTTATTGTTGTAGACGATGGTCAAGGCATCGATGAAATCACGCAACGCCAGGGAAGGGAAGGACACTTCGGATTGCGGGGCATGCAGGCTCACGCGAAACGAATCGGTGCGACTCTCACCATCGACAGTCATCTGGGCCTGGGAACGAAGGTCACGCTGCAGGTAAAAACAACCAAGCCAGTCTGGACACGATGGCGTCGAGAACGGAAGCTGGAAGAGGAGAGTTTTGCTCGTGACGAATCAGCTCGCTGAACCTGTAAGACCAATCGAAGTCCTCATCGTTGATGATCATCCCATGGTGCGAGAGGGATTGGCTGGTGTACTTGCACGACATCAGATGAAGATCGTTGGGCTCGCTGCCAATGGTCGTCAGGCGGTTGAAATGTATCTCGCACTCCGGCCCGATGTCATGTTGCTTGATCTTCGGCTTCCCGATCAAAGCGGTTTCGAGGTAGTACGTACTGTATTGAAGGCCCATCCGGAAGGCCGCATCATCATTCTCAGCTCCGCGCAGGGCGATGCATCGATCTATACCGCTATCAGCCTGGGTGTGCGCGGTTATTTACTCAAAGGCATCGACGGCGCCACGCTGGCTGACCAGGTCCGTCACGTAGTCGCCGGAGGCAAATCTCTCTCTCCTGAGACCGCAGAGAAGCTGACTCAATACATCACCTCGGGCAAGCTGAGCGAGAGAGAGATCGAAGTGTTGTGTCTTATCTCTCAAGGAAAAAGCAATAAGGAGATAGCAGATCTGCTCTTTGTGACAGACAACACCGTCAAGATGCACGTCAAAAAGATTCTTCTTAAATTACATGCGAACGATCGGACGCAGGCGGTGGTGATCGCGATTCAGCGAGGTCTGCTAGACGCCTAGACTGCGTTGCAGAGCTACCCTTTCGGGTAGTTCCAAAATTATCCTTTGCATTTTCCCGTTCGTTCGAATCTAGCGCTAAGCTTTCATCAGATTTTATCCAAACAATCAAACTGTTTGTGCTGAAGCCTGAGCACAGACCAAGCCGCACCGGAATCTTCGGTATGCAGACGCACACCTATGTCTTGGCCACGGAACTCCCATCCCGGTTCTGCGGGCACATTGAGGCCGACCCATCTGAGCTATGCGGTCTCTTACTACCCATCAACTCATTCAACCAGGAGAAATGATGACTCTGCAGAGAAAAACCGCTAAAGCGTCTACTGCTGCACTCGCAGTCCTATCAGCGTTTGGGCTATGTTACGGTCAAGCCGAAGCTGCAACAAACGCTGCCGTCGCGAAGGGTTTGCAATTCGCCACCGATCAGGGGAGAGTTGCCTCGAACAAGGACCAGGTCCTTACGGTCATGCTTAAGCTCCATAACCAGGCGGCTTTTGATAAGGCCGTTGAAGAGCTTTACGATCCTGAATCGGCTAGCTTCCACAAGTGGTTTACCGATGCAGATTTCGCACGGTACGCGCCAACGGCCACTGAGATAAAGACTGTGACAGAGGAGTTGGAGAAGCAGGGCCTGAGCGTAGTGTCGACGGATCCTCAAAACTTCTCGGTTCGCGTGCAGGGCAGCACAGCGGTTGTGGAGAAGGCTTTCCAAACCGAGCTTCACACTTTTATCTATCAAAAGCGAAGCTTTCAGGCGCACGTTCGTGATGCTCAGTTGACGGGCGCAGCGGGTGAGCTTGTTGATTCGGTGGCTGGTCTGGACCGCCATGAGGTGATTCCCCAGATTTCGTTTGTCAAGGACCCGAAGACTGGCAAGGCGTTGTATGGAAAGAAGGTGACGGCGCAGGATACGGCGGCAACGTTGTTCAACATTACGGGAACTCCGCTGACGGCTGACAAACTGTACAGTCTCAAAGCGCTCGGTACGACTTTGCCCGTGGCTACCTACTTCGGCACCGTATACAACCAGGGCTCACCACGGCAAGCGGTCTCTTACACCCCGGCTCAACTTCAGTCGCACTATGGTTTGACGTCGCTGATCAAGCAAGGGTACGACGGGACGGGTCAAACGATCGCACTTGTGGAGGCCTATGGTTATGACGCCGCCGAGACCGATGCGAATTTGGCGGCCACTACCTTTGGCTTGCCAGCGCTAACGTCGAAGAACTACGAGGTCATCTATCCGGAAGGGAAGCCGTTGAGCTCCAGTGCTGCGGATCTGACCGGCTGGACCTATGAGATTGCGCTCGACATTCAAGCTACTCATAGCATTGCTCCTGGGGCGAAGATTGCCGTCGTCGCTTCATCGGGTCAGGACAATGAAGACTTCATCGCCTCCCTGCAGTACATCATCAGCCACAAGCTGGCGAACACGGTTTCGAACAGTTGGGAGACCGACGACGAGATTATCTCAGGTTCGGCCGAAGAGAATGCCTTCAACAGCATCCTGAAGCGCGGCGCTGCTGCAGGAATCTCCTTCCAGTTTTCAAGCGGTGACAGCGGAGACCTGGGTCTGGGTACACCTGTTGGTTCGGTGTCGGTTCCCTCTAACTCTCCTTATGCAACTGCCGTTGGCGGCACTAGCATCCTGAACGATCCCAACGGCACTGATCAGATCGTAGCTGGATGGGGCACCGTGATTAACGTTCTTGATGATGTCTTTATCGCTGACCCACCCTCGCCGTCTTTCCAGTTCGGTGCAGGTGGGGGAGAGAGCTTATTCTACGCCAAGCCATCGTGGCAGAAGGCGCTCCCGGGGACTGGACGGCAGGTGCCAGATGTGTCAGCACTTGCCGATCCTTACACGGGCTTTCCAATCGTTGTCACCTTTGAAGGCGAGCAGTTAGCCATCCCCGGTTACGGTGGGACCAGCCTGGCCAGTCCTATCTTCACATCAATCTGGGCGATCGCCGATCAGTACAACGGCAGCCCGCTTGGCTTCGCAGCCCCTGCGGTTGCAAAGCTGAAGACGGGAGAGATCACTGATGTCTTAGGCACGTCCACTCTGAATACCTCGGATCCTGCGGGAACGATCTATGACAACAATGGCGCAACCTTCTACTCAGCTCTGGATCTATTCGCTGGTGCGGCGCCGGGACAGACACAGACACAGTTTCCAAGCGCACTTTGGCCACAGAACTTCAACGACCTCTTCTCGATGGCATTTGGCGTGGATACTTCTCTGACGGTGACACCAGGCTGGGATAACGTAACCGGCTTTGGCGAACCGAACGGCTTGCCATTTATTAAAGGGGTCACTGGTAAGACGAAGGGCGCTGTACTGACTAAGTAAATTATCTTGCGACTAGCTAGGAGCGCGTCGGGTGCGATACTCGGCGCGCTCTTTGCTGCTTTTGATACAGAAGTTTCCACCAACTTGCGATCAATGAGTGAATTGGCCTGTCATCGCCATTTGAGCTTTCTCTGCCCAGAAGTTAGTAAACACAAGCCGACTTACGGGGAGCGCCCCCGCTGCTCTAAGAATGTGCTCTTCCCGTTTTCTTCTCACGATTCCTTCGGACGAGAGGCAGGAACACATCTTCCACAATTTCGCGGATAGTCTCATCGGAAAGTGGTCGAAGCGTCATCAACATCTCGTGACGAGCCAGATCGGTTGGTAAAGCAATAATCCTCGGCGTGAGGCAAGCCGGATCGATCTCTCCACGATCGACGCCACGTTTCAGGATGGTCCGCAGGAGCGAGCCGTCCGTAAGCTCTCCCCTCACATCGCTGAAGTTTGATCCCTCGTCAGCCAGGTCGCGGCTCATGTCGAAAACTAGTTGGGCCAGATTCGGCCGCAACCGGTTAGAAATCGAACGCAATGCAAGGCGAAGTTCATCGCGGACGCTTCCCATATCTGACACGATTACTGGATTCAGCTTGTAGTGTCGAACCAATGCGGCTGTCGCGAGCTTTGTGCGAGTGGGCCAACGGCGAGCTAGCACTGGGCGGCTGGTCCCAGCCCGCTTCGCAACAGATTCCAAAGTCATGCTGACATAGCCAAGTTCGATCAACTCTTCCCACGCGGCATCCAGAATCGCGTCTTCGAGCGCCGTGCCGCGCCGCCTGCTATTCGTCACCTTCATATGTCTTCAATAATAAGACGCTGCTTGCATCTTATGCAATCCTGCGGCATTATTAGATGCATGGCGCATCTTGTGCCTCGGAGGGCTCAAAATGCAAAAGAAAACGGCCGGCAACAATTCTCACTCTGTTTTGATCTCGGGCGCGAGCATCGCCGGCCCCGTACTGGCTTACTGGCTTGATCGCTATGGCTTCGACGTTACGGTGGTGGAGCGGGCATTTGCCGTGCATAGCGGCGGTTATCCCATTGACATACGCGGCACAGCGATGGATGTTGTGGACCGCATGGGCCTTTTGAAAGCGGTGCAGGCTGCACACATCGAGTCGCGCGCGCTGACCTTCGTGGATGCAGACGGCAAAGGCATCGTCACAATTTCGCCCTATGATCTGGCCGCCAATGAAGAGCGCGATGTCGAACTACCTCGCGGAGCGCTGACAACACTCTTCTATGACCTGACCAAAGGTAGCGCGGTTCGCTATCGGTTCGATGATTCCATCCAGACGCTTGAAGACAACGGCACGGGAGTAGAGGTCAGCTTCAGGAGTGGCGAGCGCAGGCGCTACGATGTGGTCATCGGAGCGGACGGTTTGCACTCCAACACGCGCAAGTTGGTGTTCGGACCGGAGGGGCCCTTCCGTCGTGATCTCGGCTTTACCTTCAATCTCTTCTCCATGCCCAACAAATTTGGGCTTTCGCACGGTGCAATCGTCTATTCCGAGCCGGGGCGAACGGCAGTAGCCTTGGCCGTGCGCGACAGTCCGGAGTTGTTTGCCATGCTTGCCTTCGCTACGGAGAAGACAGGCTCTGACGCACGTCTCAGCGCGAAGGAGCAGATTGAGCGCACCGCCGATGTGTTCGAAACTGGCGGTTGGGAGGTGCCACGCCTGGTAGAAGCTCTGCGGCGCGCCGACGATCTGTACGCCGACACTGTAAGTCAAATCCGTATGCCGCAGTGGTCGAAAGGCCGCGTGGCGCTGGTCGGCGACTCTGCCTTCGCGCCGTCGTTTCTCTCCGGCCAGGGCACGAGTCTCGCTAATGTGGGTGCCTATGTGCTGGCTGGCGAACTGGCTTCACACGAAGATCCGGCAGATGCGTTCGCAGCGTATGAGCGCATTGCCCGTCCATTCATGGAAATGAATCAGGATCTGCCGTTCAGGGAAGGTGGAACATCATTGATCCTGCGAACGCAAGAAGAGTTGGACGCTCGCAACCGTAGGTTTACCTCGCTCGCGAAAGGCGATGTCCCGAAGAACGATAATGACTTCGTGCGGCAGGTGCATAACTCGTTGCGTGTACAACATTACGAACGATAGCCCGCACCTTCAGCCTGGATGATTGGCGCGAGGCGGTGGAGGTAAGCCTGAGTCGACTCACGGCAAGCTCTCGCTCCTGCTTGAAGACGTCATCTCGACGACCTGACGGAGGGACGGCGGCTTTCGCTTCCTGCGTTCGAAGGTCGCCGATCCTCGTCCATCAGTTGCTGTCGCACCAATCAGGGCCAAAACGCTTCTCATCAGTAGCCATCACTCGCACGAAACGACTTTCCAAGACCAATTTCACAACGTAGCTCTGCCGATGCTAGTACGGCGCGCTTCGATCAGAGTGTGGCGAGCTGTAGCGGGTTCATGTAATCCCGGATGTGCGTCACTTGGCCGCTACGCAGGGTTATGAACCAGATGTAGCTAATCTCCCTGGGACTGTCGTCAGAGACGCGCCGGTGATGGCCAGTGGCCTCGATGATGAGCTCATCGCCAACTTCGCGGACGCGGACGTCGCTGAGCGATCCAAATCGGATGCGCCCTGGGAGCTGGCTCATGTAGGCCGAAATGGCGTCGCGTCCTTCCAGACGGCCTACAGCGCCCGTGGGCGCGAACGGGAACTCGTGAATTGCGTCGGGAGTATAGATTTCCATCCAACCGCCGATGTCTCCAGCTTTAAGCGCCTCGATGGCTTGGGCGAACCATGCGGGTAAGGAAGATGTGGGGGACATTGTGAGCCTCCGGTAGAATTAAGGACTATGAGTCCTAAAAAGAACTCTAACATAGCGGACTGCAAGTCCGAAATGGTGAAGCCACGTCGCGGCCGACCTGCGGTTCCTCCCGGATTGGTGCTCAAAGCTGCCGACGCACTTTTCGCTGACGCGGACTCTCCAGCGACGGTTACGATGGACGCCATCGCAGCCGCGGCCGGGGTTGGCAAGGGCACTCTATTTCGTGCCTTTGGCAGTCGCGAAGGGCTTCTCAATGCATTGTGGGCTGCAAAGCTCGCGGCGCTCCGCAACGATGTAGAAGAAGGCGATTTACCGCTCGGCCCTGAGACTTCATCGCGCGAACGTGCGGTTGCATTTCTCGACGCGCTGCTGCTTTTCAAGCTCAAAAATATTCATCTAATCCGTGCGCTTGAGTTGGGCCCGGGGGTACTGCAATCAGAACACTACAAGTGGATGCATGGCCTGCTGCAGCATTTGATCGAGGATGCAGCGCTCGGCGCAAAGGCGGGCGATGCTGTATTTGAGGCGCATGTCCTTCTCGCCGGATTGCACATCGATCTCGTTGAGGTGATGATCGCTGGAGGGCTATCGCTTGAGGCGATCCGGCAAGCTCAGGCCGCCCACGCGAGAGCTATGATTGACAGTGCCCGGTTCAGCAGGAACTGCGCGAAGCGCGGATGACCAGTAGTACACACATCGCACACTCAAGTACCGCTAAACGCGCTTTGCGCGGACAGCAGCCGAATTAGGCAGTGCGATCTTTGAAGCGATATATCGAACAGCGATCCATACATTTGGGGCGCGTGTTGTGGCTCTGCAAGTCTGTCCGTGTGACCGTCGCGCGCTGGATGAGGGGAGACGGTTAGGCCTACAGTTTTTGCCCCAAACGCCTCTCCATAGAGCTGCGATAGGTTCTGCTGACACGAGGACGGGAACCGTCTCTTAAAAGAAGCTCGAACTCTCCATGGGATATGGGCTCCAACTGCACAACACTTTCGATATTCACGATGACGGAGCGATGTATGCGAAGAAAGCGGCTGGGGTCGAGTCTCTGCTCCAGATCAGTTAGCGAAGCTCGGTAGAGAGATTCTTTCCCTGATGCGTGGAGGGTAACGTAGACTCCAGCCGCTTCGATCCATTCGATGTCCTTTGCCCGAATGAATCGGGTGATTCCATCTACCTTGACTGCCAGTCGATCGAGATAACGCGTTGCCGTCGCTCGCGTCGCAAGAACCCGCGCAACATTCTGACCGAACTCCCGAAGATGGAGGTCATTCGAACGCCTCTTCACCCGTATCATCATCGTCTCAAACCGCTCATCACTGAAAGGCTTGAGGAGATAGTCCAGAGCATTCGCTTCGAAGGCGCGAATAGCGTGCTGGTCGTACGCAGTGACGAAAACCGTGAGGGGCATTTTCTCCGGCCCGACTGCTTCGATCACTTCCAGGCCGTTCAGTTCGGGCATTTGCACATCAAGAAGCACTAGATCGGGTTTTTCGTTGAGGATCATGCGCACCGCCGTCTCACCATCACCTGCTTCTTGCAAAGAGCGCACTTCTGAATCTTGATGCAACAAATCGAAGATGCGCTGACGCGCTGGTGCTTCGTCATCCACAATGAGTGCCCGGATGCCGTCAGATGGTAAAACCATCTTTTGTCTCCTTTCGTTTTTGCAACGGAAATGAAATCGACACCTCTGTTCCACCCTCGACTCTTCGCCGGATGTCGAATTGGCTCGTATTGCCGGGGTACATTCCAGAAAAGCGCTCCTTTGTCACTGAGAGGCCGACTCCCTTATGCGCTTCAAATGACCATCCGGGCGATAATCCGACGCCATCGTCGAGCACTTGAATGCACAGCCTCTCCTCGAAACTCTGAGCAATCAAAACAATAGACCCGCCCCGAGCCCTTTTCGAGATGCCATGCCGAATGGCATTCTCCACTAACGGCTGAATGAAGAGGCTGGGAACCAAAGCATCTCTTACGTCTGGAGCGATCCTCATGTCAATCTTCAAGGCATCGCCGAAGCGGATCCTTTGTATGGAGAGGTAGTGGTCAAGGAAAGCCAATTCCTCTGCAAGTGATATCTCTTGGATTCCTTGTGAACTCAAGGAAAGGCGAAGCAAATCGCCCAGATGTTCGATCATCCTCCTCGCAAGTTTAGGGTCACGCTCGACCTGTGAGGAAACGGTGTTAAGCGCATTGAAGAGGAAGTGCGGGTCTAGCTGCATCCGCAATGCGTTAAGGCGCGCTTCTGAAAAATTCCGTTGCAACCTCTCCATCTGCAGTTCAGCAGAGACGAAGCGCTGGTGGTAAAGGTAGGCCTCCCCCACACCAACGATGAGGCAGTACACGAGCATGCTCCAGAACATTTCCTTAAGAGCTTCTGTGAAGACTTCCGTTCCGAACAGCCTTGACCAGGTGCCTACACCGAGCAGGGCCTTCAAAGCTGTCTCGATGTAGCCGTACAAGATTGTCACAAAGGGTCCGAGAGCAACTAACGTGACGAAACGAGGAAGGATTCGCTGCACGGCAAACGGGAGTGCATAATCCACGGCTAGGATGCCAGGGACGAGGATACCCCAGGACCACCATTGCGCCAGCGCCGACAACAGCTTGTGCAGGTTGCTGTTCTGCCCCAATTGCGGCAACGCAAAGATCACAGCAATCACCGTCCAAAAGACGATTGAAATGGTCGACCATCTGAGAATAGTTTTCGTCATTGCTCGTCAAGCCATTCTGACAGATCACGGTTCTCAGCATGCCCAGCCTGGGCTGTTAATGGGCCGCTGAGAGATTCCAGTTTCTCACCGTGTCTTATAGCGCATCCTGTTCGCTCGATCTCGCGACCGGTCTGCAACTGCCACAACCGTTTCAGAACATATGGTCCAGCTTCCTGCAGAATTTGCGTAGAGTCACGCTACACACTCCTGCTCTCACACCCAAATGTGACCTTTGCAGATTTCGCCATCAAGGAGAAGTACATGAAGAATTCCATCAGCAACCTCCTTTGCTTTGCTCTCACGATTTTGATTGGCACCGCGAGTTTGGCTCAAAACCCTCTACCTGCCGAGAGCAACAAGGCTATTACTGCCAGTATCGCGGCAGACACTGTCGACGTTCAGCATGTAATTGATGCTTATCACGAAGCGGTTCTTGCTCACGACGGAGCTCGACTCGCGAGTCTGTTTCTTTCTCAAGGTGGTATGTGGCTCACGTGCTTTCTGATGACGCTTATGCTCGCGCCAAGGCGAAATCGCCAGATGCCTTGAAGATTCGTGTGGGAGTCTACAAAGACTTCGCAAGGACTGTCTCTGCCGCAACGGCAAACTTCAATCCAACGCATACACATCTGCAGGAGAACAGCGATGGAACGATTGCGTCGGTGTACTTTGACTTCGTGTTTCTTGTTGATGGAAAAGAACAAAATCGCGGGAGCGAGACTTGGGTCCTGGTTAAGGGAACAGATGGTTGGAGGATCGCCGCGATCACCTACTCGTCAAATCCGCACATTTCTTAGGCATCTGTGGCAATTGTCACAGGATCCCTGAACCCAGTAAGCATGAAATTAAATATAAATCAGACAATGCTGAGCCAACGAAGCCGTTGGCCCCGTGACGAAAACTCTCATAGATTCTCATGTTGATTAGCAAAGTGATTGGTGCGCTTCTGCAAATCAATACTTGTTACGGTAGACCTATATTGGCCTACGATCTACGTTTCATCGTTCGCATTACTTGCTCGATCGTACGGATCAGATTTGGAGATTATGGGCCCTCTTTCGGATGTATTGCTTCTACATTCGTTTTCCTAGATAAGGAAACGTTCGTTGTAGATTCATAAAAAGTTAACTATCCTGTAGAGGGGCGAAGAGGCATCGATGAAGAAGGCGACGAAGCACACATCCAAAGCGGCCATGATCGCCGAGAAGGACCGCGCCATCGTGCTTGCTGCCCATGAACATTTTCTGCGGGACGGCTTCGCAGGGGCATCCATGGATGGGATCGCGAAGTCTGCAGGCGTTTCCGTAAAGACGATCTACAGTCACTTCGAGAACAAGGACGAACTCTTCAGCAAGGTTATGATTGCGGCTTGCACCGACCACCTTCTTTCTGGAGAACTTCCGTCAGATGAAGTGCTTTCAGAGAGATTTGCCTGGTTCCCTAAGGCGACACAGCGCGGGCTCATGGAAGCCGGCCGGGAATATCTTCGCCACCTGCTCTCAGAGGAGCAACTGGCCCTTTACCGCGTCGTGACACGGGATGCCGATCGTTTCCCGGAGTTGGGTCGACAATATCAAAAGAATTTCGCTCGGGGCAGGACAGGCATCTTGATCGCATATCTCAGAAGTGTTGCTCGAGCGAAAGCCTGGGCGAAGCGAAATGCCACACAGGACGCCGCTCTTTATGAAGCCTTGCTGCGCGCTAGCATCTACGAAGAAGCCCTCCACGGTCTCCTGACAGTGAACTCAGATGCGATTGAGAAGCATGCACGTTCGGCTTCCAAAACTATGTGGAAGTTACTCACTACTGATTGTGGATAGCCGCTGGCGCACTCGATCGCCTGCAAATCCAGCTGATCGTCCGTCTTGATCGGAACAAAGCGCATTTCTTGCGTTCAACGCCTCGGCGATCGTCTCCGCGTCGATGAAGTCGTTCTTGTTCGACTTCACGAAGGGCTTCACAAACTGGGCTGGAATCAGCGGGACATCGTGCCCCTGCTTGTGCAGCGCCCGACCGAGGAAGTGGGCACGCCTCCAGGCCGATCAGTGAGGGCTGCATGTTGGCGGTGTAAGCCAGCAAATGCTTCTGCGTGAACTTGTCCCGCAAAAGCACCTTGCCCGTTTCTCCGAGCGCTACAAGGTGAAAGGTTGTCTTGCCAAGGTCAATGCCAACTGAATGTATCTGCATCTCTACGGCAGCCCGAGATCTCCTCTTTTTGTGGGTCTGGTTGGGCGAGACCAAAGCGGCACCATAGGCTCTTAGAATGAAGGTCATTAGATGTCATCGTGGAATGGCTAAGCTGCAGTCAATGTTCTTGGCATTACCAGCGTCCTCGAAGTGCATACGGTTCCCTCCGATCTTTGGGAAGTAAGCCGATACAAACTGCCGGGAACAGCTTTATCAAGAAGGATTTTTTGAGTCCGAATCACTGCAATTCGTGCTCGGAGAATAAGACGGCTGGACAGGCCTCAACAGAGAACGAATAACCACACGGTTTTTGTCGTAGTTATCGTGAGCCGAGGTCGGGCCTTCGATCATCCAAAACCAGTGGACCGCATTCTTGACTTTACGATTTACGACACTTACTCCGTCGGTATCGTCCGTCTGCCATTTTTGGAAGTCCTTACCCAGGTACCAAGTCAAAAGATCGTTAGGATCACTCCACGCGACTATTTGAGCCAACGGCTCACAACTTGGCCAGTTTGTAGGAACATTGGAACGGCGCTGCTTGGCCCAGTTTGTCAGGTCAAGGAACCTCTTTGACTGTTCCTGCGAGCCCAATTTTGCGAGTTCCAGTAAAGGAATCTGATTGGCAAAAAAATAAGCCTGCGAGAGATGAGCGAGGAGGTAGTCGAATACGTGCTGGCGCTCAGCGTTAGAACCATCAAGTGTATTGCTGCTTTTATCGTCACCATTGAGATGTAGTGCAGCGAAGATTAGGAAGCTGCCGAGGCTGTGAGAGATAACAATGTACTCGGCATTGGGATCGAGTAGGACCGGTTCTTTCGACGTCAACTGTGCAGTTGTCACGCTGGCGTTGCTGACGCTTTTCATCAATAACTGACGTGTCGCCTCAACGAGGTAAGACTCAAGCGGACCAACCCCCAGCAAGGCGTCTGAGAACCGCCAATCCATGAGGTTGACCTTTAGCTTTCGGTTGAGCAAGACTCCGTCATTGGCGATCCTGGTCAGTGTTGTCGCCTGGTTCGATGAAATCCACGCATATGAATCAAAACGGCCCGAAACCCCGTCGCCTATGTGGGGTTTATTCGTCGAGCACAAAGCAAGATATGTTCCGTCGTGGCCGGCCAGGTTCGTCTCGTTGGGAAGCATATTGCGGCATTTAACGGAAAAGACCATAGGCCACCAGTTAATCTCGTCAAGCAGAATCGTTTGACCTCGCTTGAGTTGGATGACATAGTGGTCCACGAACGGATCTGCTGCCATCCATTCTTCCTTAGAACTCCAAAGCTTCTGGCCCATATAGGCAATGTCCGGCACTGTGGAACTCTTCGGATCGAACGGCCCACTATCGGCGTACTCTCGACTAACCGGCTTGCCACCTTTCACCACGCAATCTTTCAATTCCTTGCATATGCTGTCCCGCAGGTCTGAGGAATCGTACGGCTGAGTCGCACCGATGCCGTGGATATAAATCAGGCGTAACGGCGTGTTACCAGCCCTGCGAAGTGCATCGCCGATTGAGGTGACCTGCTTATTTTGAGTCGGGGCGAAGGAGGCTGTACTGGACGTGTTTTGAGCGTACGTCATCGGCGCCAATGCGATTGCCAGCGCAAATAGCTCAACGGCCGGACGATAAGCACACAAGAACATAGAGGTACTCGACGGAGTAGTGTGTGGCTTTTGGGAACTGGAACGTACCATACACCCGCCATTCAAGTCGATCCGTGGCGAGATCGCGCCTCCTGCTATTAATTCCCTGGCGAAGCTACAGCGCCGTCAAGCCAGATCTTGAGATTGAACTTGAGGCGGACGTGTCCTTCCTCCCAAGGGAGAACCCCGGCACCTATCAAGACCGCTAGACCGTGAACCTGAGCCCAAAGCGCATGGGAAGCAAGTTCTGCGCGCTCTTCTCCGTACACGCGCTTTACCTGCTCCACAAAAAACTCGGTGTTCTTGGCGCACTGCGGAGTCTGCAGATCCGAATTCTTCAAATACAGCGCAAAGGCGCGAGGCCGTTCCTGCGCGAAGCGGAGGTACGCCTCAGAGAGGGCACGAATTGACTCAGAAGGACCCTTTCGCCCAATCACCTTCTGCAAGACTCCAAGCATCTGGAAACGGACTTCTTCAGCTACGGCAAGCTCCAGAGCGGAGAGATTCTCGAAGTATCGGTAGAGCGCATTTGGCGCCAGTCCCAGCTTTGCAGCCACCGACCGAATGGCAAGGTTCTCCAGGCCGCCGTTTTCGACTTCCTCCAGGGCCGCAGCCAGAATGCTTTCTCGGTCGGTCTTCGAAGGATATGCCATCAATTCACACTGTACATCTTGACGCGCGGTCAATCCAAGATGTACGTTGTACATAATTGTGGCGAACGGTGTACATCTTTGACATCGCTTCCAAACTGACCACATCAAGAGGGATTCATGGCAAAGGTTGTTCTAATCACAGGAGCCAATAAGGGCATCGGTTTCGAGGTGGCACGTCAGCTAGGGCGCGCCGGCTTTACAGTTCTATTAGGAGCGCGTAACGTTTCGCGCGGGGAAGAGGCTGCGAGCAAGCTGCGAGAAGAGGCGCTCGATGTACGTTTCGTCGCGGCCGACCTAAACCACGCAGACGAAAGTGCAACACAGCTTGCGAAGCAAATCGGTGAAGAGTTCGGGCATCTCGATGTGCTCGTGAATAACGCCGGAATCTTCGAAAAGGGAGATGGGCACGCAAGTGATGTCAGCATCGAAACGCTGCGAAGCACTTTCGAGACCAACTTCTTCGGTACGGTAGCGTTCACACAGCCATTGTTGCCTTTGCTGCGGGCGGCAGAGAGTGCCCGAATTGTGAATGTGTCTAGCGGGTTGGGTTCGATCGCAATCAACGCTGATCCGAATACTCCGTACTACGACACCAAGGTTCTTGCCTACAACGCCTCGAAGGCAGCGCTCAATATGTTCACCGTCGATCTGGCTTACGATTTGCGCGAGACCACGATCAAGGTCAACTCTGCCTGCCCCGGGTACACCGCGACCGACTTGAACGGCCATACCGGACATCAGACTCTAGAAGAGGGAGCGATAGCGATCGTGCGCCTGGCCCAACTGCCGGACGATGGTCCTTCCGGCAGCTTCATCCATAAAGACGGTACTTACTCCTGGTAGACGATCACCTGTAGAAGATGATCAAAAGAACAGGCGGCCATACCTTGGAAGAGGGGCCGCCTTTCTTTGGTCCTGCAACGTCGGCTTGTTTTGATTGATCAGCGGCACTTTGAACTTCAGTTGTCGCTAACAGGCCAATGCACTCATCCAGTCCGGTCTATGACTGCAAATTCAGGCATTCCCACCATGATTAGCAGAGAATTCGCGAGCCCGCCGCGGGTCAAGGCTGAGGGAGATGACTGAAGAGGAATGTGCGCCTTGAGGCGCGGGGGGCGCGCGAGCAAAATTAAACTCGCGTGGGAATGCCCATTCCAGGGGACCTCTTTGCAGCGATCCTGTTGGGTGTGCCGCAGATTACGCAGCGCCGATTGGATCTGGGACCACATGCGGTTTCCCATTATGCTGTCTTGAGCGCGCGGCCGATGGCGCGGGAGATGGTCGTCCATTGTTCGGTTTCGACTCCGAGCTGACGCTCGCCGTTTTTTGTGCGCCGGTAATATTTGGCGCGGCGGTTGTTTTCCGACTCGCCCCAGAAGGATGTCAGCCATCCGGCTTCTTCCATGCGGTGAAGAGCGGGAAAGAGCGACCCGGGCCTGACTTTGAATGTGTCCCCGGTGATCTGCTCGACACGCCGGGCAATGCCCAGGCCGTGAAATTCGCCGTCGCCGATGGCCTTGAGGATGAGCAGATCCAGCGTGCCCTGCAGAAGATTTGCCTGATTTCGCTCCACTCGCCACGCTCCTATTGAATGACGATAGGAGTTTAGAGAACTCTCATAAAGAATGTCAATAGGAGTAATGATGCGCAGGCACGATGAAAGCGACGACTGCATGGCTTGGAGATTGACTGCCAAAGCATGAGACTTTCGCGCATCTAACCCTCACTGAGTGCCAAATCGCCAACTCACTCACCGAACAGTGCGGACAGAAGACTTTCCGGATTTCTGTGTTCTGGGCGGATTACGGGCTACACGGAAGTTACTCTCCTCCTTGATCGGCTAGCTGGCTAACTTCCTGTTTGCCGACAACACACCAGGAACCTTAGAACGAACGGCGACATGACTCCGCTGAGTGCATTTCCCTGGTATCCCCAACTGAAACTCACAAGAGTGCTGTCGATTGAGCACTTCGGCTTTGGCCTTCGTTTGGGAGTAATGAGTGATGATCGGTGGAATTGTGCGACCACAGGCATGTTTCCAAATCGATCGTCGCGTTGATCGCATTGTTCCAGCCACCTATTCATGCGGACGAGATCAAATGATCAAACAGCGATTGGATCAGGGTGCGCGTGCTCTTTTGAGAGAGTTCTGCGCCAAGGATTCTCTGGTTGACTGCCAGACCATGAGCAAGATTGAGGATAACCGTGATGAAATCCTCCGGCTTCAGGCTCGAAGTGACTTCCGGAGACCGCAGAAGATCCCTGATAAGCTCACTTCCGTCGCGAAGCTGCTGCCGATGCACTTCAACAAAGCTTTGCCGGATACGTTCGCTCCGAAGAGCTCCGACCTCGAATTCAGCGCGAAGCACGATCCAATCATGGTCCGTCATCAGGTCGGCGATGGCGTCCCTCATTTTTTTCAACCGCTTCTTGCCTGACGGTTCGTCGTTGAGCAGAGAACGAAGGAAATTCAAATTAAGCGCCTGCTCCTGTTGAATTACAGCGAGGAACAGCTCTTCCTTGCCATCGAAGTTGGAATACAACGCGCCCCGGGAATAACCGGCATCCTCGGCGATCTTCTCCGCCACCGCGCCTCCAAGTCCGTAAAGCAGAAAGTGCTTGCGCCCTTCGGCGATCAACATGGCACGAGTCTGCGCTCTGCTCTCCTCGCGCGTAAGCCGTTTCCTCGGTTTTGTGCTGCCCACAGGCATTCCTGCTCCTCTCGATAGGCACAACGACGATTCACCGACTGTCCCAAAGAAACTGTCCAAAGAGACGCATGCTACTACCGCGAACGCCTGAATCGAAGTTGCGCCATACGATCCTGAACGCAATGAACACTCTGCATCCAGATACCAAGATAGCTGATTCTTCTGGAGGTCTTACCTGGACGGTCAATCCCGGGAGGATTCGCTTGAACCGGCCTTAAATTTCCAAGGCTGTTACGCAAGGCTTCGGGCACCTAAAACAACCGAATGACCAAACCACAGCTGGTCGCCGCAATCGCCATGATTGCGAGAGTTGAAGTATGTCATTGGGATGTCTTCCGGGTCGGCTTTCATTTTAGTTTTCATCTTGCGTCCTCTTACCGCTGCGAGCGGAGACGAGAGAATCGCGATTGTCCGCGGGCCGCCGAAAACTGAAAGCGGTCAGAGGTGCGCCCATCCCCGGCGTATCAGCGTTACGCCGAATCCGACGCACACCATTGCTGTCACACGCAACGTCGGCACATATAGCGACCCCAGCCATGCCATGTAAGAAGAAAGCGCAGACTGTCCAGACTCTATACAAAGGCCCCAGATCCCGAAAGCCATGCAGATGAAGCCCAAGACGAAGCAGATCCACTGCTCAACAACAATCCTGGCAGGTGGAGCGCGTTCAATCCTTTCCTTCTTCCACGTCCTCCGTCCGGCACTCGATGAGTCGTGGTCGAGGGATCCAGCATCTACGCGCAGACTGCCGGGGCCGCGATCGAAGACTTGAACTGGATATTTGCCTTTGGTCGGCAATGTTCCGCCTGCGCCTGAATGAGCCGTCATGGCATCTCCTCCTATATGCACTACACATACAATACGATTTCAAATACATATTGTATATATAATGAATCCACATAGCTTTGGAATACATCTTGTATCCCTAGATCCAGATCATTTCCGTTATAGAGAGGAACCGGATGGTGGCGAAGGTAGGCACCAGCGAGCAATGGAAGCCGAGGGCCAACCCGTGGCTGATCGCGGCGACGGTTGCCTTGGCTGCTTTCATGGAGGTCCTCGACACCTCCATTGCCAATGTCGCCCTTCCCCACATTGCCGGCGACCTCGGTGCCAGCACTGATCAGGGCACCTGGGTTCTCACCAGTTATCTGGTCTCCAACGCGATCATTCTGCCAGTGGGCGCATGGGCCTCCAGCGTCATCGGCCGCAAGAATTTCTTTCTGCTATGCATCACTATCTTCACCGCGGCAAGTTTTCTTTGCGGTATAGCCCCAACGCTCCCGATCCTGCTCATTTCGCGTGTGCTTCAGGGCGTCGGAGGTGGCGGCCTCCAGCCGATGGCGCAGGCCATCATGGCGGATTCCTTCGAAGAAAAGAAGCGTGGCCAGGCTTTCGCGCTCTACGGTCTTGTGGCAGTCCTTGCGCCATCCCTTGGGCCGACGATCGGTGGTTGGATTACCGACAACTACTCGTGGCGTTGGATCTTCTATATCAATCTGCCGGTTGGCATCCTCGCGTTCTTTCTGGTCACTCGCCTGGTCCAGGATCCGCCCTGGATCAAAGCAGACCGTGCCAATCTCAGGAAGCTGGACTACATCGGACTCGGATTGCTCACCGTCGCCATGGGCGGCATGCAGGTCATGCTCGATAAGGGGGAGGAGAACGACTGGTTTGCCTCCAACTTCATCCGCATCTTCTGCCTTCTATTCGTTACGGGTATGACCGGCCTGATCTGGTGGCAGTGGCGGGCTAAGAATCCCATCATGAATTTGCGGCTATTCAAGTACAAGAATTTCGCTATCTGTTGTTTCCTCATGATTCTGGTCGGCGGCGTCCTGAATGCTGCAACCGTACTTGAGCCCCAGTTCCTGCAACAGCTGATGGGCTACACAGCAACTCGCGCCGGAGAGGCGCTCGGAGGCGGAGGACTTGCCCTGCTCGTCGTTATGCCCCTTGCGGGAATAGCTACCGGCAAGTTTCCGGCGAGAAACATGGCTGCCTTCGGTTTCGTCTGCTTCGCCGGCGCGTTTTATTACACCTCCACGCACTTCACGCTCACTATGACCTTCGGCTTTGCCTCGTGGTTGCGAATTCTTCAGATGTTCGCGATTCCTTTTGCCTTCATCGCTATCACCACCGCGGCTTATGTCGGACTTCCAAAGGAGGCGAGCAATCAGGTCTCTGGGATCATCAACTTCGTTCGCAACGTTGGCGGCAGTATCTTTATTGCCATCACTGGAGCTATCGTCACCAATCGTTCTCTCTTCCACCAGGCGCGTCTGCAGGAGTCCATGCAGCCCGGCAATCCCGCCTACGTCAGCCAAGTTAATGCGCTTACTTCTTACTTTGGCGGTAGCGGCAAAGGGCCTGGACCCGGCCACATGGCACAAGCTGCTATTTATCAGCAACTCAATCAGCAGGCTGCTGCGCAGGCTTATCAGGACATCTACCGTCTGCTCTGTTGGATGGCAATGGCCATGGTGGTATGCGCCTTCATCTTGAGCAAGAACAAGCCTGGACAGGGCGCCCCTGCAGGAGAAGCAATGCACTAGCAACAAAATCAGGGGAGTTTTGCATGGGTCCAGGTACTTAATAGAGATCTGGATCAGCAGCGTTATAATCCATCTTCGCCTCCAGACTTAGTGACTGCAGCCCTCGATACCGATTATCCATACTCACAAAGTTCAACATCTGTATTCGACACGCCTGGTGACTCGTTAGCGGTATATACAGCGAGCCAAGCGCTGAACTCGATCGAGTACGAAGAAGCAAGACAATTCGACGCAACTATGTTCTTGATGTGGATCCCAACCGATGCGGCCAATTGCACGGCTAGCTGTGCAATAGCAGTACCACTAGGATCTATTAGATATCAATGGTCAGGCGATACGCTTGATTCACTAAACGCATCCTTAGGAGCCTCAGGATGGTTAAACTCTACGTGCGGTTCTCCTATTCAGGGAAATTTCACGCCTAGCGGCGGCGTAATTGGATATCCCAACTGGAACTCGGTGGTTCAGGGTCATTGAAAGGATTTGAAGCATAATGGTACAAAAGCTCTGTAAGTCGATTCTATTTCTGGTAACTTGCCTATACGCAGTTGCAAATGTCACGGGACAAAATACAGCTCCCATCCCAACTACTCAACCACCCAGCTTTACTCTTACTATCAAGACACCTAGTAGGGCGTTTCGACTTGGAGAAGACGTATTGCTTTACCTCGTATTTACGAATACCACAGACCACGACATATATTTTACCCGGGCACCTGGTTATAACAACCCTGAGTTCTCCTATCATTTTTCTATTCTGAATGAAAAAGGAGAGAATAAAGAAAGCCGTTATTCCGCGAGTATTCACGACCCGTCGGTGTTACATCACGGCAGCCAAGCAATGGACATCCTGAAGCCTGGAGCCGACCTTGAAATGAAAGCACACTTAAATCGAATCGCGGATTTGGATAAGCCTGGACACTACACCGTTCAGATTTCAAGAAACGATAGGGCTAGTGGGCGAATGATAACTTCAAACAAAATAGTGGTTGATATCGTTGATAAATAGTGGCTGCCATCCGGAAGCTGAGCTCATGCCATGTCTTCACAAAAACAACCGGGCAGCTGGTTTCGGAAGGGCAACGTATCTCACAATGTCACTGCCGTTGAACCTGACCATCCTGAGACTTCCGAGGTGGCCGCAGGGAGTCCGCGACTTCATCGGGTCGATGATCGACTGGGTCGGATTAAGCAGTCTCTGTCGGAGCCCGCCCTGGACCGCGTTCTACCGGAAGTATGCGCGGTGAGAAGCCGACTTTCTATGAGCAGGTCACTAGTGTCAAGGGATTGTTCTTTGTTTTTCCTTCATAGGGCTTCTGCTTTTTGTTGTTGCTCTTGGTATCGTTGCTCTCCACCGTGTTTCTATTCGCACTCTGGATGAGCT
>Ga0302230_10000778_pt1 | contig 23782 bp, 17 predicted proteins | sample II_Palsa_N2_1_FD_193523 | JGI IMG/M metagenome (GOLD analysis project Ga0302230, IMG submission 193523) | Peat permafrost microbial communities from Stordalen Mire near Abisko, Sweden - II_Palsa_N2_1 | ecosystem: Environmental > Terrestrial > Soil > Palsa > Peat permafrost | place: Sweden... | reverse complement strand
TTGGGCCTCGCGCCGCTCTGTCTGGCGCAGAATACCTCTGGAAACCAGTCCTGGACCGCCAGCAGTCAGCAGGAGGATCCGAACGGAGCGATAAATCCTACCCGCACCAGAGAAACTCATACGGTAGTTGACGGTCGAGTCGTCGATCAGACGTTAGTCGAAAGCTTGGGTCCTGACGGGCAGTACGTGCTCTACTCAGACACGGAAAGGGAGTCTGGGCGCGTCGATAGTACGACCGTGCGCAACGTCGAGCGGTCGTTCGCACGAGGTCCGGATGGTGGGCGGACTCTGATTCAGGAGAGGCAACAAGAGTCGCGCAGCCTTGCTGGCGGTGAACAGAAAGTGGTTCGCACGATTTCCAATCCTGACGCCAACGGCGCACTGCAGCTAAGCCTAGCGCTCCTCTCCTTGCGATTGCGGTAAACATTACTGACGAACTTAGTGGCAAGCCAGGCAAAAACCAAACCAAAAGATGCCTCGATCGGAAGGCGATCGGTCGCGCCGTCAAACGCTGAAAACAAAAGTCGGCAGACCGCTTCGCCCATGCCAAGCGCCGCAAATAATACAGTTGTGCCGAACAGATAAACGATTAGGCCTCCATTGGCCAGCGCAGTGGGGAGGCAGGCTGTGCGACTTCAACGAACTCCATGAAAGTGAATTCTAAGCGAACCCGAAATCCACCTTCAGGATTGAGGGCGTGGGGCATTCGCGCCAACTCCGGAATGCTCGCCGCTGCGAGCTTGTTGAGAAACTCGTTCGCCAGTTCCACGAATCGCAAGCAATACGCCGGTATTCTTTCTCCGCGTCTTCCTGCTGCTGCTTCAAAACCACGGCACGATATAATGTCGCGCGATCGCCTGCGCCTCATGGAATGAGCCCCGGCGATACGATGGACCTAGCCCGACCGATATGCAAACCAGACGTTGACCGAGGGTGATTCCGCAAAGGCAAGGCGTGTTGGAACCGCAGTAATGGGAGTCACTCCGACTGGAAGTACGTCGGTTTCGAGGATCGCATTCAGCAATGACGACTTGCCGGAACTGACGCCACCAAACATGGCGATTTCGAAACTATTGTCCTCAAGTCGATCGAGAACCATCGACAAAGTGGACCGGAACTCCACTAAGCCGTGTTCAGTGATTACCGTTTCCAGCTTCCGGAGGAGGGACACTTCCTCCCCCGTTTGCTCCAACCCTCTCAAGCCGCTCCTGCAGGTTCTCCCGTGCCACGAAGTAGGTAATGATCCAGTTGTCTGACCAGACCTTGGAGTTCCCCGGCAATGCCGCTTAATTCGGCGGCGGCTTGCGGTGGGAGTTCGCCGTTCTTTACTTGAATCGGCTAAGCTAGCGTCGTCCGCTAAGTGTGAGGTGCTGTTCTTATTAATCGAAGCATTGTTCGGGACTTCATTCATCGAAGCTGAAGATCAGGTTGTCACTCGGTACTTTTTTCAACTAAAGCCTCCTAGCTACGAAAAAATCTCTTGTGCTATGTTCCCACAAACCTGTGTATACTTTCGGTCGTCGAGAACAACGTTCCTTTTGCACTAGGGCCCCTAACACAACAATCGAAATCCAGACGCTTATGCTGGCTCCCCAGCGGTATTGCATCTGCTTCGAACCGTTCAGCGTCTGAACCTTTATTCAGAGCTTTTCAAGGCTGCAGATATCAGTCTTGGTAAGGAGCCTTCCATGAAACGCGGAACTGCGAAAGTCTCTGGGGTGTTGCTGTCGTCGATGGTGCTTGCTTTTTCTCTGTCAAGTCTTGCTTCAGCCCAGGCTCCTCCACCTACACCGAATTCAGTACAGACGCGCATGAAGCTTCAGGACTTCGTCGCCGGGCCGGACGGAGCGAAGCGGCTCTCGAGCCTTAAAAAGGCAGTCGCCAAGATGAGGTCGCTGGACAACAGTCCCGCCGATTCGGTGGACTATCGCCGCAGCTGGGCCTATTGGGCCAACATTCACGGATACTACGGCCCGGACAGCCCCGAGGGTACCGTGGCGCAGCAGAGAACGAACCTGGCTGCCTACCTAAAGCAGTCGGGAAAAAGCCAAGCCTACATTGACGAAGCTTTGGCTTTTTACGACGGCATGAGCGACCAGAGTCTGCCGCCCGCGCAGCCGAATAGTCCGGCGTATGAGATTGCGCTCGCCGTCTGGGACACCTGCCAGCATTCCAATGCAGATCGTAACTCCACTTCGGATAACATCGGGCTCAACCAGGCCAACTTCTTCGGTTGGCATCGCATGTACCTCTACTACTTCGAGCGGGTTCTCCGCTGGGCTGCACAAGACGAAACGCTCACCCTGCCCTACTGGGACTACACCGATCCCGCACAGGAAGAGCTTCCGGATGAATTCCGGGACACAGCCTCTCCACTCTTCGACAAGAGGCGCGACGCCGAAATGAACAGTGGCAGCAAACAGCTTTCTTCCCTCAGGACCAATGTCGATCAGCTGCTCACCAACCCCAACTACCTTGCTTATGAGTTCAAGATCGAGCGCGGAATTCACGGCTATGTACACTGCACAGTTGGCTTGACCTGTCCCGTCGCCCATATGGGCGATGTGCCGGTTGCCGCTAACGATCCCATCTTCTACACCCACCACGCCAACATCGACCGCCTCTGGTCTTGCTGGCAGAAGCTGCATTCCATGCCCACCAATACACTCTGGCTGGCGCAGCAATTCATGTTCCCCGACGAAACAGGTGCTCTGCAAAAGCAGCCCGTCAGCAACTTTGTCGACACTCGGCTTCTCGGTTACCAGTACGATAACGAGTCCAGTTGTTTCCGCGTACGACCCACCGCTCTTCGCGTACAAGCTGCGCCGCAGCCGGAACAGGCGCCTATAACCTACCCTAGCCTGGTCGCAAAGTCGCCGGCAGTCGTCCTGAACCCAACCTCTACCTCAATCGATATCGTGATTCCGCGGGTCAAAGCCAATAGTCTTCTGGCCACCCCAGCGGAAGCTTCAGGTGGCGTCCAGCTTGTTCTTCGACACCTCACGGCGGAGCAGCCGCCGCTCTCGCTTCTCGACGTATATATCGAAAGGAAAGGTGCGCCGGCCACACGCCAGTACGTCGGAACCATCAACTGGTTTGGCGCGTTTGGCCACCATGGCATGAAGATGGCCTCGGACCAGAGCTACGATTTCGAAGTGACCCAGCAGTTGAAGGCACTTGGCCTAACGCCGACGTCGCCGAACGTCACCGTAACCCTGGCGGCCAGCGACGGTCGCGTTCCCACTGCGCACGGAGAGGCCACGCCACCTGCCGCCGCTTCGCTCAGCGAGGGGGCCAAGGTGCGGGTCGGTGCGGTCGAGTTGCGGCAAACAAAATAGCTCCTCCCATAACGACCGTCACATAGATTTTTTTCGGTCAGCCCGCACTCAGGAGATAGCAACGATGCACACCAGCACACCCGTTTTGAGTTTGGTCTCTCTCGCGTTATGCCTTCCACTCGCGGCTCAGTCGCCGCAACCGTTCCTCTTCCCGCCGAGACTACAGGCAGCTCCTCCAGCCGGCGCGATTAGACTGTTGGCGGCCAAGATCTCCGCTGCTGGCTGCGACCCGGCAGGCGACATCAGCCAGGCCGGCAACGTCGTCACCGTGGATCTAGTGGTTCGCGAAGACACCAACGCCATCTCCAATCCCTCAACCGGCGCCATGGATCAGGTTCGCCTGCGCTCCTACGGAGGCTGTCTCTCAGGCCCGCAGCTGGAGATGCATCCGGGCACGACGCTGCGGGTGCACCTTACCAACAACCTTGAAAAAGCGGACCCGACGTGCCCGGCTGGCCAGGACCCTCCGGATGGCTCTGCCGGCTGTTTCAATACCATCAACATGCATTTCCACGGGCTGCACGTCTCACCCGCCGGCAACAGCGACAACGTCCTGCTTAACATCGCCCCGCAGACCCAGTTCGACTTTGAGATCAACATTCCCGGCGATCACCCCGCCGGCACCTTCTGGTACCACGCTCATCGCCACGGATCGACCGCCACGCAGGTAGCCAGCGGGGCCTCCGGCGCTCTCATTATTCGCGGTGACCGCCATTACACAGGTAGCACGCCCGGCGATATCGACACCATCCTCCATGATGCCAGCAACAAAAATTTCCCCGAGCAGGTCTTTCTTTTCCAGCAGATTCCCTACGCCTGCTTTACCGACGACAAATTGACGAAAATCATCACGAATGCGGACGGAACCTGGTCCTGTCCCTCGGGCAAGATCGGTATTGTCGAAAACTTCGGACTTCAACTTTCCTCCCCCACGGTCTGGGACACGAGCGGCCGCTTTACCAGCATCAACGGAGCCGTTCAGCCAGTACTGACCGGCGTGCAAGCGGGGGTGATCCAGCACTGGCGTATGATCCACGGCGGCATTCACGATACTGTCAACCTGCAAATCGTTCCGATGGTCGCAAGCAAGGACCCGAAAGCTAGCAGGGCGTTCGAAGGAGTCGTTCCCGGAACTCCCGTGGAACAGGCGAAGATCATCGCGGAGATCTGTCCCAGCACCAGCCAGCCGGACAATCCCGTTCCGTTGGTTCCGCAGTTTGAGATCGCCGCCGACGGCCTCACCCGTACGCACGTTCACCCCATTGGCATCAAAGACGGCGTCATCCAGACCAGCGTCAGCGGCGGCATCGGTACCAATTTTATGCAGCCCGGATATCGCAGCGATATCCTGCTCGTCTTCCCGCGTGAAGGTACTTACTGCGTCCTCAATCAGGCGGCAACACCGGCCGAAAGAGAGAGCGCTGGCAAAGGAGGTCAGGGGACCAACGAGACGCAACTCCTCGCAACCGTCGTCGTCAAGGGCGGCAAAGCCATCACTGTCGACCCGGAAACTTACGTCATGCAGGCCCTCTACGACGGCAACAAGAACGACAAGTCTCTTCCTCCCGCCGCTCTTGCCGGGCTCAAGAAGGGAGACATCGCGCCCTGGCGCGGCATGATGGACCTGAAGGACGAGATCGTAAATCCCGACATCCAGCACGCTGATTTCTTCATCGGGACCTTGCCCTTCCCCACCCTATTTCCTCCCAACAGCCCGCCCTTCTCCCAAAACGATCCGCCGCTCGGACCCTGGTCGGCTTTCGGCTTCTACATCAACAAGAAAGTCTACGATCCAGAGCGCATCGACTTTACCCGGCAAGTTGGAACCACCGACGACTGGGTTCTCACGTCAAAGGGCGAACCCCACATCTTTCATATTCACGTCAATCCCTTTGAGGTCATGGACGTGCAGCACGCCGGCAAGACCATCTTCGGCCCCAAAGGCGAGTGCCTTGAACCGCCCGACTCTCTCGGTCTTCAGAACCAATATTGCGGCATGTGGCACACCTTCAAAGACACTGTCTTCGTTCAGAACGACTACCAGGTTATGATCCGCACAAAATATGATCGCTACATTGGAGAGTTCGTCATCCACTGCCACATCCTGGATCACGAGGACAGCGGCATGATGACCAACGTCCAGATCGTCCCGGATCTGGGCGCGCCCGGCAACGGCATTGGCATGCCCGGCATGCACAGACGCGCTCCATGATGATCAACAACCCGACACCCAAAGAATAGGAGCTATCCCATGAGCAATACTTTTGGGGGCATCTGGACTTACCGCAGCTTCCTAAATAACCCCGTCCCCCTAGGCGACGACCCCAAGAAACTCGAAGCCCTGCTCTTGAGGGTGTGTGGACCGTCAAGGATTCGCCGCCGACCGTTTTCGAAGGGGAACTGAGCTTCGGTCCGGGCAATGTCATGGACTTGAAGGGCGCTCTGATACCGGCGCATGACGGAGTCGCAGCGCACGCAACACATCGGCAAGGGGCGGCCAGGAACATCAACCGAACACCTTTTCTACGACTATGACGGCTCTCTGACGGAACCCTGGCCTGACGGAGTCAACCAAGTGCCGGCAATCACTGGGTCAGTCATACGGGTGAAACCGCACGATGGAAAACCTGCCGGATTAGTGGCTTCCTTCATCGCGGTCAAAGCAAGCTAGCCAAAGTCTCACGCAACAGTTGGCTTAACCGGGAACTGGTTTAAGGAGGACAGATGATACTCGGCATTCCTGTCTACGAAGGTGTCGACCTTCTCGATGTTGCAGGACCCTATGAAATGTTCAGATGGGTCGAGACCACTCCTCGCTCCGGATACCCGCGCAACCTGACGAATTTTTCGACGGCATGTGGGTGAGCAGGAAATTGTCTATACTCGCAAGCACGGATGAAATGTCAAATCACCCGCTCTCTAACTCCGCAATTTGCGTGCGAATGCTTACGGCCTTTGTCGCGATGTCCTGCAGCTCGCGGCCTGCCCTCTGCGCTGCGCTGCGACGCTCCTTCTCCAGATGAGGAAGCATGTCGCGCCGAACAGACGAACATACTCCGGTGTGCTATCGGGAAGCTCTTGGCAGTCGAGCGGAGAGCGGTCGAGCTGCACTATTTTTGGAGATCGGTCAATTACAGAAACCGCGTCTGTACTCGGCGTTAGCAGATTTGAAGCACAAAACGTCCTCTGCCGAGCTCGGAAGAAGCTCTTTGTTGTCTTGGCCCCGAAGCTCGTCACGACACGGTCACGCCGCCCAAAGGTTTCGGTCGTGTAACAGCGAGCGCAGGCGTGAAACTTTCCGAGGGCGCAAATTATCGGTGAATCATCGCCTAACCGGAGTTTATTTCGGGCGAGAAGTCGGCTTATACGACTCGTCAAGACCGTCGGGATAGCTTCTTCCCAGTGTGTGACGTGCCTCCTCTTTGTTCATGGTTCTACTTTAGAGAGTTGGTTTCCGCATCATCCCACGATGACGCCCTTAAGTTCCTTTTGAAGCAACTCCCTGAGCTTAGCCTTACCCCAGGTTGAGATGATAGTGTCGACCGCCGATCTGGCAGCCCAGTTCTCAAATCCAGTTCCGATAGCGCTCTCCAGCAGAGGCTTCGTCACCGCGTGGAGCCGGTCCACAATCCAGTTGAGGATGTGGCCGACCCGGCTGGAAGTGATCGTCGCGCGTGCCGGCGCCGGAACCTCGGCGACAGCTGTTCCGCAAACTGGGACGATGGGAATGTAGCCCGTGTGCCCCGGGTCGAATGCCGCAGTCACCGCCGCCCGCTCTGCTGCACCGAGCTTGTCGAGCCCGCCGGCAATGATGGGATTCGTCGTCGCCAGACGGAAATGGTCCTTCAGGAACTTCTGGCAATTCCGCCGGCCGAGCTGGTAATCATGGGCGCGAAAGCCCCGCTCGAAGAAGCCGCCGAAGGCGCCGAGCAGAGCGCATTGCAGCGCGTCATCGTTAGGATTGTCGGTGTCTGAGGGAGCCAGAACGAAGCGGCTGTAGGACATTCCACTCATCACTGCGGCCAGCGTTTCGCCCTGAAAGCGCGATTGCGAAATCAGCACCGAGATGAGATTAGGCAGCATACCGAACACCGAACCGTTCTGGTCGAAATTGTAGTTTGGATTGTAGAGATCCTCCGCAGGAAAGGGCGCGACCGTAAGGACCGCGCAGTTGGCATTGTCGGCGTCCGGAGGGTTACGCAGCTCACCGGTTTTTGGATCTCGCCGGGCCTGCGGGTTATGGATGGCGAGGAAATCGTGTGCCAGTTGGAACGGGTCGTTATCGGTGACGCCCCCGTCGACATTGAGCGTCGTAAAGGTCTCGTTCTTTGTGAGCGACCAGTGCGGCGGAGCCGGGACAGTCACGTCGCTCGAGATCGGTTGCCACGGCGAGTCATAATAGTCCCCCGCACTCCGCTCCAGTTTGCGTGGAGCGAGGAAGAGCGGAAAGGCTCCGGTCGCCTTGGCCGCTTCTTTGAGCAGTGGCCACGCGCCCGCGTTCGATCCAACGTTCGGGAGCGGGAGCGGTTTGGCGGAACCGGACAGCGGCAAGTCCGCGCCGCGCACCGTCTCGAACTGGAGTCGGTCGGCGTAGTAGGCGATGTCTTCCTCGGCCGATCCAGTGGCCTCGCCGTTTAGCGAGAAAGGCACGCCGCGCACGTTGGTCAGGGTGAGAAACAGCGTAAGCGCGTCCGACAGATAAGGCCGCCGCGCCGGGTCAGCCACCGGGGCAAGCGCGTAGTCGGCAATCTGATCAATGATGTTCGAGTCCAACAAGGACACAACCGGACTTCCATCCTGCAAATCGGTCACTCCCAGAAGAGGCTCGATGTCGATCCTGTTGACCCAGCTCTCATAAAACCTGTTCGTCGTGTCTCGAACGGAGGGGTCAGCCGGATCTTGAATGTGCTTGAATGGACCTTGCAGCATGACTGCCGAGATAGCCGCGCACATTCCCCCCGCGGACGCCCCGCTGAAGACATCGATACAGAGGTCGTGGAGCGGGACGGTTGGATTCGGCGTGGCCTTCGCGGCATACCATTGTTCCAGGGCTTCGGTGAGGAAATCGAGTACCCCGGCGGTGTAGGCTCCAGCGGAGACAGCACCTGCCATGTTGATTCCGAGGTGAAAAACTCCATCGTTATTCCACTTCGTAGACATGCGATCTCCTTGGTCTTTATGACGGATTTACTTATCTGAACGAATTATGGACTCGGCCCAGCCTGCTGCCAGTCTATCGCTTTTCGGTGGCTCCTCTTGTTCAAACTCCCCGGAAGTCGTCTTGTAGGAAATTAACGCTTTCGACGACAAAACAACCTGACAGCGTGCTCATGCAATTCTCTGGAGGAGACGTGTATGTTGCAGAATTGGCTGGATGTTGCGCACACCTCGGCTCTTAGGCGACCAGGCAAAAGGTACCGAAGGTTCGAATCTCAAGCTCTCCGCCACGCAGTCTGGACTGCAGAGAATTCTGGCCCTCCATTTCTGCAAAATACACGAATAATGCGCGTTTTTTGCGATTTCTACTCGATAAACTGGACCGGAGAGAACGGACTGCGGCGGCAGCGGATGGCATTAATCCAGCCTTTTTCTCTGAAGCGGCGATAAGCGGTCCGACTTGCAACAAGTCCTGAAGCGAACACATTCGGCGATCAGAAAACGAATGGCTTGCGAAACTGGACTTGACTTTACCTCTGCGGGATCACCTTTACGTGAAGGAGGGCCGCCGCAATTCCTGGGGCAAAACCGACGGCGAATCTGTTCAGCGGAACGGAAAGTCCACCACCGAGCGACTTGATGCCAGACCAAAATGAAGCAGCGTGAAAACCGCGTGATTTGGAACAGTCGGTCGAAAACGGCAGCAGTGTCTGGTCAAAGCAGTGGTTTCGCGGCAGTTAATCAACCATGGTGCTTGAACAATCTTCGATGGCCTTGAAGCAAAGTGGAACTCCTTCCATGGCGGCAACGCGCCGCCCACGCAAGAATCGGTAGAGGAGTAACGAATGCGCAGGCCAAAGGCGCTCTCCTCGCATCTTCACGCCGTTCATTCCTCATCTCAGACATTGAACATTACTTCGTCGGTCTGTTCAGGGTATATTTTCGGCATACCAGGGTCATGTCACTTGCTTGGCCGGGGATCAGATCTGAGGGTCGGTGCTGGGCAGTCGGCAAGCCGGCCGATTGGTCGCTGATCCAGAATGAAACTGCGGGAGGGGCATGAAGCGTGAATTCCAGGTCCGCGCCTTGGGTGCCCATGCCGTAGAGAAGAATAGGCCCGCTCGAATTCGTCGGAAGACTCATGCTCCGTCCGGAAACCCTCAGAGCACTGATTTTTACGCTCGGATCGAATCTCAGGGTAATGAGGTTTGCTTCTCTCTGCGACCTCACCTTCATACGGATGTTGCGAAGGCCTCCGTTTTGTTCGTCCGCATTGATTTCACTGATCGGCGGAAGCAACTCGACTACAGGAGCCACTCCGGACAGGACCAGCCGCGGCGAACCCGTCAAGTAGTCCGGGTTCGACTGGGGATTGGCGTTACCGGAAATGAACTGCGCCGTGTAGCTGTCGACAGCATTGTCATAGCTGACCCAAACTGCGGCGTGGTCGCCGGCATTCAAACTGTAAACAAGAGTGTCCCGCCGCGGATGTTGAGCGCTCGAATGCGATTGCAGTATGCCAGCCCCAAGGCAGACCGCTGCCGCTGCGAGCATTGGCACGGCAATTCTGCGCGCGGAATCCTGAGGGACAGCCACATTCATCAGGGGAATGCAGATGACAAAGAAAAGACCGAGGAGCAGGCCCACAGCGGCGATGCTCAACACGTTTAGCGTAAGAAAAATGTACAGTAGATCGGCGATAGGAGCGAAAAGCAGAATGGTCATGACCGCGCCGGCCAGCGTACCGAGCAGCCAGGCGCGCGAGGATTTCGTGCCCGCCAGCCCGATCGTCACCAATCCCAGTATTGTCAACAACAGAGGCCAAAACAGCAAAAAACTTCCCGCCGGAAGAAGCAGGGCAACGATCCAGCTAAGGATACACACCAGCACTAGCCCGCCCAAAGACAGCTCCTGAAGACTGAAATAGGCCCGGAGCTTTTCGAGCAGCCCTCCTCCCAGAACCACCCCCAGCAGAATCAAACTAATCAGAAGAAGAGAATTCGCGGGTGTGTCTCCCAGAAGCATGTTTCTGCGGAGGAGCCACAGCACCAGCCAGCCCGTCGCGCTCATGCCGATGGGAAGAACAAGAAGTATAGACAAACAGGCAGGCACTGCGGCCGCCAGACGCGCGATCCTTATTTCCCGGCGCCGCAGGCTGAAGGCAATGGCCACGGCGAGTAAAATCGAGACAGCAAACTCTCCCCTCATAACCCACCGTTCGCCGTAGGCGATCAGGTTTGCCCCGAACCAGTCAAAAAAGATCGCATCACCCCTTTTCTCTCTGAATCGGCTCAAGTTCAGCTCACCAAAATCCCGTACCAGCGTCAGAGCATATGAACCCTGGTGTTGGAGGGATTTAGTATCGAGGTTGTCCGCGGTGTCCAGCAAGGAATGATAGGCTTCGAGACGCCCGCCGAAGGCGAAATTGAGTCCGGGAACGCCTGCAGGACGAAGCACAGTGAAATCCGTGTCATTGGGCAACAATTTGTACAACGCATAGAACAGGGATGAACCGATAGGATAAGGAGCTACATGTCGTACTTCGTTGATCAGGGAAGCATTGTTCCCGCTGGTCTCAAAAAGCAATGAAGGGCCGCGGTCGCCGCGCGCTTCAAAATTCATCGCCAAGCCAACGTCCTTTATCCATGGGTCAGAAGCAACAAAGGCTTCGGCTCCAAGAAGTCCGGCTTCTTCGCCATCGGTAAAGAGCACGATCACGTCGTTTCTGAGAGGCGCTCCGGTCTTTAGTGCGCGTAGCGCTTCCAGCAGGGTTGCCACTCCACAGGCGTCGTCCGCCGCGCCCGGACCGCTGGGGACGGAATCATAATGGGCCATCAACAGGATGGCTCCCGAGCTCGCAACTCCGGGCAGGCGCGCGACAATGTCGTGCGTCCTTCCGGCAACAAGAGCTCCGGACCGAGACCGGGTGTTGACGCCGATTGCCGTTACTACCTGCGGGTTCATTCCCAACCCGGAGAGCTGCGCGATGAGATAATCCCTCGCTGCGGCGTTGGCCTCGGATCCAATGGGATGCGGGACACGGGCAATCGCGCGAACATGGATCAGGGCGCGCTCCGCGGAAAATTCATTTTCAGGCGAGGCCGCCGGCATCGCATCGGGCGGTTTCAGTTCCGATATGGCCATCGCCGCGAGCAGGAAGACAAAGCACCAGGCGAAGAATGCTGGCGACCACACAGCCTTCTGCTGGCTGAGGCTGGGTCGCGAACTCATCGGGGCAGTATACATAAAAGAAAAAACGTAACTTAGTTGGATATGCTGCCAATACCACCGCCGCGCCCTCGGCCTTCGCTTGCTTCAGGATAGGGACGTCCGGTTCAGCATTTTCCCAGAGCGTGAAGAAATCCTTGTAAGCCGCGAGTGCGACACGGGCCGCATCGGAATCGAGCAGCACATCGAGGTGGTATCCATGGAAACCCCGAACAAAGCCAATCCTAAACAAACTTCAGGCGAGGCAGAAGCGGATATCGAAAGTGCCCACCAGATTCTAAAAGCGCTACAAGAGAAGATCGGAGAGCATCCCGAAATCGGGGCAGCGATTACGAAGCTAGAGATGGCACTGAACGATCTAGCGGTTCAGACGGGCGGAGCGTTGTAGCGGCGAGCATGTGATCGCGAGCCTTATCAAAGAACCTCTTTTAACGCTGATCGGTCGCACGCCAGCGCCTAACCAGATGTTGTGCGGCGCTTTCCCACTCAGGGAATTGAAATTGGAAACCAGCTTCGACAAGACGACCGGGGATAACGCGGCGGCTCTTGAGCACCAGTTCCGTTTCGGACCGCAGAAAAAAGGTACCTATCTCCAGCATCCAGCTTGCAGCAGGCAGCCCGATGCGTGATCCCCATGCTTCTCGCAGAGCCTTCATGAATTCCCGGTTCCGCAAAGGATTTGGCGATGCAATATTGACCACGCCATCAATCTCATCTCGGGCGATCAGGTAATCGATGCTACCCAAGAAATCGGCATCGTGAATCCAAGAAACAAATTGCATACCGCTGGCTGAGGTTCCTCCGAGACCAAACCGAACCAGACGAAGCAATTTATCGAATATCCCCCCGCGATCTGGACTCATGACCACGGCGCTGCGAAGTGCGATCTTGCGAGTATTGGGTGTGACAGGGTCGAAGAAAGTCGTCTCCCAGCTAGTGGCGACATCAATACTGAAACGCCATTTGGCAGGCGCATTCGGTTCGTTGCCACCAATCTCCCCCGTCTGCTCGTCCATCGGTCGGTCAAGAGCATGACGGTAAATCGTCGCGGTACTTGCGTTCATCCACAAGCGGGGCGGATGAAGGGAGTGACCAATCGCTTGACCTAGCAAGTGAGTCGTCTGAATCCGGGATTCTTTGATTGCTCTGCGGTTTGCCGGAGTGTATCGGCAATCTACGCTTCTGCCCGCGAGGTTAATGAGTACATCAGCATTCTCCAATTCGGATGTCCAGTTACCCAGAGTTGCTCCATCCCAATTGACGACGCGCCACGGGGCTAATGTGACCCTGCGAGCGAGGACGACGACATCATGTCCCTGAGCGTGAAAATGTCGGGCGAGAATGTTGCCGACCTGTCCGTTGCCACCGGGAAGAACGATACGGAGATGGGTTCTCATGCCTGCGGACTCTACAGGGAGATGATATTCCACGCTTCATTTTGCGAAAGCAACCGGATATTCCGTGACTCGAATCGACAACTGCAGCGGCAACGAAGGCGTTAGCGACGGTACGATGCCCCAGGGGGGAAGGCGGATACACCGCCATCAGCCAGGACATGATCGTAGGCTGCATCAGGAGACACAGATAACTTCGGCTTCGCATTTCAGAATCTGGCCACTGGCTGCGCCCGTCCATGCTCACAAAGCGAATGATTTTACAAGCTCTGAAAGAACGGTAATGGAAACCTGAACTCAGCTGCATCGAGTATCAGCTCACTGAGGATGAATCCCTCCAGTCATACTGACCTACCATCAATTGCGGCCGAAGGGGGCCTCCATGGTCCAGTGGAAACCTCTTGAGACCAGCGGAAACTTATTCCGGTCGGTCAACTGAAGCTCCATATGAACCTGATGATTGTCCATCCGGCCATCCAGGATGAGCTGATCCCCGGCAGGCCGCTGGAAGGTGAAGCTCGCCGTCCAGTTCTTGTCGTCACTCTTCGTGAGGGCGAGAGTTCTGTCCGGGAGATTGACGGAGGCGCCATAAGGAGCGATCGAATCGTCCAGACGCTGAAATGCCATACACACGGACGCTTGTGTATGTATCACTTGTGTGTACAGCGCAGCACAGTTCCGGCTGGGGAAATCGAAGATGGCGCGCCGCCAACGGGTGGAGTCGGTGAGCAGCGGCGGGCGTGGTTGTTCGTCGATTGACATCTGGCGCACCTCCCAGATGCCATAGAGCGGCGGGAGCGGTCTGCCCCCGCCATGGGTATTCCAGTAACCCCAGCATTGGTGGCAGTACAAGCCCACGAGCCACAGACCCAATATGAGTTGCACGGCAAGTGCGATCCGGTTGGCCCGGACGCCACGGAAGAGTTGCGCTTGCGTGGAAGGCGCGGTGGCCCGGTTCAGCAACAGGAATCTGACTAGGCGTGGAACGTCGGGGGCCAGGAGAAAGCAGGAGAGCAGGATGAGGTGGAAGGCATGCAGCTTTGCCGGCACATCGTACGTCATGTTCAGCGTAAACACCTGGATCATGGCGGCGAGGCTGATCAGGGCGCCCAAGGTGGCCGTGCGAGGGACGATCAGCAGCAATCCGCCTGCGACTTCGGCGCAGCCGGTGAAGATTTCATAAGCCGGGGCCGAGCCCATGGAGTTCCAGAGCATCCCCATGGGAGAGAACGTGCCGAAAGGCTGCAGCAGCCTGGTCAACGAAGGATGCTGCATCTGCAGCACGAAAACTTTCACAAAACCGTAGGCAATCATCTGTCCGGCAAGCGCGAAGCGAAGGAAAAGCCGAAACCACTTATGCATCTCAGCGTAATTCTCCCGGCTGCGGTCGAGAAGTGACCAGACGACGGTCGCGGCAGTGGCAATCACTAGCAGGCAGAAGGCCGTGGCCCAAGCGAACATGTCGTCGCTGGTGGCGCTGTTGCCGCCCCAGAAGACGGACAGGGGCGCATTCACGTGGAGAATATGGGCGGCGGTCCAAAAGATCACGGGGCGCAGCGGCCAGAGAGTGGCCGGATCGGGCAAGGTGGCTCCCTCGTTAGCGGTGAACAGGCTGGTGATGACTTGCGTGGCAAGACAATACAGCCCCAAATATACCATCCAGAATCGAAAGGCAATCCGCAGGGCCGGGTTCCACCTCGGAATGTTGGGCTGGGGCTGGATCGGTTCGGTCTGAAGCTGTGGGATCGTCTGAAGCTGTGCGTTCATTCGAGACCTCCGTCAGAAAGTGGCTGAGAATAGGCCATTCACTATCACTGCGATGGAAGAGGCTCCAAGTTGTAACAATCCTCGCAGTTGCATCGTTGGGGAAAATGTTTATTCCAATCACGGCTGCGGAAGCAATTTAAACTCCTGGATCCAGTGGAAACCTCTTGAGACCAGCAGAAAACTATTCCGGTCGATCAACTGAAGCTCCATATGAACCTGATGATTGTCCATCCGGCCATCAAGGATAAGCTGATCCCCGGCAGGCCGCTGGAAGGTGAAGCTCGCCGTCCAGTTCTTGTCGCCCTTCTTCGTGAGGGCGAGAGTTCTGTCCGGGAGACTGACGGAGGCGCCATACGGAGCGAACGAATCGTCCAGACGCTGAAAGGCCATCCGGTCGGGGAAATCGAAGATGGCGCGCCGCCAACGGGTGGAGTCGGTGAGCAGCGGCGGGCGTGGTTGATCGTCGATCGACATCTGGCGCACCTCCCAGATGCCATAGAGCGCCGGGAGCGATCTGCCCCCGCCCAGGGTATTCCAGATACCCCAGCAGTAGTGGCAGTACATGCCTACGAGCCATAGACCCAATATGATTTGCGCGGCAAGTGCGATCCGGTTGGCCCGGACGCCACGGAAGAGTTGCGCTTCGGTGGAAAGCGACGTGGTCCGACGCAGCAAAAAGAATCTGACTAGGCGTGGAACGTCGGGGGCCAGGAGAAAGCAGGAGAGCAGGATGAGGTGGACGGCAAATAGCTTTGCTGTCACATCGTAAGTCATGGCCAGCATAAACACCTGGATCATGTCGGCGAGGCTGATCACTGCGCCCAAGGTGGCCGTGCGAGGGACGATCAGCAGCAATCCGGCTGCGATCATGGCGCAGCCGGTGAAGATTTCATAAGCCGGGGCCGAGCCTATGAAGTTCACGAGAACCCCGTAGGGGGAGAGCGTGCCGAAAGGCTGCAGCAACCTGGTCAATGAGGGATAACGCATCTGCAGCAGGAAAACTTTCACCACACCGTAGCTAATCATCCGTCCGGCAAGCGCGAAGCGAACGAAAAGCCGAAACCACTTATGCAGCTCAGTGTAATTCTCCCGGCTGCGGTCGAGAAGTGACCAGACAACGGTCGCGGCAGTGGCAATCACTAGCAGGCAGAAGGCCGTGACCCAACCGAACATGCAGTCGCCGCCGCCGCTGTTGTCGCCGAAGGACAGGGGCGCATTCACGTGGAAAATATGGGCGGCGGTCCAGAAGATCACGGGGCGCAGCGGCCACACAGTGGCCGGATCGGGAAGCGCGGCTGTAGGTCCCCCGGTAACGGTGAACAGACCGGGGAGGATTTCCGTGGCTAGACAATACAGCCCCAAATATACCATCCAGAATCGAAAGGCAATCCGGAGGGCCAGGTTCCACCTCGGAATGTTGGGCTGGGCCTGGGCTTGGATCGGTTCGGTCTGGGGCTGGATTGGTTCGGTCTGAAGCTGTGGACTCATTCGAGACCTCCGTCAGAAAGCGGCTGAGAATCGGCCATTAACTATCACTGCAATGGAAGAGGCTCCAAGTAAAATTCAATTTCGCCAGGACGCTTGGATAGATGGAATTTGACCTTACTCACAATCAACGCCTATGTCGGGTATGCGCAGACGATTGGCACGGCTAAGAATCCCGCCTACAACAAGATTGCAATCGGTGTCAGTTGCATGGAACCCTCCAGCCATTTACTACACGCCTCTCAACGACGTGATTTCTCTCCGCAAATACGAACCGTCACAGAGTTGGGGCTGCATCGCTTCGGTCTGGGGCAAAGCGGCCGAGGGGGGCGTCCTGGATCCAGTGGAAACCTCTTGAGACCAGCAGAAACTGATTCCGGTCGGTCAGCTGAAGCTCCATATGAACCTGATGATTGTCCATCCGGCCATCCAGGATAAGCTGATCCCCGGCAGGCCGCTGGAAGGTGAAGCTCGCCGTCCAGTTCTTGTCGCCCCTCTTCGTGAGGGCGAGAGTTCTGTCCGGGAGATTGACGGAGGCGCCATAAGGAGCGAATGAATCGTCCGTGCGCTGAAAGGCCATCCGGTTGGGGGAATCGAAGATGGCGCGGCGCCAACGGGCGGAGTCGGTGAGCAGCGGCGGGCGTGGTTGTTCGTCGATCGACATCTGGCGCACCTCCCAGATGCCATAGAGCGGCGGGAGCGGTCTGCCCCCGCCCCGGGTACTCCAGATACCCCAGCAATGGTGGCAGTACAAGCCTACGAGCCACAGACCCAATATCATTTGCGCGGCAAGTGCGATCCGGTTGGCCCGGACGCCACGGAAGAGTTGCGGTTTCGTGGAAAGCGCTGTAGCCCGGTTCAGGAACATGAACCTGACCAGGCGTGGAACGTCGGGGGCTAGGAGAAAGCAGGAGAGCAGGATGAGGTGGAAGGCAAACAGCTTAACCGGCACATCGTACGTCATGTTCAGCATAAACACCTGGGTCATGGCAGCGAGGCTGATCAGGGCACCGAAGGTGGCCGTGCGAGGGACGATCAGCAGCAATCCACCTGCGAGTTCGGCGCAGCCGGTGAAGATTTGATAAGCCGGGGCCGAGCCCATAGAGGTCCAGAGAACCCCCATGGGAGAGAACGTGCCAAAAGACTGCAGCAGCCTGGTCAATGAGGGATACGGCATCTGTATCGGGATGACTTTCCCAAAACCGTAGCCAATCATCTGTCCGGCAAGCGCGAAGCGAAGGAAAAGCCGAAACCACTTATGCAGTCCGGCGTAATTCTCCCGGCTGCGGTCGAGAAGTGACCAGACGACGGTCGCGGCAGTGGCAATCACTAGCAGGCAGAAGGTCATGACCCAACCGAACATGCAGTCGCTGGTGGCGCTGTTGCCGCCCCAGAAGAAGGACAGGGGCGCATTCACGTGGAAAATATGGGCGGCGGTCCAAAAGATCACGGGGCGCAGCGGCCAGAGAGTGGCCGGATCGGCTCCCCCGGAAGCGGTGAACAGGCTGGTGATGATTTGCGTGGCAAGACAATACAGCCCCAGATATATCATCCAGAATCGAAAGGCAATCCGGAGGGCCAAGTTCCACCTCGGAATGTTGGGCTGGGGCTGGATCGGTTCGGTCTTCGGTTCGGTCTGAAGCTGTGGACTCATTCGAGACCTCCGTCAGAAAGCGGCTGAGAATAGGCCATTAACTATCACTGCGATGGCATGAGGCTCCAAGTTGTAACAAACCTCGCAGTTTCACAGCACATTATGAACCTCTGTTGTGGATTTAAAGGACTCTTGGGTGATTTTACAGAAACCGAACAAAAACCAAGATAAGCAACCAAAGTATAGAGGCGCGTTCCCGCTAAGTTAAAGATGGCATTAAGATTTTCTGCCATTGATGGACCGGCCGTAAACCGGTGAGTTCATGCCTCGCGAAGGGCAATCATTGGGTCCACCTTGGTGGCGCGCCGGGCTGGAAGGTAGCTGGCCAGCACCGCCACTGCAAGTAAAAGCAGAGGCACGATCACAAACACAGCCGGATCATGCGGGCGCACCCCGTAAAGCAAACTGGCCATCAACGACGCGGTGGATGCAGAGAGGACCATGCCGGCCACGATTCCGAGGCCAGCCAGCACCATACCCTTTTGCAAGAACAGCTTCAAGACTCCGTCTCGCCCGGCTCCCAGGGCCATGCGAATACCGATCTCGCGCGATCTTTGGCTGACCATGTAGGCCAGCAAGCCATAAATTCCGATGGAGGCCAGAAGCGCCGCCAGTCCGGCGAATCCGCTCACCAGGTCGGCAGAGAAACGGCGTGAAGCCAGTGACCGATCAAGGATGTCATTCATAGAGACAACATTGAATACGGGTAAGCCGGGATCAATGCTCTGGATCTCATGCCGAATCTGTGGTTCGAGCAGGGTCGCGCGCAGAGACGTCCGCAACACCACGCTCACTTGCTTGCTGGGGTCTTGATAGACCGAAACGTAGATGTGGGGAACGCCATCGATGTCGAGACCGTCATTCTTGATATCCTTAATAATACCCACGACGGTCGTCCATGGCTTGGTAGGGTCTTTTCCGAACCGCACTTGGCGGCCCAATGGATCGCGGGTTGGCCAATACTTACGAGCGGTGCTTTCATCAATGATGGCCACCGGCTGTTTGCCGTCTTCATCGCCCTCGGTGAATGAGCGACCGCGTAGGAGCGTCGCCTGCAACACCTTAAAATAATCGGGGCTTATCCGAATTCTCTCGGCGCGCAGATCCTGCGAGGACTCGACCGGTCTATCTTCAATCGCAAAGCCTTCAACCGCTAAGCCACCGACCGCGTTGGGGTTGCTATTGGTGGTCGGTAGAGATGAGGTGATTGCGGCGAGTTCTACTCCCGGAATTGCCTTCATGCGCCGCAGCAACTCACGATCAAAGGTGGCCTTACCAGGAATACCGAGATACGGATCCATCTTCGGATCGTTGGAAACTCCTAGCCACGTGTTTGCCGTGACCACTTGAGTTGGATTAAAGCCTGGATTTTCCTGCAACAGATCCCGCAGCGTACGCAGCAGCAAGCCGGCTCCCACCATCAGTATGACGGCAAATGCCAGTTCCGAGACGATTAGAACATCCCGCAATCGGCCGGTCGTAGTGCTGTAACCGGAACCGCGACCGCCTTCACGAATGGCCGAGGAGAGAGCGCCTTTTGCCGAATGAAGCGCTGGAGCAAGTCCAAACACTAAGCCGGTAAGAATGGAAATCAGCAGAGCGAAGGCCAGCACCACCCAGTCGATTCGTACTTCGTTGAACCGGGGAACGTTCGATGGCACAAAGCGCAGAATGAAGCCTAAAGTACCAACCGCGGTTGCGATTCCCGCGGCACCGCCGATAAGCGACAGCAGCATGGACTCGGTCAGCATCTGGCGCACCATGCGGCCGCGGCTCGCCCCCAGCGCTAACCGCACCGCCATCTCTTGTTGTCGCCCCGAAGCGCGCGCCAACAGCAGATTGGCAATGTTCAATGATACGATCAAAACGATCAGGGTTACCGCACCCAGTAACACCAGCAGCATGGGCCGAACATTGCCTACCAAAGTTTCTTGCAAGGGTTGAATCTCAATTGTCCATTGCGCCTGCGGCGGGTAATCGGTGGGAAAGTCGTGGCGCAATTCGTGGGCCATGGCAGTGAGCCGCGCCTGAGCTTGCGCCAGTGTCAGGCCAGGCTTAAGTCGTCCGATTCCAGATCTTAAAACCCGGTTACCACGTATTGGCGGGGGAAAGGGATCTGCGCTGAATCCGCCGGCGCCAAACACTTCCACGTCGCCGGAAACCGTCGGTCCAGGATGGCGAAATCCGCGTGGCAGAACCCCGATAATTGTAATGGGATCATTGTCGAGCAGGAGGGTACGGCCGAGAACATTCGGATCGGCGCCATAGGCACGGCGCCACAGTCCATCGCTGATCACGACCACTGGAGCAAAACCGAGCGCAAAGTCCTGCGGACCAAACAACCGTCCAATTTGCGGGGTCACACCCAGCATGGAAAAGTAGCTGAAACTGCCATTGACCGCCTCGAGACGCTCGGGCTGTTTGGCGCCGGTCAAATTCTCGCTACCCTCGAAGATCGGGGTCACATCTTCAAATACACCCGCTCGCGTCTGCAGGTCATCCAGTTCGGGCTTGGAAAACTTAACGTCCCGCAATCCTACGCCGGGCTCGTTAAAGAAGATTCTTACCAAACGATCGGGATCGCGGTAGGGCAGAGAACGCAGCAACACGGCATTCACGATGCTGAAAATGGCCGTGTTGGCTCCCACGCCCAGAGCCAGCGTCAGGACCGCCACGATCGTGAATGTGGGCTTCTTGACCAGCATGCGCAAACCATAGCGAACATCCTGAAGTAAAGTGCCCATGAAGACGCTCCTCTCGGTCAATATCACAGAATCTTAATTTAGTGTTAACACGCCCTAATAACCTGAATGCAAAACGAACGTCCTGAAGAAAAGCTATCCATCGCAAGGTCCTCCACTCGTGAACAAGTCATCTCTAAGAACAAGCGAGTTACAGATGGCAATCACGAACTCATTCTCAGAATGAGCTCGCGAGTGGCCCTTCAGTCAGCCCAATAAATCATAAAATAACGCAAACCCTCCGTCCAGAGAGGATTAATTTTCACCGTGTGTGCTGACTTTCGATGTCTATCAACTCACGGGGGCTCATTTCCGGACTCACAGCCCGCGACTCGTTGTTGCTGTTCATCGATATATAACGCTGCAAGGTCTCGGCGATGATACGTACATTAGGCCGCCTGAGCATTGTGAAATGATCTCCAGGAACCAAATGGAACTGAATGCCTCCGCCTGACCATTTTGTCCATAACTTGGAGAAACGCTCTGGCGTCTCGGACGCTCGAAAGAAAACAACCGATTGATCACTGGGGTGGAGGGAATAGTTATTCATGGCGAGAGCATTCCGGGTAAACACATTCAGTAATGCAGTCATTTCGGCATGGGCCGTCTTCGGCGCCAGCACACCATAGCTGGTAAGAGTTTCTTGCACCATCTTCCATTGGTCTTGCGCATCCGCCTGGAAAAATTGTTCCACCAAGGGCCGAGGGTCCTTGCCGACCAACCGGCTCATATCCAGAGCGAAACGGGCGAGCATGGATATCTCATCAGCTCTGTCATCAGCTTCCAGGTACCCGGAGGGGGGGGTAGTATCCATGAGCGCCAGCAGGCCCATAGTCTCACCTTCCTTCATCAGCTGTTGCGCCATCTCCCAAGCTACCAGTCCTCCCATTGACCAGCCGCTCAGTAGATAAGGGCCGACTGGCTGGACACTGCGAATTTCCCGGTTGTACAGAGTAGCCATTTGCTCGATGCTTATGTCCGACTCCGGAGAAAAATTTGCGGGAGGCGACTGCAACCCGTAAAAAGGCTGCTCCAGGCCCATCTCTTGTGAAAGTTCCGCATAACTAATCACTTGTCCGCCCACGGCGTGTACGCAGAAGAAGGGGACTCGTGAACCCTGGGATTGAATACTAACCAGGACCTGCGACGACCGCGGCCCTTCGTGCCCGTTCGCCGCCGCGATATGTTTGGCCATTCTGGCCACCGTCGGCGTCGCGAATAGAACGCTAAGGGGCATCTCTATGGCGAATGCCGACCTCACGCGTGATGTTAGCTGCACCGCCAGCAGAGAATGCCCGCCGATTTTAAAAAAGTTGTCGTGAATTCCCACACGATCCCGCCGCAGTACGTCCTGCCACAGCCGGCAAAGAGTTTCTTGTGTGGCATCTTGCGGGCCTACATATTCTTCCTCAGGTATATCCCTATCAGGTTGTGGCAGCGCCTTGCGGTCAATCTTCCCATTGTGGGTCAGCGGTAACTTCTCCAACTCGACATGCGCGCTTGGCACCATATATTCCGGCAACTTACCGAGCATGTGCTCCCGCAGTTCGCTGATCCGCAGCCCTGCTTTCTTGTTCCCGCTGTCGCCCTCCTCGGCCTCCTGGTCGGCCACCACATAAGCCACCAGCCGCTTATCCCCGGGCTCGTCTTCCCGCACCAGCACCACCGCCTGCCGTATTTTCGGATGCTCCACCAAGGCTGCTTCGATCTCCCCCAACTCCACACGGAATCCTCGGATCTTCACTTGATGATCCTTCCGCCCCAAAAACTCGATGTTCCCGTTCTCTAAAAACCTCCCTAAATCCCCCGTCCGGTACATCCGCCCACCGGCCTCCACGCTGTATGGATTCGCCAAAAATTTTTCCGCCGTCAACTCTGCGCGCTTCAAATACCCACGTGCGACCCCTGCTCCTCCGATATAGATCTCTCCGCTTACCCCAACCCCAACCGGATTTAATTCACTATCCAACACATATACCTTTCCATTTCTCAACGGTCTTCCAATGGGCACCATTCCTCCCACCTGCGGTCCTCCGTCATTCTGCGTCGTGTCGTACGTTAGAACGCCAACCGTCGTCTCGGTCGGCCCATAATGATTCAGAACCTGACACCCTGCCCCTCTTTGTTTGACCCGCTGGATCAGATCCCAACTCGACGCCTCTCCGCCCAGTATCAACCACCGCCGCGGCAATAAGCCGCTCCCCTCACTGCTGTTCAATAGCGCCCATAAGTGCGAAGGCACGATCTTCAAATAATCTGCTGGATGCCGAGAGAAATGTTCTTCCAGCTTGCTTGCATCTAATACCCGGCCGGCATCCACCACGTCCAAACAACCTCCATAACAGAGCGCAGGAAAGATCATCGTGTATCCCAAATCCGCGGCATAAGTGGATACCAGGCCCAGTCTCATGCCAGCCTCAATCTGCAGCCTTTCTCCGATTGCCCGGACATAGTTCACCAGCTGACGATGCTCCACCCCCACTCCCTTCGGCCGTCCGGTCGATCCAGAGGTGTAGATCACATATGCCAGTTGCGCCGGTTCTATACTTACCGGAGGATCTTCACTGCTATAGCGGTGCCACTCTTCTGCTTCCATCAGCAGCACTTCCGGGCCTGCAACCTCTCTTATCATCGGCGACAAGCTCCTGCTGGTCAGCACCAGCCTCGCTCCGCTGTCCTCTAGCATGTACTTCAGCCGTTCGCGGGCAGAACCGGAATCCAGCGGCACATACCCTCCTCCCGCCTTCAGAACGGCCAGCAAACCCACGATCATCTCAAAGCCGCGCTCCACACAGATCGCCACCCGCTCATCCGGCTTCACTCCCAACTCCCGGAGATAGTGCGCCAGCCGGTTGGCTCGGGCATTCAGCTCCCCGTAGCTCAGTTCCTCCTCTTCCCACGCCACCGCCGTTGCCTGGGGACTCCTGCGCACCTGCTCTTCGAACAACTCATGCACACACTTGCCGCTGGGAAACTCGGCTTTGGTCTCGTTCCATCCATATAAGACCTGGTCCCGCT